>OJQV01001281.1_pt1 | contig 12146 bp, 7 predicted proteins | sample 1598821 | NCBI WGS metagenome assembly OJQV01 (sample SAMN03922509, study PRJEB24848) | human gut metagenome | isolation source: stool sample | host: Homo sapiens | place: Germany | collected 2011-11 | reverse complement strand
AAATTTATCTCAGAAAGCTTTGACCTTATCGGAAAGTCGGAGCCCTATGTTAAAACGAAAAATAACATTGTAAATGCTATTGTTAACGCAAAGCTTACGATGGCTTCTTCCTTGGGGATAAAAATATCATGCATAACGGTTTCAGATTTTGAGGGAATAAAGGGAACTGACCTTTGCGACCTTTTGAGCAACACGTTGGAGAATGCTATAACGGCATGCAAGGAAATAGCCGACGACGCAAATAAATTTCTGTATCTGAAGATCGACCGAGAAACGGATACATATACGTTTTTGATAAAAAATTCAATAGATCATTCCGTTATGGATAGTAATCCAAGGCTTACGACCACAAAGGCTGATAAAAAGCAGCATGGTCTGGGGACCTCAATAATCAAAGAGATAGCAAGAAAATATAATGGCAGATGCGATTTCTATGAGTCGGAGGGAATGTTTTGCTGTCAGGTAACATTGATGGCAGATACAACGGTCCTGAACTAATTGTTCTGGACCGTTGCTGCATTTCGTGACAAAAACCTGCAACTCATTCCAAAAAGCTTGACATATTGCTGTTATTCTAGTAAAATTCAAATTAGGGTAAGACAAAAGCGAGGCGGTAGTTTATGGATCTTGTTGTATCGGGTATACTTAATTTTTTGACCGAGCAGGAAGCTATCGGCAAAGCAGATGAGGTACAGGATTTTTATCGGTATGGCATAGAAATAACTATCTCATCAATGTTAAACATTGTGCTTGTATTGCTTATGGGAGCATTGACAGGGCATTTGCTGGAAAGCGTGATATATTTGGCAGTGTTTATTGCTGTCAGGGTTATTACCGGAGGGTATCATGCAGATACATATTTCAGATGCAATCTGCTGATGTGTTCAACATTTATTGCTACAGCTTTTCTTAATGACAAGGTATGCGGATATATAAATATATGGGTGATAGCTGCCTTTGTGGTGTTTGAAGAGATAATAGCTTTTGTATTCTGCCCTGTGGAGAACAAAAATAAGCCTATAGAAAAAGAAAAAAAGCCAAAGTTCAAAGCGATGGGAATGATAGTTTTTCTGTTGCTTGATCTGTTTGGCGGGGCGATTATCAATAGATATCAGATGGTTGGATCTATGATCCTGTTAACAAATCTATTAATTGCAGTTTTAATAATATCAGCGAAGATCAAAGAAAAGAGGTGTGATAAGAATGAGATCATTTAAGAAATTGCTTGCCAGCCTTATTGCCAGAGCAACTAAGAGAATGGGTATAGCTGCCTGCGGATGTGCATCAATGTATGGTGGCTATCAAACTAAAGAGCCAAAAAACATTTACAAGAATTAAGCGTAAAGCTACAAGAATTACGATAAGCATTACAAAGACTTTATCATTTCCCCTTTAAATCTTGTGATACTTGTAAATGAGGTAACATTAGCAGGAAAATAACTTCCTGCTGGTGTTACCATTTTTTTATTTGTAGTGAGTTCAAGCTTTTGACAGTGAGTAAATTTGCTTTTAGGCGCAAAAAAATTACGCCCTGCAAAATGATGCGCTGTACTATTCGGTTTTCAAAGAATAGGCGGTGGCGGAATGATCCGTCACCGCCTATTGTGTTTAGGCTAGTTTGATTTCGGAAGCGTCGGCTTATTCAACTTCGGATTCCTTTCTCTTTTTGCCGCTTACGCCCAGCAGAGTCAGAACGCCGCCGCTGACGTACAGAGCAGCCAGCCAACCGATGTGGTTGCTGCTGTCACCTGTTTGAGGACACTTGGTGGAGTCGTCATTTCCTGGCTTATTGGTGTTATTATCACTGCTGCCTGTATTGCCGGTATTGCCACCGTCGGGGAGCTTGTCGATGACCGTATTCTCGCTGCGCTTGGCGCTGCAAACGGTGCATTCCTCGTGCTTGATGCCGGTGGCCTCCTTGGTAGCGGCCTTGTCGATCACCCACTGGAAGCTGTGTGCTGCCGTGTCGGCCTTGTCGCCGCACTCGCACTCATGCCAGTGGTTGGTGCCGTCATACTTCCACTCTGTACCGTAGCTGTGGGTATGATTGCTGCCTGTTGCGGGGATCGGTGCGGTTTCAAGAACCTTCTTGCAGACGGTGCATTCCTTATGCTTAGCGCCGTCGGCGGTTTCGGTAGCTGCTGTGTCAACGATCCACTCGCTGGCGCTGTGAGCTGCAATATTGGCCTTATCGCCGCACTCGCACTCATTCCAGTGATTGGTGTCGTCATACTTCCACTCGGTGCCGTAGCTGTGGGTATGGCTTGGAGGCGCATCCTTATAGGTGGCCTCGAGCTTCACATCATTGCCGGGCATGGTGAAGGTGGTAGTTGCCTTGGTGGCGTCTGCCAGAGTGACATTGCCCTCCAGCACGACCCACTTGTCAAAGACCTTGCCTGCCTCCGGTGCGTCCGCCGTAACGGTCACAACGGTGTTCTGCGCGATCTTGTCCGTGATGAGTGTCCCTGCGGCAACGGAGACCGTGCCCTTGATGACCGTGACCGTGAACTCGGTCGCGTCGGAGCTTCTGACGAACCTTGTCTCGCCGCAGTCGGCACGCTGGCAGGTGTAGAGAATTCCTTCGCTCTTGCCCTGTTTTGCAGGTTTGCCGCCGTCCCAGTCGTGGCTGAGCTTATTAACGACATGACCGTAGCGGATAATCTGTCCGCAGCCGGCTGTGCACTGCTGGTCACCGCTATAGCCTGAGGTGGTGCATCCTGGCTTAACCTCATTGATCAGCTTGTAGTTATCAGCAATTTCGTGGAGGGACGGGGTTGAGACGCCCTTCTTCGCGATCCTGTCGCACGATGTGCAGTACTGGTTGCCGGAATAGCCCCTTTCTGTACAGGTCGCCGTTCTTACATCCCGCAGTTCAAGGGGACCGCTATGCCTGAAGTCGCCGCTCTCGCCCTTTACGGTGCCGCCGCAAGCCGTGCAGCGGTAGTCGCCCTCATAGGCGCGGTGTCGGCAGTCGCCCGATTTGGCGTTATAGCGTTTGCCGCCATGGCTCGCGTCTGTGGTTGCCGAGTTGGCCGTGCCGTAGTAGTACAGCGGCTGCAGTGGACCGGTATGACCGGCGTTTGCAGGTGGGTAGATATCCGAACCGGCACTGATGACATGGCCGCAGTCTGCACAGGCGGTGTCGCCGGTGTAGCCCTTACGGTCGCAGATCTGCTCCTTCGCATTGAGCACCGTGGTGCCGCCGCTGTGGTCACAGCCTGCATAGACAGGCTCAAAGAAAAAACTGCCGCCGCCGGGGGCACCCATGGCGCTGAACTCTGGGATCGTGCAGCCCCACTCAAGGGCGGAGCCGTTGGTCACCAGCTTGAACAGGGTCTTCGCCTCATTGGTATTCCAATTTCTAGTAACAGGTATGATGTCATACTCATTGTATTCGCGGCGATACTCCACCTTCCAGCCGATGGCTTTCTGACCGGTTCTCTCCTCGGGATAAAGCCTGATCTTGTCGCCTGGCTTGACGATCATACGGGTTGCCCGACCGTTTTTCACCGTCACAAGGGCGGTGTCCTTTGTCCAATCGCCGTCAATTTCTTTCGTCTCTTTGTATTCGCAGACGCTGCATTCAGCCTCCATGCCGCCTTTATCGCCCTCGGTATCAGGGTTTTTGACCACATTCCAGCGGCCCCAGCTATGGGGAACCATGATGAACTCCTCGCAGCCGGGAACCTTGCACTTTTCTGGGTGGGCATAGCCGGATTCAAGGATGAGCTGCTCCACCGTCTTGGTCGAGCCGCCAATGTTGAAGGTATACTCATAGATACTGCCGAAGCCGGTGCAGTCCCAGTTCCAGCCGTAATCATGGACATGGCTCTTCACAGGAACGATATAGTCGCAGACGGAACATCTGAGCACATCGACTCTGCCGCCGCCCACTGCGTCATAGCTAATGTCAAGCACAAAGGTATGCGGGAAGATGCGCTCCTTGGAGCCGGTGGTCATATAATGCGGTTCGTAATAGCCTGCTTCAAACAGGCACGGGAGCTTGTGGCCGTCGCATTTCGGGTCGCCGCCCACGACACCGTCATGGGTAACCCCATGCTTATCGACCCAAGTGACATTGTATTTCGGCGTTCTCTCGCTGTCTTCCGTGGGCACACGCACACCCGCCTGCTTATGGCTGTAGGCATGGGTGGCAGTCAGCTTTGCCTCCGCCGTTTTCATGGTGTCCGAAGGGTCGCCCTTTCTGCCGATGACGCAGTAGTAGGAGTAGTCATCCATGCAGGCCTCGGCGGAAACCGACAGCCTCAGCGTTGGGGTGTTCACGTCCACATAGTAATCTGTCTCCGGCAGCTTGTAGGGCGCCGCCGTGGGATTCGCATTATTCTTCTGATACCACTGATAGGTCAGCTCGTCGCCTTTCAGGCTCTTTGCCGAGACAGAGAAGGTGACCCAGTTATGTTCGCTGTACAGCAGGTCGTTTTCCGGCTCTTCGTCATAATCGCCGCTGCTGTAGATAGAGGTCTTACACTTGACACCCCTCGGCTGGCGGTTGATGACGATGGAACTGCCGCTGATGTAGCCACAGACCTTGCACACGCCCTTGGCGTCAAATTCATGGTTGGCGGCATTCAGCTTTTTATCGTCACAATAGCGGCAGGGGTGCCAGTGCTGCGTTCCGTCAGCCTCCCAGGTGGCGGAGGCTATGTGGGTATGTCCGGCGCCGGCATGCTCCGTCTTCAAATGATCCTCAAAATCAGAGTCGCTGAAGCACCAGTCGTCATGGTCGCAGCCCATAGCACTCACGGCATCTCGGCAGCAGTCCTTGCAGCGCTGATCGCAGCCGTCCTCGCAGGGATCGCTGTCGTGGAAGCACAGGCCGCAGTCCTCACAGAAGTGATCCGCATAGTCAGTGTCCATTGCGCACATTCCCTCGGAGCAGTCGGAGTTGCCCTCGCAGCACTCCTTGCACATCTCGCAGGTTTCGCAGAATTCGTCCTCGTCCTCCTTATCTGTGACCCAGCCGTCACAGCCCTGGCAGATGTGCTCGTCCCACTCGGCGCTTTCCACGCAGGTCTCGCCGTCCGGGCAGCCGCCACTCTCGGAGTTATCTCGGCAGCACTCTAGGCACAGGCCGCAGTCCTCGCAGGACTCCTGGTTCAGCAGGCATTCCTCGCACTGTTCGCAGGCCGTGTGGCAATCGATGCAGTGGATGACGCCAGTATCATCGTCGTCCACGCACTCGTCCACCGAACCGAAGCAGGCGTTACACAGCGAGCAGTGCATCGGGTCGCTGTCATCGTTTGCGCAGTCATCGCAGAATCCGCAGGAGTCGCAAATGGTTATGGAGCAGCAGGGACCCTTATAGCATTCGCCGCATAGCTGGTCATCCTCGCCGATGTAGCATTTGCCGCAGGTCGAGCAGTGCGTTTCCTCCATGCAGTCGGCGCATTTGTAGCATTGATCGCACCAATTGGGTGTATTGAACAGACACTCACCACAATCGTTGCAGTGAAATTCAGCGAAGCAGTCGGAGTTGCAGTCAACGGTGCAGAACCCACAACCGTCGCACATATTCTCAGCCCAGTGGTAGTGGTCGCAGTAGATACAATCTGTGCCTTGGTCGTAGTCCTCCCAAAAGGCATGGGTATGAAGTTCCTGACTCGGCATCAGTGAGAACAGCATCACAAGCGCCAACAGGACGCTGGCGACGCGCCTTCGTTTGTTCGTTTTTGTCATACTATTATTCCTCCCTCATAATTATTTTGAAGATTTTTATGCTTTTTTGTGTTGCCTGATTTAAACACTGTCGATGACCGAAGCAAAGTAGTTTTCGGATACCGAACCGAAGAGAAAAGCGTCTATCAGACCCTCGCGCTTTGCCTGCCGTACCTTTTCGGTCAAATCTTCATCTGTATCATCATCCACAAAGAGAATGACACGACAGCTTTCCGTGTTCCGTTTTACCTTGTCACGGATGGCCATTAGTTCTTTGAACATCCATGGCGAATACGCCTTGACCTCCATTAAAAGCACATCCGGTCGATGCGTTTTGCACCACTCGGCGGTTGCGTCCGGCGACTCGGAAATCACAACTTGGCAATCGTCCAATTTTTGCATCAGCATTCGCTCCATGGTGTGCGCATGGATATCGCTTTGAATGTCCAGAACGATTTTTTTCATCATTCATCACCACCTTCTAAAAGCACAATCCTAATCTTACATTATCTATTATACTGATTTTTTGGCGTTTGTCACTGGCACTTGTGCCAGTAACAGAAGAAAAATCTTGATTTTTTTCAAAAAAATTTGCCTTTTGGGCGCGAAAAACCCCTTGACCGTACAGCCAAGGGGTTCAGTTTTGCTTATTCGTCTTTTAAGGTGATCACCATGAGCTTGTTTTCAATGGCGGTTGCAACCAGCGCTTCTCTGCTTTCAAAGCCGCTCTTTTCCACCATATCGTCCAGGTTCCAGCGAACGCCGTTTTTGGAGATGCCCAGCTTATCGGCAATTTCCTGATAGGTAAAGCCCTTTATATAAAGGCGTAGGATGTCTAACTGCCGGGGCGAGAAGACATCGGACATCGTACCCTCCATTTCAATGGCCGGAGCGGTATCGGGGAATACCTTTTCGCCTGCCAGAGTGCGCTTTACCACGCTCATCAGCTCCTCTGTTCCGTGGTCCTTATACCACAGGCTGTCGGCAGCACCCATTTTGGCTCTTTGCAAAACTTCGGGATCGACAAGCGAGGTAGCCACAACGATTTTGATTTGCGGAAAAGCCTTTTTGATGCGCTCTGCGGCGGCAAGACCGGAATGCTTATGATGCGTCTGCACATCCATAAGGACGAGCTTTACGGTGGCGTCGCAGTGCTTTTCCGCTTCAAAGGCGTCACGGAAAACGCCGACAAGATGAAACTCGCCGTCTGCCGCAAGACGGTCGACAAAGTGCTTTTGGATGTATAGATCATCTTCTACAAGTATAGTGTTTATCATAGGCTGATCTCCTTTGCGGGAATCGTAATCAGAAGAGCAAAGCGTGGATTGTGCGAAATATGCATTTCACCGCCGGAACTTTCAATACTGCGGCGAAGCGTTGACAGGCCGCTGCCTTCCTTTATCGGCTCTGTGGGTATTTTGCCGTTGTTGGTTATGGTAACATCATAGCGTTCGCCGCGCTGGGCAATGCGGATATATACCTCATTCCCGTCTGCGTGCTTGATGCAGTTGGTCACGCACTCCTTGGCGGCAGCAACGGTCAGCTCCTCGGCTGCGGTATCACGGGGCAGGTAGCCGTCGATTTTTACAGCCACGCCAAGCTGCTGTGCGGTTCTTTTTACCTCGTCCATTGTGCTGACAGAGGTGACACGGTTGCTTGCCAGCATACCGATGGCATTTTGCAGCGCCTCAAGCTTTCGCTCGGTATCCTCTCCGCTGTCTATGATGTCACGGATGGTCAGGAGGCTTCGCCCGATGGTATCGTGAATATAGACCTTTAGGTCAAGGCTTTCCTTCTCTTTGACATCGTTCTCCATGCGAGCGTACATCTTCCTGAGCTTTCGATTGACTTCTGCCAGTTCTTCATTTATTTCCTCTTGCTTTTGGTAGCCGTTATACAGCTCGGTTACATTGTGCGCCGTTATCTGCTGCCAGCGGTCATCGCTGTCCACGGTGATATTTTGTGTGCGAAACTGCCAGACGGTCTTGTCGGGCAGGATGTAGCAATCATCCTTGACGGTTACGGATCTGTCCGGCGCGCTCAGGGCATTTTCCATATCGCTTTTGATTTGCAGCTCGTGGCCGCAAAGGGCAAAGGAGAGCCTGCGCATACGGTTGTTGCACAGGATGATCCTGCCGTTCGGGTCGGCAAAGCAGATGCCCATAGGCAGCTTATCGGTTGCTTCCTTAATGGAGAAAGGCGAGAGCTCGTTCTTTTTACGGCGGTATTCCCGCGGCAGAGCAATGGCAAAGTGAACTGCCGCAAGGAAAATGGCAGCGGCAAATATCAGCCATGGTGCGTCCAGCAGAAATGCGTCCCCGATATTATCGGGATCTGCCTGAGAAACGGAGAATAGCAGCGGGATCATCACCGCCATGACCGCCAGACTCAGCAGGCTGCGCACCGGCTTATTGCTGCGAAGAAGCTGATACATAAACAGCCCGATCTCAAGGACGATCTCCACAAGCATGATAAACGGCAGCATGGTCTGCCAAAATTCAGAAAGGGAAGAAAATGCACTCATTTCCTGTCACCTTCTTTCGCTTCAAATACAAGGTGCTGGTATTCCTCGTCGTCCTCTTTTTCACAGCGGATATTGTCTCCGCTTACCAAAGCGGAAAGGTCGGCTTTGCAGCACACATTCAGTGACAAGCGCAAGCCGTTTGCCTTTATGAGGCTTACCTGTATGCCTGTTAAATTCAAAATGTCGGCTTCAATAACCGATTCATAAAAATCAAATACAGCAGTCGCCGTTTTGCCGGAGAGCATGGAAAGAGATTCGTCCACATAGAGCGAGCTGCGGACGCCCAACAGCTTCAGCGTTTGGAGGGACTCATTGAAGGCACGGTGGAGTTCCGTTTCCGCTATTTTAATATCTCGGTCGGTAAGGAGCGTCAGATGCTTGCGGCGTTTAATATAGCTGCACAGCACGGCGATCTCGGCAAGGAGCGTTTTGGCACTGTCGGGATCGGTGCTTGAGATTCGGCGGTATTCCTTAGTGAGCTCTGCAATGCGGTCGATCTGCGTCTGCGTAGCGGAACGAAGGAGATCATACAGGCGGTTTTGCTCCTCCACCTTGCGGCGCTTGGCTTCACGCTTGTATTCATAACGGAGTATTTCGTTCCTGTCGGCAAGCTCGTCTGCAAGAAGCTCGGAGTCCTCCTTGATGTCACGCAAAGCCGACACATCCTCTGTCCATACGGCATAGCCGCCATCAATGGGCATGGTGTGAACGGTCAAGCCACCCATCGTGACCGGGCTTTGCTCGGCTTTTTTCATCGTTTCCTTTGAGATAGGCGCAGTGTTTACAGCTGCATACCGAACGGTAAAGTCCTTGTCGGTGATCTCTGCTGATGTGCCGACAGAGGAGGCAAACAAGTCCACATAACGGCTGTTTGAATGTATATATCCACAGGCGATGCAAAACTCAAAGGTCAGAATATACATCACACTTTGGAATGCGGCAATATCGCCGAACAAGTGGAGCAGCCAATCCGCACCCGCATAATAAAGCACGCTGTAAACGATCGTCAGCAGCATAGGAACAATGGGCAGAAAGTGGAGCCTTCCTTTTTGCACACGGCATTTGAAAAACATAATTACGAGTGCGGCAAAGGCACACAGCACCTGCCAGCCTACAATAATGAAGTAGCCTATCGAGTAGCCGTTGTTTTTGTCTGTCCACACGGCGGCGTCCTTCGGAAAGGTAAATACGAATTGGTGCAGGTCATTTGTGAGCACGAGCAGAAGCAATGTGCCGGAGATGATCCACAGAATCGACATTCCCTTGGGGAATTTGTATTCGTCCGGCTTTCCCAATGACATGGCGATCAGCAGCGCCAGCATAGGCACAAACAGCATGGGCAGATAGAACAGATACCACAGGTAACGGACGGCATCCGGCTGCCAGAATATAAAATACTTTGCCGAACGGACTACCATCCATATGATGAGCAGTACTGCGGTGACCGTCATAAACCTGCACACCTGCTTTTGCACGATCCGCTGACGGACGGAGAGCCCCCAGGCGGCGAACAGACCGATATAGATAAAGCTGCGCAGATAGGAAAACAGCATCGGGTAGAAGCTGCCCCTGCCCACAATTCGGAAGCAATATGCCAGTATCACGGCAAGTACAGCGATGCCGCTTGTTATGATAGTATTCTTTTTCTGTTCGGTCATAAACAGACCCCATTTCGCCTTCATTCGTTTTTGTTTACCTTTGGGTAGCAAAAAAGCCCGATATATTCGGGCTTTTCGCAGGAGACATCTTTTTTGTCTCCGCATTATGGCGTTCCCGAGGTGATTCGAACACCCGACCTACCGCTTAGGAGGCGGTCGCTCTATCCAGCTGAGCTACGGAAACATACTACAATCGTTATTATATCACAGTTTTGCAATTTTGTCAAATGTTTATTTGACAAAAAAGTTGACTCGCCATAGCAACAAGTTCGGCTCAAGATATAAGAGCAAGGCAGAAACAGCAGGCGGTATTATACTTGTTTTGATCGGGCTGAAGATCTTTCTTGAGGGAGTTGGCATACTCAAATAGCATAAAAACAAGGGCGGAAGTTTTCAAACTATCCGCCCTCTGGTTATGTCTGTTAGTCCCGCCGACTATGATGTTTACGCTTTTGCGTGTACATCTCACGATCTGACGCTTTCATAAGATCGTCGATCTCTTTCAACGTTTTCGGCTTTCCCGCCTTGTAGCCACAGCTTATCGACACATCATATGGCGACTTGCTTCTGCGATTGTACTCTGCAATGCTGCGGGATACCTTTTCGTAAAAGCTGTCCGCACCGTCTGTTTCAGCGATAACAGCTACAAATTCATCACCGCCGAAGCGTGAGCATATCCCACCTTCTGCAGTGCATTTTGTCATCAGCGACGCCACTGCCTTTATCGCCTTGTCACCCTCGTTGTGACCATAGAGGTCATTTATCTTTTTAAGGTTGTCCATGTCAATGGAGAATACCCATACGCCTACGCCCTGTTTCTCAGCCTTTGAAATAAGCTTTCTTACGTTCTTGTAAAAGCCCCTGCGTTTATATATCCCCGTCATGGGGTCAAGCATATGTATCCTTGCAAGCTCTGCATTTGCCCTTTCAAGCCGCTGGCGGTTTTTAAAGCTCTCCATTATCTGATTGGTGTTGTTTATAAAACGCCTTGTGTTCTGGAAAAGAAAATATATAGGACTATATGAATTTGCCGCATAGCCTATGACCTCATCCTGAAAATGAAGCGGCGAGAACATTAAGCAGTTATGGCGTCCAAGGACTTGCTCCATATCAGGCAAAAGATCCTTGGTGTCAAAAACTTCACCGGTCTTGTATTTGTTGTCAAAAGTCTGCATGAAAACTCTCATCTGCTTTGTAAAGCTGTTATTAAAGCGTTCTCTCTGCCTCGTGTTTGACAGAAAATCAGAGTTTGTGCATACCCAGCTATAATAATCTCCCGAACGTGCCATTACCTTTGCCATTTCTTCTACGGTGTGACATTCCACTGATTTTGCAAGATAAGAGAACATATGCTGTTCGTGACCATCAGAATTGTTCATTCTATGGTAAAGCTCAAGGATCTTGTCGCCTACTTCTCTCGGGTCTATTTTCTTACAGCCGCAAGACTGGGATATCCTCATGGTGTAGTTGACCTCTATTTTTTCAGGAAGAGGAACTCCGTTCATCATATGGTCTATGGCGTTTATTATCTTTTCGCCAAGCACATCATTGTCTACGGCCGCCGTTGTAAGACGAGGGCTGTTATACTGTTCAAGCTCGATGCCGTCAAAGCCCGTTACAATAACGTCTTCAGGCACTTTTATGCCGCGTTCTCTCAGTATGCTGCAAGCTGCTATCGCCATAGCGTCGTTTGCACATATTATCGCCTGCGGAAATTCCAAACTGCTTTCCAAAAATTTCTCCAATACTCCTTTTGTTGGCATATCCCAGAAGTCACCATAGCCAAGACGCTCAGGCTCAAATTCTATGCCGTTTTCCGCAAGCACCTTTTTGTATGCTTCTATACGCTCTTCTGAGAAAGCATTGCCCTTTACGCCAGCAATGAAATTAACTCTTCTGCAGCCGTGAAATTCGATCACATGGCGAACTATCTTTTCAAAAACGTCAGAGTAATTGAATGTCACACTGCAGCAATTATCCATTGTACTGTCAACGCATATGACAGGAACACCATGCTCAGGGGCACGCTTGCTTATCTCGTTGGAAATGCTGTCTCTTTTTATTGCCTCGGGCATTATTATAAGTACGTCAAGAATGTCATAATTTATAAGATCAAAAATGCTTGCTTCACCATGGTTGTAGGAAATGTTGTGATAAAGGTCGCAAAAGGTGTTAAAAAGAAGCACCTTGTAGCCCTCTTTTACACCCTTTCGGCTTATGGAAGATACTATATCTCTCACATCTGTCTCTTATACACATCTGACGCTGCCGACGACTCCTTACGTGTA
>OJQV01001272.1_pt1 | contig 12229 bp, 10 predicted proteins | sample 1598821 | NCBI WGS metagenome assembly OJQV01 (sample SAMN03922509, study PRJEB24848) | human gut metagenome | isolation source: stool sample | host: Homo sapiens | place: Germany | collected 2011-11 | reverse complement strand
GGCGGACTCCTCCTCGTGGGCCCGGTAGTTCATACCCAGGCACAGCACATCCTGCCGGGGGCGGGGAATGGGCGCCAGCAGCTCCACGTCAGACAGCGCCAGCGCGCTGCCGCGCTCCGCCGCGGTGACGGCGGAGCGCAGGTCTGCGAGGGTCATGGTCTCGATCAGGGTGTTCATATCCGGGACGGGAAGGGGCAGGACGCCGCTTCCGTCGGCGGTGAGGGCGCCCACGTGTTCGGCGCCGTTCTGGCGGTAGGTGATCAGCTTCATGGTTGGCTCTCCTTTTCTTCAGCTGCCGGATGGGTCACTCCGCGCACTCTTCGGCCTGCTGGGCGATGTCGTCGGGAATGGTGATGCCCAGCTCGGCCGCCGCGTCGGAGTTGATATACAGGCCATAGTTTTCGATGGTCTCGTAGGGCAGGTCTTCACAGGCGGCCTCGCCGGTGAGGACTTTGGCGGCCATCAGGCCGGTCTGGATGCCCAGCTGGATGTAGTCCAGGCCCGCGCCGCCCACGCAGCCCAGCTTTACCTGCTCCACCTCGGAACCGTAGACAGGGATACCCGCCTCGTCCGTCTTCTCCAGAATGGCGCCCAGCACGCCCACCACATTGTTGTCCGTCAGGTTGGACAGGCAGTCCACCCCGTGGGACAGCAAGGTATCCACCGCCTGGGTGACCTCTGCCTGGGAGGTGACGCCCACCGCGTCAATGGTGAAACCGTAGTCCGTTGCCAGCTCATCATAGACGCTGATGGAGTAGACGGAGTTGGCCTCGCTGGTGGTGTAGACGATGCCGATGGTGTCGGCATCCGGCTGCAGGGCCCGGATCAGCTGGAGCTGGCCCTCCACCGGCAGGGCATCGGAAGTGCCGGTGATGTTGCCCGCGTCCAGGTGGGCGCCCACCGGGTCGGTGATGGCGGTGAAGATCACGGGGATGTCCTTGTCCTCCGCGGCATTGAAGCAGGCGATGGCGGAGTTGGTGGCGATGCCCACCATCAGGTCCGCGTCCTCGGCGGAAAACATCTGGCCGATTTGGGTAGCCTGGTTGTCGTCGAAGTTGGCGTTCTGGTAGTCCACCTCAAAGTCCGTGCCCTCCACCAGACCGGCCTGCTCCAGGCCCTGGAGGAAGCCCTCCCGGCAGTTGTCCAGGGAGCCGTGCTGGCCGTACTGGCTGATGCCGATCAGATACTTGACGGGCTCACCGCCGCTTTCGCCGGAGGAGGTGTCATCGGTGCCGCCGCAGGCGGCCAGGGACAGGATCATGGTCAGGGACAGGCCGCAGGCGGCCAGCTTCTTCAGCAGATTCATCATAATAGATTCTCCAATCTTTGATACAGAATATTTGAAAGGGGTCCATTCAGGGAATTGATATTGCAGCACAGGCCGCGCCATCGTCTGGTATTGTGTTTCATATCTCCATACTCCCTTCCCGGACCGATCAGGGGAATCAAAAAAAGCCCTGCCCCATATTTGGGACAAGACTTGAAACCATCCTGCGGTACCACCCAAGTTGACGCAAAGCGCCCGCTCGTTCCACGTACATTCATACGCGCCGCCCGGATAACGGGTGCGGGCCCCGTCAGACGCTACTGAGCATTTTGCCGTTTGCGCTGCCCTCGCAAGTCCATTCGCTGGAAAGTTCTCTGCCGTGATCCCACCATCCACGGCTCTCTGAAAGGTGACCTGACCAGGTACTCCTCTTGCTCATCGGTTTTGCTTGATTGCTTTGCATTATACGAAGCGGCGGCGGAAATGTCAACCGTGATTTTGCACAAATCTTTTTTGTTGCTTTAAAGAGATAAAATCCGGGGCAAGAACTACCCCGGCAGGATGGCCCTGCCGGAGAGTACCATGCAGTTTGAATCGGGTTTTCCGCGGCTCAGGAAAGCAGCAGCTTGTCGTCGGCTTCGTCAGAGCCGCTGACTTTGCTGAACAGGGCCAGCAGGTCGGGAACGGTGAGCTTCTTCTTCTCCTCGCCGGACACGTCGATGACAATACGGCCGTCGTACATCATGATGAGCCGGTTGCCGTGGACGATGGCGTCCTTCATGTTGTGAGTGACCATCATGGTGGTGAGGCCGTTTTCCTCCACGATCCGGTCGGAGAGAGCCAGAACCTTGGCGGCGGTCTTGGGGTCCAGGGCGGCAGTGTGCTCGTCCAGCAGCAAAAGCTTGGGCCGCTTCAAAGAGGCCATCAGAAGCGTCAGCGCCTGGCGCTGGCCGCCGGAGAGGAGCCCCACCTTGCTGGTCAGACGGTCCTCCAGACCCAGCCCCAGGTCCCGCAGCAGCTCCCGGTAGTCCGCCCGCTCCGTCTTGGTGATGCCCCAGCCCAGGCCGCGGGGCTGGCCCCGGCGGGCCGCCAGCGCCAGATTTTCCTCGATCTGCATGGTGGGGGCGGTGCCCATCATAGGGTCCTGAAACACCCGACCGATGAATTTGGCCCGCTTGTGCTCCGGCAGGCGGGTCACGTCCACCCCGTCGATGACGATGGCGCCGCTGTCCACAGAAAAGGTGCCGGCCACCGCATTGAGCATGGTGGACTTGCCGGCGCCATTGCCGCCGATGACCGTGCAGAAGTCACCGTCCTTCAGCGTCAGGCTGACGCCCCGGAGGGCCTGCTTTTCATTGACCGTCCCGGCGTTGAACGTCTTCCAGATCTCCTTGATCTCAAGCATCCTGATCCCCTCCTGTTTTTGCTCCGGCATTGGCGCTCCCGGCGGGCACCTTGACGTGGGCGTATTTCCCCTTCCAGTAGGGGATGGCCAGGAAGGCCGCCACGATCAGGGCGGTGATGAGCTTCATGTCATCGGTGTTCAGGCCCAGCCAGATGACCACCTGGTACACCAGGTAGTACAAAATGGCGCCGATGGCCACAGCCAGCATCTTCAGCGCAAAGTTGCGGAACACTTTGCCGAAGATCACCTCGCCGATGATGACGGCGGCAAGGCCGATGACGATGGCGCCCCGGCCCATGTTCACGTCCGCGAAACCCTGGTACTGGGCCAGCAGGGCGGAGGACAGGGCCACCAGTCCGTTGGACAGCATCAGGCCCAGCACCTTGGTGAAGTTGGTGTTGATGCCCTGGGCCCGGGACATATTGGGGTTGGAACCAGTAGCCCGCAGGGAGGCACCCAGCTCCGTGCCGAAGAACCAGTACAGCAGGGCAATGACCGCCGCCACAAAAATGGCTACCACCAGGATGGGGTTGTCCAGGCTCAGGGAGCGGACGCTCTGCTGGTCCACCAGCAGGTCATACTGTCGGGAGCTGACGGGCCGGTTGGCCTGTCCCATGATCCGCAGGTTGACGGAGTACAGGGCCAGCTGGGTGAGGATACCGGCGAGGATTGCCGGAATGCCGCAGGCGGTGTGGAACAGGCCGGTGACCAGTCCCGCCAGCACACCCGCCAGAAACGCCCCCAGCATCGCCAGCGGCACCGGCGCCCCCGCCATGGTCAGCATGATGAAGGCGGCGCCGCCGGTAGCCATGGTGCCGTCCACCGTCAGGTCGGCCACGTCCAGGATCCGGAACGTGATGTAGACGCCGATGGCCATGATGCCCCAGATCAGTCCCTGGGCGGCCACACCCGGCAGGGCGTTGACCAGATGCATGATGTTCAAGTGAAATCCCTCCAAAATCCCCCGGCTGTTTCCGGAGGCAATTTGCTGCTCTATTCTAGCAAAGTTCAGCGGAAAGGGGAAGCCCCTTTTCCGCTGAAAGTGTGTTGATAAGATTTGGATGACGGGACGGAAGGGTGGACGGACGCCCTGCGGAGCATACCGCAGACGCCGCCCATAGGACGGAGACCGGGCGGCGGAGAGCCCCGGAGAGGGCTCCCCGCCGGTGAAGGCGGAAGTTTTGCAGACAAGAATTTGAAAACATCCGCCGGCTCTTTATCGGTTCTCCGTCCATTCGTCCTTATTCGGCGATGGCCTCATAGCCGTCGGGCGGGGTCAGGCCCAGAGCCTCGCACATGGTGGGGTTGTACTTGGGGGTGAACTGGGGGGCGTACTCGATGGGCATGGTGGCGGGATCGGCGCCGTTCACCAGGATATCATAGGCCATCTCACCGGTTTTGTAGCCGATGTCATAGTAGCTGATGGTCAGCGTGGCCACGCCGCAGCCCTTGCAGATGCCCTCCTCACCGGCGATGATGGGAGTGCCGGCATTGAGGGCGATGTTGCCGATAAGCTCGGCATTTGTGGCGGCAGTGTTGTCCGTGGGAATATAGACCACATCACTCTCTGTACAGGCAGTAGTGGCTACGGCAGACAGGTCGTTGGAGTCAGAGAAGGAATACTGGGTGCAGGTATAGCCCAGATCCTCCAGGTAGCCTTGGACGGTGTCCACCTGATACTGGCTGTTGGGCTCGGCGGAGCAGTACAGCAGGCCCACAGTCTGGGCGTCGGGGAACCAGGTGTGCAGCATCTCAGCCTGCTGGTCCAGGGGCGCCAGATCGGAGGTGCCGGAGACGTTGTAGCCAGTGGTGCCGGTAAAGCCGTCAATGCCCAGAGCCACGCCGTACTCGGTGATGGAGGTGCCCAGAATGGGAATGGTGCTGGTGCCGGTGGCAGCGGCCTGGAGAGCGGTGGTGCCGTTGGCCATGATCAGGTCCACGCCCTGGGAGACAAAGTTGTTGGCAATGGTGGTGCAGTTGGCGGTATCGCCGGAGGCGTTCTGGGGGTCGATGGTGACACTGTCGCCCAGCAGTTCCGTCAGGGCGTCCTGAAAGCCCTGGGTGGCGGCGTCCAGGGCCTCGTGCTGGACCTGCTGGATAATACCCACGGTGTAGGTCTGGCTGCCGGAGGCGGACTCGTCGCCGCTGGTATCGGCATCGGTATCTGTGGACTGGGTGTCGCCGCCGCAGGCAGCCAGGCTCAGAGCCATGACGGCGGTCAGCGCAAGGGCAAGAAACTTCTTTTTCATCGCAGAGATCTCCTTTTCAAGATTGATCGCGGGGAAATTACAAAAAGCGGCTCTGTCCGAAGAGCAGAGCCGCCTTCCATACGGGGTGAGATCCACCGGCCGCCGGACCTTCACTGGCTGCTCTGCCTATGACAATATCGGCCCGCATAGCGGACCTGGCAGCCATAAAATCGAGAGAACCCCGCCACAGTGCGGAACGCTGCTGCAAACAAAACCATGGAAGAGCTCCCTTCTGCCGACCGGCCTTTGTACTTTTACACCATACTGCTTTAAACAGGCAAAGTCAATGGTGAATTTATACAAAATCTCTGGAAAATGTTTCAGAGGCAGGAGATTTCCCAAAAAACAGAGCCGCCCGGCAGCTTCCTCAGCAGAAAGCGCCGGGCGGCGGGGCCACGCGCTCCTCAGCCCCACAGGGCGGAGAGCATGGGAATGACCTGCTTTTTCCGGGACATGACCTTGGGCAGGAACACCACGTCCTCCGCATCCTCCACATTGAAGGCCTGGCGGATGCTGTCCCTGTCACCCACGAACAGCAGCTGGGTGCCCTCCAGCAGTACATCGGTAATCATCAGGATTACCATGTCGAAGCCCTGCTTCTTCTGCAGGGAGCTCATGAGCTGCAAAAACTCTCCCTTGCGCTGGAGCAGCTGGTCGGAGTCCATGCAGGTGACCTGGCTCACCGCCAAGTTGTGGCCTGCGATGTGGAACTCCTTGTAATCTGTGCGGAAGATCTCCTCTGCAGACTTCGCACCGCCGCCGGAGGCGGAGAAGATCACTTGTCCCAGCGCCTGGAGGGAGATGTTGGCGATCCGGGCCATGCGGTTGGCCACGTCGATGTCCCGCTGGGTGCAGGTGGGAGACTTGAACATGACCGTATCGGAGACGATGGCCGCGGCCATCAATCCCGCCATCTTGGCGGTGGGCATCAGGCCCTTGTCCTGATACATCCCCGCCACGATGGTGGTGGTGCTGCCCACGGGCTCGTTCCGGACAGTGATGGGATTCTTGGTCTGGATGTCCGCCAGCCGGTGGTGGTCGATGATCTCCAAAATCTCCGCCTGGTCCAGGCCCGGTACGGACTGGGCCTTCTCGTTGTGGTCCATCAGGATCACCTGCTTGCGGCGGGGCCGCAGCAGATGGTAGCGGGACAGGGTGCCCACCACCCGCTCCTCCTCATCCAGAATGGGATAGGCCCGGAAGCGGCTTTCCAGCACGGTGTTCTGCACGTCGTCGATATAGTCGTCCAGGTGGAAGCACACCAGATCCTTGTTCTTGCAGATGCTGCTGATGGGCATGGCATGGTAGATGAGCCGCACTGCCCGGTAGGCGTCATAGGCGGTGGAGATGATGCAGGTGTCCGTCTGCATGGCCAGCAGCTCCGGGTCCACCTCCGCCTGACAGACGATGATGCAGCTGACGCCGATCTCCAGCGCACGGCGGATCATGTCTGGCTGGTCGCCGCAGACCACGATGCTGCCCGGGTCGGAGAACACCAGGTTCTCCCGGCTGGCGGGCAGGGCGATGGTGACCTCACCGGAGATCACGTCCCGCATCTCGCCGCCCTGGTTGAGAATTTTGCCCTCCAGCACGGACAGCAGGTTGTACACCGGGATCTCGCCCACCTTAGGGTTGCGGACGGAGGACATGTCATAGTTGGCCACATCCCCGGCGGAGAGCATTCCGAACAGGGTCCCGTCCTCATTGGCCACGGGGATGGCGGAGATCTTGTCCTTCTGCATGGTCCGCCAGGCCCGGCTGATGGTGGCAGCGGCGGACAGGGTGGCGGGCGTGTCGTAATCCAGGTCCCGGACCTGGGTACGCACGTTGTTCAGCAGCTTGGGGGGCTGGAAGCCGAAGCGATCCAGCACGGTCTGGGTCTCGTCACTGATCTGGCCCAGGCGGGCGGCCTCGTACTGCCGCTGGCCAAGGGCGTTCTTCAGCGCCGCGTAGGCCATGGCGGAGACGATGGAGTCCGTGTCCGGGTTCCGGTGTCCGGTGATATAGATGGTGTCCATGAATACTCCCTCTCAAGTGGATGCGGGGCATCCAATTTTTGGCGTGTTGATAGCTTTATTATGCGTCTCCGGCGCAGGTTTGTCAACAGCCCGCAGGCCGGAAAACCGGGGGCCGGAAGGGCAAAAACTGCCTCCGCCAGCGGGGGCGGAGGCGGTTTTGCGCCGGTGCGCGACGGCGTTCACAGGGTTTCCAAATAGGCCTCGATGGCCTCGCCCATGAAGTGGGCCGTGCCGGGGCCGTAGCTGTCCAGAACCTCTGCAAAGCGGTTGTCCCAGCTGTACAGGTCCGCCAGGCGGCGGAGCTTCTCCTCGTCGCAGCTGCGGCTGAACTTCACCAGATGGGCCTGCCAGCGGAGCACCAGCTCACGGGCCTCCGGACTGGCGGGGTCGCCCTTGGCCGCCTCAGCGGCAAAGGCCATGAGAATGGGGTCGGCGTCCTCCTGCTCGGCGGACGCGCCGATATAGCTTGCCATGGGATTTTTCCTCCTTGCGTGGGATTGAATCGGGGTCAGAGAATGACCAGCTCCTTGGGGGCCAGAGTGAGGTTTTGACAGCCCTCCGGTGTGAGGTACAGCACGTCCTCAATCCGCACACCCAGCTTCCCGGGCAGGTAGATGCCCGGCTCGGCGGAGATCACCGCCCCGGCGGGCAGGGGCTTGTCGTTGGAGGCAGTGGCGTTGGGCCCCTCGTGGATCTCCACTCCCACGCTGTGGCCGAAGCTGTGGCCGAAACAGGGACCGTAGCCCGCCTGCCGGATGATGTCCCGGGCGGCGCCGTCCACGGCCTTTCCAGTGGCCCCGGCCCGGGCGGCTGCGATACCCGCCAGTTGGGCCTGCAGCACCGTGTCGTAGACCTGGCGCATCTCATCCGTCACGGATCCCACCGCCACGGTACGGGTCATGTCGGAGCAGTAGCCGTGATAGATGCAGCCGAAGTCCATGGTGACGAACTCCCCGGCCTGGATGACCTTTTCCGAGGGTACCCCGTGGGGCAGGCTTCCGTTGGGGCCGGACACCACAATGGGATCGAAGGACTTGTCCTCCGCCCCGTAGTGGAGCATGAGATACTGGAGCCGGGCGGCGATCTCCTTCTCCGCGACGCCGGGCCGGATCTCGTTCAGGATATCCGTCAGGGCCTTCTCCGCAATCCGCTGGGCGGCAATCATGATCTCCAGCTCCTCCGGGTCCTTTACCGCCCGCAGTTCTGCCAGCAGGTCCGCCGCGGGCACCAGCTCACAGGGCAGAGCCCGGGCATAGGCGTCGTGCTCCCGGACGGTCATATAGGCGTCCTCAAACCCCAGGCGCTGGATGCTGTGGCGCTGGACGGCCTCCATCAGCAGGGCGGAATAGCCCCGGCCGTGGCCTGCCTCCTGGACCTCCGCATCCTGCACATGCCGCCGGGCGGCCTCTGTGTACCGGGAGTCGGTGAAGTAATAGAACTTCTCTCGGGTGACCAGGGCCATGCCGTCGGTTCCGGCGGAGTGGAAGCCGGAGGCGTAAAAACGGTTGGCCTCATGGGTCAGCAGCATACCGTCCAGGTCACGGGATTCCAGCTGGGCGGCGATTTTAGCAAAATGATTCATCGTGTTACCTCCTGGGCCTCTATTTTCTCCACAGAGGCCTTTACAAATCCGTAGAACAGCGGATGCGGCCGGTCGGGACGGCTCTTGAACTCCGGGTGAAACTGGGCACCCACGAACCAGGGGTGGTCCGACAGCTCGATGATTTCTACCAGGCGGCCGTCTGGGGACAGGCCCGCCAGCCGCATACCGCCCACCTGCATCTCCGCCCGGAAATCGTTGTTGAACTCGTAGCGGTGGCGGTGGCGCTCGGACATCTCTGCCGCGCCATACAGCTCCCGGCTGCGGGAGCCCTCCGCCAGCACGCAGGGGTAGCGGCCCAGCCGCATGGTGCCGCCCTTGGCGGTGACATTCACCTGGTCCGGCATCAGGTCGATGACCGGGTGGGCGGTGGAGGAAAATTCGGAGGAGCTGGCGTCTGCCCAGCCCAGCACGTGGCGGGCGAACTCGATCACCGCCATCTGCATCCCCAGGCAGATGCCGAAGTAGGGAATGCAGTGTTCCCGGGCGTACCGCACGGCCGCGATCATGCCCTCGATGCCCCGGTCGCCGAAGCCGCCGGGCACCAGGATGCCGCTGCAGCCCGCCAGCCGCTCCGCCGCACTGGCCTCCGTCAGGGTCTCAGAGTCCACCCACCGGATGTCTACTACCGCGTCGTTGGCGGTGCCCGCATGGTTCAGGGACTCCACCACGGAGAGGTAGGCGTCGTGGAGCTGGGTGTACTTGCCCACCAGGGCGATGGACACCCGCTTGCGGGCGTTCTTCTCCCGCTTCACCATGGCGCTCCACTCCCGCAGATCCGGCTGGTGAGTGATGAGGCCCAGCTTCCGGCACACCACCTCGTCCAGACCCTCCTTGGCCATCAGCAGGGGCACCTCATACAGCGTCTCCGCCGTGGCGTTCTGGATGACGCAGTCCGGCTGGACATTGCAGAACAGGGCAATCTTCCGGCGGATGTCCTCTGTGATGGGCACGTCGCACCGGCATACCAGAATATCCGGCTGGATGCCCAGGGACAAAAGCTCCTTCACGGAGTGCTGGGTGGGCTTGCTCTTCAGCTCGCCGCTGCCGGGGATCTGGACGATGAGGGGCACGTGGATGAACACCACATCCCCCTGGGGCCGCTCCGCCGCCACCTGCCGGATAGCCTCCAGGAAGGGCTGGGACTCAATGTCGCCCACGGTGCCGCCGATCTCCGTGATGACCACGTCCACGTCCTCTTCCGCCATGGCGTAGATGCGGCGCTTGATCTCGTCGGTGATGTGGGGGATGATCTGCACCGTGGCGCCCAGGTAGTCGCCCCGGCGCTCCCGGTTCAGCACGGACCAGTAGATCTTGCCGGAGGACACGGAGCTGTTGCCGGTGAGGTCCTCGTCCACGAACCGCTCGTAGTGGCCCAGGTCCAGGTCCGTCTCGGCCCCGTCCTCGGTGACGAACACCTCGCCGTGCTGATAGGGACTCATAGTCCCCGGGTCCACATTGATATAGGGGTCGAACTTCTGGTTCCGCACCCGGACGCCCCGCTGCTTCAGAAGCCGCCCCAGGGAGGCCGCGCAGATCCCCTTGCCCAAGCCGGAGACCACGCCGCCGGTAACGAATACGAATTTCGTTGACATGCCGCTCACCTTGCCTTTCCACGCACACAGTTTTAGCAGGAAACCGAATTGTACGCCCCGGGCCGACAAACAAAAAACAAACTTCATGCGCGGTACAGTGCACCACGAATACAGGCAAATGCCGCTGCGCATGAAGTTTTTGCGCATCATTTCCGGTTGCCCCAAAGGGGCGGGGAAATGGCGCATTTTCGTTTTTTGTTATGCAAAAGCATAACAAAAAACACCGCCGGACCGATTTTGCGGCTGAAAGTCCCAGTCTCTTTCGGGACGTTCGGCCGCGGTCCGCGGTGTGTCTGTTCGGTTGTCGCGTTGCGGCATCCGCCGCAAACCGCTGCCCAAAGCGTTTCCAAAAAATACTGTTTCAGTGTAGCACCGGCTTGGGAAAATGTCAACGGCCGTCAGATGGCAAAACCGGCAGAATCCGCAGGGCGATTCCAACTGGTTTTCTGTGGATTTCGGCAAAGGCCGGGCGCGGAAACTCCGCGCCCGGCCTTTGGAAGAGTCATGGAGCCCCGTAGGTCTGGTGGATCTGGACCAGCTCCATGGGGGACTCCACCCAATTCTCCACATACCCGCAGCCGCAGCAGACGTAGCGGATCACCGGGACCTTGCCCAGCAGGGTGTACCGGGTGGTGTAAATGTTGCTGCCGCTGGCATAGCGGCTGGGGTGGTCGGGGATTCGGACGATGTCTCTGCTGCCGCACTTGGGACAGGTGTGCGAATTCTTCATTTCGGCTCCTTTCGATTCAGGAGGGCCGCCCCGCACAGGGCCAGCAACGCGGCCAGGTCCGCCGGGGCCGGCGCCGGGCGGAGCGTTTTCGGTGTATCCTCCATACCGCTCACCGGCTCCGGCGGCCGTAAAACCGGATGGCGAGAGGGATGGACATCACGGTCAGCACCACGGCGGCGATGGCGGCGGGAACCAGGGAGAGGGACAGATAGAAGCCGCCGTCCAGGGAGGACTGCTCAATGGTGGCGATGCCTCCGGCGCTGGCACACACCAGAAAGATGATGAGGAACATCGCCAGCCGCCCCTTTTCTACGCCGAACCGGAACATCATGGGCAGGGTGATGTCCAGGATGCACACGGCCACGCACACGGACAGCAGGATGACGGGGATGGAGGGACCCTCCACATCGCTGAGCCAGATGACCGACAGGATGGTCTGAAGGACAAAGGTGGCCGCCGCCGAGACGGCCACGGCGATCCAGCCGAAGAGATACTTGCTCAGCACCACGTCCCGGGCGGAATACGGCATCATGGCAGCCATCTGGTCCCAGCGGCTCCGCTCGTCATAGGCCAGGGCGGTGTAGGGCAGCATAGAGGCATACACCACGGCAAAGGTGCTGTAAAACGTGCCGGGGATGCAGGAGAACACCAGAATTAACAGCAGGAAGATCTTCATCTGCCGGAAGATCACGTAGTAGTCTTTCAAAAGCAGGGCACTCATTGCTCCTTCGCTCCTTTCACCAAAAACAGGACGATATCCTCCACCGTGGGCCGCTCCAGCGCCCAGCCCGCAGGCACCAGCGCCCGCTTCACCAGGCACCGGACGCCGCCGAAGCTGCTGTTCTCCCGGGCTACCACGGCCCCGTCCTGAAGGCTGTTCACTTGATCTGCCGTGCCCACGAAGATGCCATACTCCTCCAGCAGCCGATCCTTCTCGTCGCAGAACAGCAGCCGCCCCTGGTGGAGAAAGGCGATGTAGTCGCACAGCTTCTCCAGATCGCTCAAAATGTGGGAGGAGATCAGGATGGAGTGGTCCTCCTCCCGGGTGAACTCGTTGAAGATCTCCAGCACCTCGTCCCGGACGATGGGGTCCAGGCCGGCAGTGGCCTCGTCCAGCACCAGCAGCCTGGGGCTGTGGCTCAGGGCCACGGCGATGGCCAGCTTCATCTTCATGCCACGGGAGAAGTCCTTGAAGGGCTTTTTCTCCGGCAGGCCGAAGCGGGTGAGGTAATTCTGGTACTGCTTTCCGTCCCAACGGCGGTAGGTCTTGGCCATGACGCCTCCCACCTGAAGGGCATTCAGGCTCTCTGGGAAATAGGCCTCGTCCAGCACCACGCCGATGTCCTCTTTCAGGGAGAGAAACTC
>OJQV01001265.1_pt1 | contig 12316 bp, 12 predicted proteins | sample 1598821 | NCBI WGS metagenome assembly OJQV01 (sample SAMN03922509, study PRJEB24848) | human gut metagenome | isolation source: stool sample | host: Homo sapiens | place: Germany | collected 2011-11 | reverse complement strand
TAAGGAGTCGTCGGCAGCGTCAGATGTGTATAAGAGACAGGGATGGTATTCCCATCCTTGATTTATTTTGTTGAAATTGTATTTGGTACATGATAGTATATAATTAAGGCGGGGGGAATTACATGGAAAACAACAAAAAAATGAACGTCTTAGTTCTTGGTGCTTCTGGTGCAGGAAAAAGTACACTTATTAAGGCTATTTCGGGAACAGAAATACTTACAGGCGTTGGAGAAGGGCAAACACAAAAAATCGATGTTTACGAATCAAATACTTGGCCAATTAGATGTATTGATACTAAAGGTTTTGAATATAACATTTTAGAACAGTGGAAAACTATAAAGCAGGTAAAAAAGTACACAAAGGAACAAATTTTAACTAATGACGCTGTTGATTCAGAGAATTTAGGTATTGATGTTGTTTGGTATTGTATTGAAGGTACTGCAAGAAGAACTTTTTCACATAACATAGAATTAATGAATAAGGCTACAAAAGGATGGAAAAACATTCCAGTATTTGCAGTAATCACTAAGTCTTATTCAGAACTGGATATACCTGAAAATATAGAACAAGTTCAGCAAGCATTTGCAAAATCAAGGAAAGTTAATTTGAAAAAAATTATTCCTTTAGTTGCAGAAGAATATTCTATAAATAATGAATTTAAGGTTGAACCTAGAGGAATAGAAGAACTTTGCATTGCTACACTTGACTGTGCAGAGGAAGCTAAAAATATCAATGAAAATAATAGAAAACGAATGATAATTGAGCAAAAAAGATATACATCAAATGCTTTAGTAGCAGGTGCTACTACATCTGCTGTTGTTATTGGTGCTGTGCCTTTCAATTTTGCTGATGCAGCGTTACTCGTTCCGTTAGAAACAGGTTTAACAAAAGGAATTTTTAAAATTTACGGCATAAAATTTTCTGGAGAATTAGTAACAGCCATCGTAGGTTCAACATTAATTACTAATATTGCTAAATCTGTTTTAAAACAATTGACTGATAAAATCCCTGTGGCAGGACAAGTGTTAAACGGAACAATTGCCGGAATTTTTGTACTGGTACTAGGTGAAGCCGTTATAGCAGCGACCGAAGCAATATATACAGGAAAACTTGATTCTTCACAAATTGATGCTGTAGTAACATTTATAGTAGATAAAATAAAAAACAATGCAGTTATCGGAACTTCCGTTGCGTATATAGAAAATAATGCTCACAAAATCCAAGGAAAAAGTGCAAAAGTAATTTTTGAAGAAATAAAAAAATCAATAGATGTTTCTATGAAAAAACAGCAATAACTATTTATTTGATATGAATATTTTAGATTTATTGGATGCTTACCAGCTTGCCGACTGAAAGTCGGCGCTGATATTTGGCATGGCATTACTATTTCAACAGCCCACTCTCGTGCGGCTATCCGTTTCTATTATGCTTCGCATTGCCCTTTTCGTATCTCGCATTATATAAAAAACAGGTGCACAAAAGTGCACCTGCTTTTTTATGGCGGAGACGGCGAGATTCGAACTCGCGGGGGATTGCTCCCTAACTGATTTCGAGTCAGCCCCGTTATGACCACTTCGATACGTCTCCGTATATTCAAAACTCAATTTTTTGAGCTTTTGTGTTATTTAATTTTTATTAGAAATCTTATTAGTATCCGAAATAACTTACGTTTGGCAAAGTGCCGTAAATCTGCACGGTTAAGCGGAATTTAAGAAATGACTGTTTCTCTTTTTTATAAATTTTCAAGTCGTTCGGTTACGGTTTCTGTTCGCTTACGCGCTAATAAAAATTCTCATTTCTGCTTGGCAGACTGCCATACACAGGTCTAATCAGACCTTGAGTTTACCATTGAATTGTATCTCAAACAACAGCATTTGTCAATGAAATATTGCAATGAAGTTGGCGTTATGATAAAATTATGTATAATTATAAATTAAGGAGCGGCAAGATGACGGCAATTATAGATTACGGTGCAGGCAACCTGATGAGCGTGAAAAAAGCGCTGGATTATATCGGCGCAAAAAGCATTGTAACATCAGATCCCGCCGAAATAGAAAAAGCGGACAGCGTTATTCTGCCGGGAGTAGGCGCATTCGGCGACGCAATGGCTTCCATGCGTTCAAGAGGGCTTGACGGCGCAGTAAAAAAAGCGGCTTTAAGCGGCAAGCCGTTTTTGGGAATATGCCTTGGGCTCCAGCTTTTGTTTGCAGAGAGCGACGAAAGCCCTGACGCAAGCGGACTGGGACTTCTTAACGGCAACATCTCCCTTATACCTGGCAACGACGGACTTAAAGTGCCGCACATAGGCTGGAACAGCATTGAAATTCGTGAAAACAGCCGTCTTTTCAGCGGAATTGAAAACGGCTCTTACTTTTATTTTGTTCATTCCTACTACCTGAACGGCGCAGACGAAAGCGATGTTGCGGCGACCACAGAATACGGTGTTAAAATCGAATGTGCAATTGAACGCGGTAACATGTTTGCAACCCAGTTTCACCCTGAAAAGAGCGGAAGCGCAGGATTACAGGTACTAAAGAATTTCATTGCGGCGGAGGAATAAGATATGTATGCAAAAAGAATAATCCCCTGCCTGGATGTAAAAAACGGCAGAGTTGTAAAAGGCGTTTCATTTGTTGATTTAAGAGATGCCGGCGACCCCGTTGAGTGTGCTGCGGCATATGACCGCGCGGGTGCGGACGAGCTTGTGCTGCTTGACATAACCGCCACACACGAAGGGCGCGGCACTATGATGGATATAGTTGAGAGAGTTGCAAAGACCGTGTTCATTCCGTTCACCGTAGGCGGCGGAATTAGAACAACAGACGATTTTAAGGAACTGCTGAGAGCGGGAGCAGACAAAATTTCCGTAAACTCTGCGGCAGTGCGCAATCCTGACCTGATAAATGAAGCGGCTGAAAAATTCGGCAGCCAGTGCGTTGTGTGCGCCATTGACGCAAAGCGCCGTGAAAACTCAGGCTGGGAAGTTTACCTCAACGGCGGCAGAATTCCAACGGGTATTGACGCTGTTGAGTGGGCAAAAGAAGCGTACAAACGCGGCGCGGGCGAAATTCTGCTGACATCCATGGACTGCGACGGGCAGAAAAACGGCTATGACATTGAGCTGACGCACGCCGTTTCAACTGCGGTTGGAATACCCGTTATAGCGTCCGGCGGAGCAGGCAAAAAGGAGCATTTTTACGATGCTTTCACAAAAGGCGCGGCGGACGCAGTGCTTGCGGCAAGTCTGTTTCATTTCAACGAACTGCCCATTCCCGAGCTGAAGAAATACCTGCGTGAAAACGGTGTTTCGGTAAGAATGTAACACCTGAAACTAAATGCCATAATAAGGTGAAGCAATGAGAATTGAAACAAAGCGGCTTATTCTGCGCGAGATGACAGAAAACGACCTGCCCGCGCTCAGAAAGATACTTCAGGACGAAGAAGTTATGTATGCCTATGAACACGCATTTTCTGAAGAAGAGGTTATTAAGTGGTTTGAAAATCAGCAGCGGCGGTACAGAGAAAACGGTTTCGGACTGTGGGCGGCGGTGCTTAAAGACGGCGGAGAAATGATAGGCCAGTGCGGAATAACTTATCAGGATTTAGGAAATGAATGTGTGCCTGAAACAGGCTATCTTTTTCAGAAAAAATTCTGGCACAGCGGCTACGCCGCAGAGGCGGCACAGGCGTGCAACAGATATGCGTTTGACGTGCTCGGTATGGCAGAGATTTATTCCATAATCAGAGATAATAATCTGCCCTCAAGAAAGGTTGCGGAAAGAAACGGAATGGAGATCTGCGGCAGTATAACAAAACACTATTACGGAATTGATATGCCGCACGTTGTTTACCGTTTGCAAAGGCAAACCGCCGCATCAAAAATTGATAATTAGATATTGATTTTCAGCCTGAAATATAGTAGAATTATTACACAATTCGTTAAGGGGCATTAGCGCAGTTGGGAGCGCGCCACACTGGCAGTGTGGAGGTCAGGGGTTCGAATCCCCTATGCTCCACCAATCAGGTATTGGACGAACACCTACTTTTTTGCAGGCGGCTTTGCCGTGAAATGTTCAATCTGATACCAAAGCAGAAAACGCCGTCTTGGATTTGTTCCAAGGCGGCGTTTTACTATGTCTGAAATCGGCATATTCGTATTATTTTCTATTCTCTTGTAAAATGAAAGTACAATAAAAAACAGGAGGATAAACACAATGGAAAAATCATTATTTGAACAAATGGGTGGCACATACACACAGCAAGGAGATTATATTTTGCCCAATTTAACATTACCTACCAAAGAAAAACAGCCTATCGGAATATGGGGACAGCGACACGCACGGTATTTGAAGCGATATCACAAAATTCTGTATTATAACCTGTTGTCAAGCGGGAAACTGAACGCTCATCTTGCCGAAATCGACCGGCAGGCTGAGGATATGTTTTTTCGGCTGGTAAAACAAATGGCTGAGCGTGAGGGCGTAACTGAACAACTCAAAGCACAAAATCAAATGGAGTGGGTTGGACGGATGAACAACATCCGTAACGGCGTAGCGGAAATCATATATGCTGAGATAATATTTTCACTTTAAGGGACTGACTAAAAAATGGCAAACTATTTTTCGGATAAGTTATAAAGACAACAACTGCTATTATGCAAAAAAACTGCGCCCGGCAGCATAAAACTGTCGGGCGCAGGAACGCACTAACACATAGGATAGATTTCAAGCATTATCTTATTATTTATCCAATTTATAGGTCCATACTTCTTCATTAGCCGCTAAACTGATATTATCGACTTTATAATTGCAATAGGGACAGCAATAATAGCTTTTTCGCTTATCATCCATTTTTGATGGAAGTGTCTCTATTTTAAGAATAAATGTTTTTTTGCAGTTTGGGCATGCTTGTTTACTTTGCATAACTTTATCATCCTTTCGAGCAGCACACCTGCCACCATCCAATTCCTGATGTTTAGTTTGCTATTAGAGTTCAGCTCAACTTATTCAACTACATACCACGCATACTTATAAAGAGAAACTATTTTGGATTTCCAATCTCTTCCAACCATATACGATGTCTCACTATCACCAATTAACAATTCAGCGATAATTCCTTCTTGGTCAAACCATCTATATACATCGCCCGTTTGGGTGTGACCAGATGAATCTTTTTCATTATAACTAAAAAGGAATATTGCATTCGAAGAAATTTTGCTCGGTGCATTAGAAGTTACCCAATTATTAGGTTGCTCAAAAGTTGCTGTGCTCAGCAAATTACATCCATAGAAGGCGCATTCCCCAATATAGGTTGTTGCAGCCGGAATAGTAATTTCATTTATGTTAATACAATTTGAAAATGCATATTTTTGAATAGATTGTAAAGTGCTAGGAAGTTTAATGTTCGTAAGCGAGCTGCAATTAAGAAAAGCTCTTTCGCCAATGTTTACAATGCCTTCAGGTATCGTAACAGAACTAAGATTTCCTAAGCCTGAAAAAGCGTTATCAACAATTTGCGTTACCGCTTTCCCATTGTATGTATCGGGAATTTCAATCACAGCAACATCTTTGGCTCCTTCTCCGGCTTTAACACCATATGTTCCATCGGACAATTCAACATATATCAAAATGTCTTCGCTGCTATCTGCGCCGCTTCCAACGCTTCCCAAATTCTGGTTTGTGCCGTCGGTATAATACACCCACAGCTCACCGTCGATGATTTCCATATAGTCGATTCCGCGTCCGGCTGCACCAGTATCACCCTTGTCTCCTTTATCGCCCTTATCACCTTTTTCGCCTTTTTCACCGGGTTCTCCCTGCGGGCCTTGCTCGCCGGTGTCGCCCTTTTCGCCCTTCAGGGAAGCCAGCCACTCGGTTTCCGTTCCGCTGTATCCGTTCTCAACCGCCAGCTCGTAGGCCGATTTGCCGTCTGCCCCCTTTAAGCTCAGCAGCCATTCCTGCACCGTACCCTCATAACCGCCGTCGCAGGCCAGCTCATATGCGGATTTACCGTCGGAACCGGCTTCGCCGGTATCGCCTTTATCACCCTTATCACCTTTGGCTCCTACCAAAGAAGCAAGCCACTGCTCCAAGGTGCCTTCGTATTCGGGATTGACCTCTTTGAAAAGTTCAAAAGCCGATTTGCCGTCGGAACCGTCTGCGCCTTTCGCGCCGTCTGTTCCGTTCTCACCGTGTAAAGAGGCCAGCCAAGCGGCTAAATCCCCTTCAAAGCCGTTTTCCTGCGCCAATTCATAAGCCGATTTGCCGGTTTCGCCCTGCTCTCCTGCAATCCCTTTCAAGGAAGCCAGCCACTCTTCCTCGGTACCGTCAAAGCCCTTTTCTATCGCAAGGTCATAGGCAGACTTACCGTCGGCACCGGTGTCGCCCTTGTCGCCTTTATCACCTTTTTCACCTTGTGCGCCGGTGGCGCCAGTATCACCCTTTTCACCTGTGGCCCCGATCAGAGAATCCAGCCATTCATCCAGCGTTCCGGTATAGCCTTCTTCCACAGCGAGGTCATAGGCGGATTTGCCGTCAGCACCTGCCGCGCCGGTATCACCTTTTTCGCCTTTCTCGCCTTTCTCACCCTGTGCGCCTGTGTCTCCTTTATCTCCTTTTTCACCGGGATTGCCGACAAGAGAAGCCAGCCATTGCTCTACTGTGCCTTGATAGCCTTTTTCCACCGCCAGTTCATAAGCGGTCTTACCGTCTGCACCTGTTGCTCCGGTGTCTCCCTTATCGCCTTTATCTCCTTTTTCTCCTACCAAAGAAGCAAGCCATGACTGCATATCGCCGTCATAACCGGCCAGCACAGCCAATTCGTAGGCGGACTTGCCGTCGGCTCCGGCCGCACCGGTATCGCCCTTGTCTCCCTTGTCGCCTTTGTCTCCCTTTTCGCCGGCTGCACCCGCTTCACCTACAAGGGAAGCCAGCCACTGTTCAACCGTACCCTTATAGCCATTCTCCACAGCCAAATCATAGGCCGATTTTCCTACCAAAGTAGAGAGCCATTCTTCCTGTGTACCGGTATAGCCGTTTTCCTGTGCCAGTTCAAACGCCGATTTCCCATCTGCGCCGGTCGCACCTGTCGCTCCGGTGTCACCCTTATCTCCTTTATCACCTTTGGCACCGGTGTCTCCTTTGTCACCCTGTTTTCCTACCAAAGAGGCCAGCCATTCGCTTTCCGTACCTTCAAAACCGTTGGCTTGTGCAATTTCATAGGCAGACCTGCCGTCTGATCCGGTGGCCCCGACCAGTGATGCCAGCCAATCGGACAGGGAACCGTCGTACCCATTTTCCTGCGCCAGTTCAAAAGCCGACTTGCCGTCAGCACCAGTCGCACCGGTATCGCCCTTGTCGCCTTTCTCGCCCTTTTCCCCAGTAATAGAAATGAGCCATTCTTCTTCGGTGCCGGTATAGCCATTCTCCTGCGCCAGCTCAAAGGCGGATTTACCTTCGGCCCCCGTCGCCCCGGTTTCTCCTTTTTCACCTTTGGCGCCGACAAGGGACAGAAGCCATTCGCTTTCGGTGCCGTTGTAGCCGTTTTCTACAGCCAAATCGTAGGCTGATTTGCCGTCGTCGCCTTTACTTCCAGCGATCCCGACCAGAGAGGAAAGCCACTCATTTTCCGTGCCTTCATACCCGTTTTTGACCGCAATTTCATAGGCCGACAGACCGTCCCTGCCTGTCAGCGTGGCGAGCCAATCGGAAAGAGAGCCAGTATATCCGTTTTCCTGCGCCAATTCAAAAGCCGACTTGCCGTTTTCACCGTCCGCGCCCTTTGCGCCGTCCTTGCCGACAATGGCCGTCAGCCAGTCGTTCAGCGTTCCTTTGTAGCCATTATCCATCGCCAATTCATATGCCGATTTACCGGCAGAGCCGGTTTTTCCTGCTTCACCGGGCGCACCGATCAAAGAACCGAGCCATTCTTCGATACTGCCGGTGTAGCCGTTCTCGACCGCCAATTCATATGCGGATTTGCCGACCTTTCCCTCGGGACCTGTTTCACCCGCAAGGGACATCAGCCATTGCTCCAAATCGCCGGTATAGCCGTTTTGCACAGCCAAATCATAGGCCGAGAGACTACCCGCCTGCGCAGAGGCGGGGACGGACCGGTCTGTCTTATGTATAATGAGCGCCGCCGCAAAAGCAATGGCAATCATCAACACGATTGCCACGATGATTTTTAAGGCTTTTGAAGCTGTCTTTCTTTTTGTCGTTTTCGTTGCAGCCTGTGTGTTTTCCATTTTTCCTACCTGCTTTCATTGTGATACAATGCGCAACATAAACAGTATTATGTTGCAAATACAGTCTGAAAATTGCTGCTTAAGACTGGCGAATTTACATAAGCCGCAAGACTAAACTCAAAAATGAGCGCAGAAGGCCAAGCCTTTTCAAATTTTCTGTTGAAAAGGCTTATTCGTGCTGCTTCTTTTTGACAATATCCCGTAAAAATCATACTTTTCTTCGCTGAATTGCTTGTAATTTCTTCGCAGCCATGATATAATGACATCAATAAAATGAGTTTGGTATACCCATTTGCAACATAATACTGTTTATGTACTCAGCCGCCGGTTCAGGCGGTTTTTTCATAATATCAGCCGCATATGCTCCATTCTTTTGCGGTGTTCATCACCGGTGGAAATGATGTAAATACGGGTGGTGTTGATACTGCTGTGACCGAGAATATCGGCGAGCTTGGCAATATCCTTTTCAATGCCGTAAAAAGTGCGGGCAAACAGATGCCGCAGATTATGCGGGAACACCTTCTGCGGATTTACGCCTGCCTGCTCGCAAAGCCCTTTCATCTCCCGCCAGATATTGGTGCGGCTCATCGTTCTGCCCGTTCTTGTAATGAAAATTGTACCTGATGATATCCCTTGCTCCGCCGCATAGCGGAGCAGTTTCTTTTGCAGTTCTTTCACGATAAATACCGACCGGGTTTTCCCTTTAAGAGAAACAACAGCTTCTCCACATTTTACCGCTTCCACCGTTATGTATTGCAGTTCGCTTACACGGATACCCGTTCCGCAAATCGTCTGTAAAATCAGGTTCAGCCGCTCGTTACCCTTTTGCTTTGCCGCATTCACCAGCCGCATATATTCCGCTTTGGTCAGTTCCTTTTCTTCAGGGCAGTAGATCTGCCGCTGAAGCTTGATGGATTTCACCCTGCAATCTGTCCACCCAAGAAATGAGAACAGGCTGTTGAGGGACGCCAGCATAGAGTTGATACTTCGCACGGCATAGTTTTCGGAAAGCAGCTTGTTTTTGTAGGCAATGACCGCTTCTTTCGTGACCGCCGCACCGCCTAAGTATGCGGCGAACGCCTGCACATCCCGCAAATATTTTCCTATAGTGTTTTCGCTTTTTTCTTCGCTCTTGAGATATGCAGAAAAATCCGCAACCATTTTTTCAGTTAAAATTCGTCCCTTCATCTCTTTTACCTCCGGATATATTTTACCCGATAAGTCTTTTACAAAGATACGAAGCGGAGGAATGTTCATCCTTGATTATACCGGCTCCACCAAAAAATCCGAATGCATATTAATATATGCACTCGGATTTTTCATTTGATATATTCATTTTACTTCTGGGGTTTATTTTTATATATTCTGCCGATTATGAGGTCTGCCGCTATTGTGAACAATACAACAAGACAGGGGAAAAGTATCCACAGTGTTCGGAGGGCGCCTCTTTGCATTACTGATTCTTCGCCGAAAACAAAATATATAACCAACTCAAAAATAATTACTGCCGCAACTGCTATGCAGCGCACCAAAATACTTGCAGTTCTTTTTTTCATTAAATCACCTTCATTTCAGATAAATAAATGTTATCATTCTGCTTTGCCGCTGTGTTCTTTTTTATAAAGCTTGCCTGAGATAAAGGATATCACCAGCAGCACCACGCAGGAAATCCAGGGGAAGAAACGGTCAAGCTGTCTGAGCGGTTCGCTTGCGTTCACTCTGTCCTCACCAAGGCAAAGCAGATTTATCAAAACAGCCACAGTAATAACTATCCATGCGGTATACAAAATTATTCGAACGGTTTTTTCTTTCACAATATCATCTCCGCTCTTTTTACTTTTAGGGCACTGCGCCCTGCTGAAACAAGGAATTTTAATCGATGGCATAAGCAAGCAAAATTCACCTGCTTACATTTTAATAAAACTACTAAAAGGCAAAAAAGTCAACAAAAACATACAAAATGTAATAAAAATTATACACAAAAATTAAAATGTAATCGGGAAAACACGGTTTCACCCCGCGTGAAAATTGTTGACAAAAATCACTTCACACGTTAATATTCAGATAAAGAAAAGCGATCGATATATTAATAAGGAAGCGAAATATGAAAACACTGTATGTTTCTGACCTGGACGGCACTCTGCTGACACCTGAATGCAAAATATCGCCATTTACTGCAAACACAATAAACAGCCTTGTAAAAAGCGGAATGTTGTTTTCCTTTGCCACGGCAAGATCAAGAAACACAGCGCTGAAAGTTACAAAGGGCATTGACTGCCGCCTGCCAATGATTGCCTACAACGGTGTTTTTACGGCTGATTACAAAAACGGAGAGATACTGCTGTCCTCATTTTTCGGAGGCGGAGAAAAAGAAATACTGCCCGCTTTGCTTGATGCGGGAATAAGCCCGATAGTGTATTCGTATGACGGCAAAAAGGAACGCTATATTTGCCCGAAACTCTTTCTGAGGGGGCGGCGGAATTTGTTGCCACCCGAAAAGATGACAGCAGAAAAACACCCGCCGCAGATGAGTGCGAACTTTGGCGGGGCAATATTTTTTATTTCACCTGCATAGACAGCGCCGAAAAACTGCGCCCGCTCTACGAAAAGTTCAAAGAAAAATACAGGTGCCTTTATCAGCGTGATATTTACACGGGCAGGCAGTGGCTTGAAATAATGCCCAAGGGGGCAACAAAAGCAAACGCCGCGCTGAAGCTTAAAGAAGCGCTTGGATGCGATAAACTTGTTGCTTTCGGGGACAGCGAAAACGATATTGACCTTTTTGCGAAGGCAGACGAATGTTACGCCGTTTCAAACGCCGTTCAGCAGTTAAAAAATATGGCAACCGCCGTTATAGGCTCAAACAGCGGGGACGCAGTGGCACGTTTTCTGCTTGAAAGATTTGAAAGCGGGAAATAATCAAACATAATTCACAGGCAGGCAAACGCTCTGCAATTATAAAACTGTAAAACAAAAAAGCCGCGGGCAGAACCCGCGGTTATTTTTTTGCTGTATTTATCTGTCTGAGGAGTTGGTAACATAGTACCACTCTATTCTGTCCCCGTCCGACAGCGTGTATTTTGACGCGCCTTTGTTTGGCGTTTCACCGTTTACACGGTACATCCACCCACTTGAGCCGCCGCAGTCTTTCTCGGCAAGCCCGCCGATTGCCTGAATGTATGATTTGCTCTGATATTTCAGCGAAACGCCGTTTGAAGAACAGGCACTGCTGAGGGCGTCAAAAGCGGTGGCACCTTTTTCAAGAGTAAGGCTTGTTTTTTCAACTATATATCCGCTTTTCGGCAGGTTTAAGTTGAGTTCGTGCCCGTTTTCGGTGGTACTCTCATAGGCAAGGGCGTTTTTGCAGGTGATTTCAATAGTTACCGTTACGCTCTGCTTTTCGGTTTCCCGCTCAGCCTGCGTGGTTTTTTCTGCTGTAGCCGCCTGCTGTTTTTGAGTAGTATTATCTTTTTTATCGTTGTTCTTTTCGGCGGCAGTAGTTTCCTGTGTTTGGGTTTCGGTTTCCTGCGTTTCTGTTGGAGCCGTTGTCTGCTGTGCCTGCGTGGAAGCGCTTGTGCTGACGGTGGTGTTCTGCTGTGCTTTTCTTGCACTGCCGTTTGCGGCAAACACGGCGAAAACAACAACGAGCACGGCGAGGATAACTGCCGAGATTATAATAAGCTGTTTCTTTTTCATAGGCATATTTTAGCAGAACAATAAGAGTTTGACAATATGGTATTTACAGGTTATAATCTTTTTGCGCCGAGGGAAAGAGCCGTCTTTTCCGCGGGGAACGCGGTGAAAAGCCGCGGCAGCTCACTCTACCGTAAGCAATACGAAATCCAAGTGCCACTCTCAGCCGCGGTTACGCCGATGAGGGGAAGGCGGAAAGTAGGCAATGTGCGAGCCGGGATATCCGTTTGAGGCGTAAAAAAATATGACGGTGAGGTTATAGTATGAAAAAAATTACGGCAGCGCTCTTATGTGTAATGCTTGTTATCTGCACATCCGTAACGGCATTCGGCGCAACAAAAAGCGATGTGAAGCAGAAAACAGACACCGCTGTGGCAT
>OJQV01001264.1_pt1 | contig 12342 bp, 9 predicted proteins | sample 1598821 | NCBI WGS metagenome assembly OJQV01 (sample SAMN03922509, study PRJEB24848) | human gut metagenome | isolation source: stool sample | host: Homo sapiens | place: Germany | collected 2011-11 | reverse complement strand
GATCTGCGTTATCTCTATGCCTATGGAGAATACGTGGGGGAAAATGAACTGGCAATGGCGAAATTCCTGAATTCCCTGCCGGAAGAGACCATAAATACCATGGCAGACACTTATACCGAGGGGTACCGCATCGGTTTTGAAGTGACCGGCAAGGATCTGTCGAAAAAAGCTGCGGTGGATGTCCGTTATCAGTTGGGCTTCGAACGCATGATGCGGAGAGCTCTGGAGAATTTTGACAAAATGGGATTGCAGCCTGTGATCTACCGTGCAGCTGCCAGTATTTTATATAATCCCTCCATTTATAAAAACGGCTTCTACAGTGTCAGCCCCAACAGACAGTATGAGTTCGATCACAAGGATGACAAAGCACTGTTCCTGGATAAAATGTATTGCAGTCGGAAACTGGAAGTCATGCATACCGCTTTTGAAAAATATAAGACAGAGGCCAGAGGCTATGCGGGCCCGGCCGTGGTGGAGACCTTCGGTGAGAAAGATTTCGCACCGGTGAACAAGCCGGAAGCGGTGAAAATGACGGATGAACAGAGCACTCTTATGGTGGAGCACCGCACCCAGATGGGACAGCTGCAGAGACAGTATATTATTGAGGAAGAGCGCAGCTTTACGATTATTGCGTTCCCCATCCCGGAGGTAGGGGACTGCTTTGAAGAACTTTTCCGGGAGACTATTCGGATCAACACCCTGGATTATAAAAAATATCAGAGGATCCAGCAGACCATCATCGATGCGCTGGATCAGGCAGACCACTGTGAGGTGAAGGGCTGTAACGGTAATCACACGGATATCACAGTGAATCTGTGGAAGCTCAAAGATCCTGCCAAAGAAACTATTTTTGAAAACTGCGTGGCAGACGTGAATATTCCCGTGGGAGAAGTATTTACCTCTCCGGTGCTGGAAGGCACAAACGGTGTGCTGCATGTGACAAAAGTGTTCCTGAACGGCTTGGAATATAAGAATCTGGAGATCACCTTCGAAAACGGCAGGATTAAAAACTACAACTGTGCTAATTTTGCCACGGAGGAAGAGAACAAGGCATTCATTAAGGAAAATATCCTGTTCCGCCATAAGACACTGCCGCTGGGAGAATTTGCCATCGGCACAAACACTACGGCTTATGTGGCGGCAAAGCGTCTGGGCGTGGAAGCCAGGATGCCGATCCTGATCGCGGAGAAGATGGGACCGCATTTTGCAGTGGGCGATACCTGCTATTCCCATGCGGAAGAGGTGAAGGTATACAATCCCGACGGTAAAGAGATCGTGGCCAGAGACAATGAGGTGGCCGCCCTTCGTAGTGTGAACCCTTCCAAGGCTTATTTTAACTGCCATACGGACATTACCATTCCTTACGATGAACTGGCAGAGCTGACCGCAGTGAAAAAGGACGGCGGGCGGATCCCCATTATTGCGAATGGCAGATTTGTCCTTCCCGGAACGGAAGAACTGAATGAGCCGCTGCGGGAGTTGGATTAAAACTATTCAGCAAGCATTTGCAGAAAGCAATTTTGCATGGCTCTGAATAGTTATCATAAGATTTCATAAAACCATTGCATCATTGAAAAGATTTTAGTAAGATAAAATATATATGGATAAAATCGGTGCAACCGATACATGAGGAGGACATTATGGCAAATACAGAGAATTGCCCTAAGGTTGGCATTGTAATGGGTAGTGATTCCGATATGCCTGTGATGGCGAAAGCCGCAGACATTCTGGAAGAACTGGGCATCCCTTATGAGATGACCGTGATCAGCGCTCACAGAGAGCCGGATGTGTTTTTTGAGTATGCAAAAAGTGCGGAGGAAAAAGGCTTCAAGGTGATCATTGCCGGAGCCGGTATGGCAGCGCATCTGCCCGGCATGTGTGCCGCTATTTTCCCTATGCCCGTCATCGGAATCCCGATGCACACCACTTCCCTGGGAGGCAGAGATTCTCTGTATTCCATCGTTCAGATGCCCTCCGGCATCCCGGTTGCCACAGTAGCCATTAACGGCGGCGCCAATGCAGGACTTCTGGCAGCCAAGATCCTGGCTACTTCCGACGCAGAACTTCTCGGAAAGTTAAAAGCATACAGCACCAAATTAAAAGAACAGGTAGAAGCCAAAGATGCAAAACTGCAGGAGATCGGCTATAAAGCATATCTGGAAGGCATGAAAAAATAAGAAGATAAGACAGAGAATCCGGGACCTCTTAAGAGGCTGTCCCACTAAATAAAACGAAAGAGCCCCTGCGGCGGAAATGAGGAGAAAATGGATTACAAGAAAGCTGGAGTAGACATCGAAGCAGGCTACAAGTCTGTAGAACTGATGAAGAAGTACGTGAAGGAGACCATGCGTCCCGAAGTAATGGGCGGCATCGGTGGTTTCTCCGGAGCATTTTCCTTAAGTGCCATCAAAGATATGGAGGATCCCGTGCTCCTGTCCGGAACCGATGGTGTAGGCACCAAGCTGAAGCTGGCATTTTTAATGGACAAGCATGATACCATCGGTATCGACTGTGTAGCCATGTGTGTAAATGATGTGGCATGTGCAGGCGGCGAACCTTTATTTTTCCTGGATTATATCGCATGTGGACGCAATATTCCCGAGAAGATCGCTACCATCGTAAAGGGCGTGGCAGAGGGCTGTAAGCAGTCTGACGCAGCACTGGTAGGCGGTGAAACCGCAGAGCATCCCGGACTGATGCCTGAGGATGAGTACGATCTGGCCGGATTTGCAGTAGGTGTGGTAGAGCGTAAGGATCTGATCACCGGCGAGAACATCAAGCCCGGTGATGTACTGGTGGGAATCACTTCCTCCGGTGTACATTCCAACGGTTTCTCCCTGGTGAGAAAGGTATTCGATATGACCAAAGAGAGCCTGGATACCTATTATGACGAACTGGGCAAGACTCTGGGTGAAGCACTGCTTGCTCCCACCAGAATCTATGTGAAGGCTATGAAGTCTGTGAAGAACGCAGGCGTTAAGGTAAAGGGTTGCAGCCATATTACCGGCGGCGGTTTCTATGAGAATATTCCCAGAATGCTTCCTGACGGCATCCGCGCAGTTGTGAAGAAGGACAGCTACGAAGTACCCGCTATTTTCCGTCTGATGCAGAAAAAGGGCAACATTGCTGACGAGATGATGTACAACACCTACAACATGGGTCTTGGCATGGTGCTGGCACTGGATCCCGCAGATGTGGACAAGACTCTGGAAGCACTGAAGGCAGCAGGGGAGACCGCTTACGTGGTAGGTACCTGCGAAGCCGGTGAAAAGGGTGTGACCCTATGTTAAGAGTAGTCGTACTGGTATCCGGCGGCGGAACGAATCTGCAGGCGATCATTGATGCTATCGCAGCGGGCAAGGTCACCAATGCGCAGATCGTCGGTGTCATCAGCAACAACAAGACGGTGAAGAGCCTGGAGAGAGCACGTAATGCAGGAATTCCTGCGGTATGTGTGTCTCCGAAGGATTATGAGAGCAGAGAAGTATTTAACGATGCGTTGCTTGCAAAGGTGAAGGAATTTACCCCGGATCTGATCGTGCTGGCAGGCTTCCTGGTGAAGATCCCGGAGGCTATGGTGCATGAATACAGTAATCGTATCATCAATATTCATCCGTCTCTGATTCCCTCTTTCTGTGGTGTGGGATACTATGGACTTCATGTGCATGAAAAGGCACTGGAGCGCGGTGTGAAGGTCACCGGAGCCACCGTGCATTTTGTGAATGAAGGCATGGATGAAGGCCCTATCATTGCACAGAAAGCAGTGGCAGTGGAAGATGATGATACCCCGGAAATCTTACAGAGACGTGTCATGGAACAGGCTGAGTGGCTGCTTCTGCCTCAGGCGGTGGATGACATTGCCAACGGACGGATCTGCGTCGTAGACGGCAAAGTAAAGCATAACAAATGAGTAACTATTCAGAGCCAATGGGCGAAGTAATCACCATGAGCAAATAGCATACAAACATGTTATTCAGGAAAGCCTCGCAGAGGCGGTTTTGCGAATGGGGGTGAATAGTTACGGAATAAGGAGAAACATAATATGGGTATGAAAGTATTGATCGTAGGTGGCGGTGGCAGAGAGCATGCCATTGCAACCTGTGTTGCAAAGAGTCCTAAGGTAGATAAGATCTATTGTGCTCCGGGCAATGCCGGAATCGGTCAGATCGCAGAATGTGTTCCCATCGGAGCCATGGAATTTGACAAGATCGTTGCTTTTGCGAAGGAACAGGCCATTGACCTGACCATCGTAGGTATGGACGATCCTCTGGTAGGCGGACTGGTAGATGCACTGGAGGCAGAGGGCCTGCGTGCTTTCGGACCCCGTAAAAATGCAGCAATCCTGGAGGGCAGCAAGGCTTTTTCCAAGGATCTTATGAAAAAATATAATATTCCTACCGCAGCCTATGAGAATTTCGATAATGCGGAGGATGCCATCAAATATCTGAAGGAGCAGGCAAGTTTCCCTATCGTGCTGAAGGCAGATGGCCTGGCACTGGGAAAAGGCGTACTGATCTGCAATACGTTGGAGGAAGCTCTGGCAGGAGTGGATGAGATCATGCTGGACAAGAAATTCGGTGCGGCTGGTAATCGTATGGTCATCGAAGAGTTTATGACCGGAAGAGAAGTCAGTGTACTTTCCTTTGTAGATGGCAAGACCATCCGGATCATGACTTCTGCACAGGATCACAAGAGAGCGAAGGACGGCGATCAGGGACTGAATACCGGCGGTATGGGAACCTTTTCTCCCAGCCCGTTCTATACCGAAGAAGTGGATGCATTCTGCAAGAAATATATTTACCAGGCTACGGTGGATGCCATGGCAGCGGAAGGCAGACCTTTCAAAGGCGTTATTTTCTTCGGACTGATGCTGACACCGAACGGTCCCAAAGTACTGGAGTACAATGCAAGATTCGGTGACCCGGAGGCACAGGTGGTACTGCCCCGCATGAAGAACGATATTATCGAGGTCATGGAGGCTTGTGTGGACGGTACTCTGGATCAGATCGATCTGCAGTTTGAAGACAATGCTGCAGTCTGTGTGGTTCTGGCCAGTGATGGCTATCCGGTATCCTATGAGAAGGGTTATGTGATAAACGGACTGGAGAAGTTCAACGGAAAAGACGGCTATTATTGTTTCCATGCGGGAACGAAGCTCACAGACAAGGGAATCGTGACAAACGGCGGACGTGTTCTGGGAGTGACAGCCAAGGGAGCTACCCTGAAGGAGGCCCGTGCCAATGCCTATGCGGCAACGGAATGGATTACCTTCGAGAACAAATACATGCGTCATGACATTGGCAAGGCAATCGATGAAGCGTAAGACATGTCAGGATACAGAAGGAGTTGCAGATGAAAAAGACAGTACAGAGAACAAGTAAATTCAAGGCTTTCTGGGGAATGTTTGCATTGGTGCTTGTGCTGGGAGCAGGACTTTTTGCCGAGAATCTGGCGTTTGTCAGCCATGCGGAAAGCGCAGCCAAGGTAACAGCATCCAGTGCAAAGATCCGTAAGAGCGCGGATTCTTCCAGTGAAGTCATCGGCAGTGCGGCAAAGGATAAGACCATTTCCATCAAGAGCCAGACCAAGGGAGCAGATGGCTATACCTGGTATGAGGTATATGTGGATGCGAATACGCTGGGATATATTCGTTCCGATCTGGTAAGCATTACCGACGGATCTACCCCGCCGTCTTCTTCAACTACGACCACCACGCCAACTACAACGACGACTACCGCAGCAACACCGGCTCCGGCAGTGAATGAAACACCGGTGGATGTCACAGCGGTGGAGCCTGTAAGTGCTACCGTGACGGGCGGACAGTCGGTGCGTGTGCGCAGCAATGCATCTACCACGAGCCAGATCGTAACCACAGCAGAGAACGGAATGGCTCTGACCGTCACCGGACAGGCTACCGGTACGGACGGCAATACCTGGTATCAGGTGAATTTCATCGCCAACAATACCGAAGTGACCGGATTTATCCGTTCCGATTATGTGGCGTTATCCGGAGAACTGCAGGCACCTTCCACAGAGCAGCCTGCGGAAGAACAGCCTTCGGAAGAACAGCCCGCCGAGGATACACAGACCACTTCCAAGGACTGGGATACCCAGTTGCAGGGAGATGCGTGGTATCTGTTAGATATGGTAGGACAGAAACAATACAAGATCGATGATCTGTTCAGCTCTATTGACCAGATTACTGAGATCAATGCGCAGTTTGAGACCAATCAGAAGAAGATCACCAGTCAGAAGGTCGTGATCATTATTCTTGTCATTCTTCTGGTGGCAGCGGCGGCAGCAGTCACTCTGCTGATCTTCAAGATCAAGGATATGACGGATGCGGCTGATTTCTCTGATGCGGAGGAAGCAGCACTTCGCAGAAGAAGAGTGGACAGACCCCAGACCGGCAGAGGTCAGGGTGGAAGACCGGCACCTCAGGGCGGCAGAACCCAGGGTGGCCAGAAAGTGATGCATGAAGTGGGAGCAGAGAGACGTCCCGCAGGAAAGCCCGCCGGACAGGGCGGCAGACCGGTGCAGGGACAGAGACCGGCAGGCCAGCAGGCAAGACCCGCGACACAGGGAGCCAGACCTACGGCACCCCAGGCCGGAAGACCGGCACCGCAGGGAACCAGACCTGCAGCACCCCAGACCGGAAGACCCGCACCGCAGGGAACCAGACCTGCAGCACCCCAGACCGGAAGACCCGCACCGCAAGTAGACAGACCGGTAAAACCGGCACAGAATAACGGTAATCCGCAGGATCCCGGTTGGAAGTCCAAGAACTTCATGTCCGATGATGACGAGTTCGAATTCGAATTCCTGAACTGGGACGGTGACGAAGAACAATAGGAATAAACAGACCGGAAACGGCATCTTACGAGAGTGGGATGCCGCTTTCTTTTTAAAATTTTGATAAACTTTCCCGGTCTGCAGTTGACAGCACCGCCCTCACTGTTATAATAGACGTATAACAATCGGTGACAGTGGGAAGGGAGTGATTTTGATGATAATAGAGATAGATTTCAATAGTGATGAAGCGCTCTATATGCAACTGCGCAATCAGATCATCATGGGAATTGCCACGTCACAGTTTCATGAGGGAGATTCCCTGCCGAGTGTACGGCAGCTGGCGGATACCATCGGGATCAATATGCATACTGTAAATAAGGCCTATACGGTTCTGAAGCAGGAGGGCTATGTCAAGGTCGACAGGCGAAAGGGAGCCGTGATCGCTCTGGATGTGGACCGTATGCGTGCGGTGGATGAATTGCGGAAGGAACTGCAGGTAATACTTGCTAAGAGCAGCTGCAAAAATATTTCCAGGCAGGAAGTACATGAATTGATTGATGAAATTTATGAAGAATATGGAGGACTGAATTGATGCAGTCACAGTTTACGGATAAAGCGCAGAATGCGCTTGCCCAGGCCGGCAGATGTGCCAGAGGCCTGAAACAGGGCTATATCGGGACCGAACACATTCTGGTGGGACTCCTGAAGGAAGATACCGGTGTAGCCGCAAAAGTGTTGGCGGATAACGGAGTAGAAGTGGATCAGGTCATGGAAATGATCCGGGATCTGATCGCCTTTGAAAACGGTGTGGCCGTGAAGGACAAAGAGGGATATTCTCCCAGAGCTGCCCGGATTCTGGAAGAGGCACACCGCCAGGCTGCCCGTTTCGGACAGAAGCAGACCGGCACGGAGCATCTGCTTCTTGCACTGATCAAAGAGGGCGAGAATGTTGCCGTGCGTCTGCTGAACACGTTGGGAGCCAATGTGCAGAAGATCTATGTAGATACCCTGATCGCCATCGGACAGGACGGCAATCTGTACAAGGAAGATCTGGGGAAAAAGGGAGACCGCAAGGCGAAGCAGTCTACACTGGAACAATACAGCAGAGACCTGACGGCTCTGGCCAGAGAAGGAAAATTGGATCCTGTGGTAGGCAGAGAAGAAGAGATCCGCAGAGTAGTGCAGATCTTAAGTCGCCGCACGAAGAACAATCCCTGTCTCGTCGGAGAACCCGGTGTAGGTAAGACCGCCGTGGTAGAAGGTCTGGCAGCCCGCATTGTGGCAGGAGACGTACCTTTTACCGTGCAGAATAAGAGAGTACTGACACTAGATTTGTCGGGAATGGTGGCAGGAAGTAAGTACCGTGGCGAGTTCGAGGAACGTATCAAGAAGGTATTGAAGGAAGTGACGGAGGACGGGAATATTATTTTATTCCTGGATGAACTTCATACGATCATTGGTGCCGGAGGTGCGGAAGGCGCCATTGACGCTTCCAATATCATGAAGCCTTCCCTGGCCCGTGGAGAGATCCAGCTGATTGGTGCCACCACCATTGCGGAATACCGCAAGTATATTGAGAAGGATGCGGCTCTGGAGCGCAGATTCCAGCCGGTGACTGTGGAAGAACCTACAGAGGAAGAGGCGGTCCGTATTCTGGAGGGCATCAAAGGAAAATATGAGGATCATCACCATGTGCAGATCACCCCGGAGGCCATTGAGGCTGCTGTCAGATTGTCCAGCCGTTATATCAATGACAGAAATCTGCCGGATAAGGCCATCGATCTGATCGATGAAGCTTCGGCAAGCGCAAGACTGAGTGCATTGGATGCCCCGGATAAAGCGAAGGAGATCGCTGACCGTATCCACGAGATGGATCAGGAGATGGAGAGAGCTATCCGCATGGAAGCATTTGACCAGATGGCAGAGATCAAGAAGCAGCAGGATGCGCTGGTGAAAAAATATGACCGCCTGATGAAAAAGCGGGAGAAACAGGAAGCGGGCAATGTTATCAGTATCGGTGAGAATGAAATCGCCGAGGTCGTTGCCCAGTGGACCAAGATCCCCGTACAGAAGCTGGCGGAAAAAGAGAGCGAACGACTGTTAAAACTGGAGAAGACGCTGCATAAGCGTGTCATCGGCCAGGAGGAAGCAGTGACTGCAGTGGCCAGGGCCATGCGCAGAGGCCGTGTGGGTCTGAAGGATCCCAACCGTCCCATCGGCTCCTTCCTGTTCTTAGGTCCTACCGGTGTTGGTAAGACGGAACTGTCCAAGGCATTGGCAGAAGCCATGTTCGGCTCTGAAGATGCCATGATCCGTGTTGATATGTCCGAATACATGGAAGGCCATTCGGTCTCCAAGATGATCGGATCACCGCCCGGATATGTAGGCTTTGAAGAAGGCGGACAGCTGAGCGAGAAGGTTCGCCGTAATCCCTACTCTGTTGTTTTGTTTGACGAGATCGAGAAAGCGCATCCGGATGTATTTAATGTTCTTTTGCAGGTACTGGATGACGGTCATATCACGGACTCCAAGGGACGCAAGGTCAGCTTCAAGAACACTGTGCTGATTATGACTTCCAATGCGGGTGCACAGCGTATCGTGGATCCCAAGAATCTGGGCTTTGCCACAGAGAAGAGCGAGACAAAGGATTACGAGAAGATGAAATCCAATGTCATGGAAGAAGTAAAGCGCAGCTTCAAGCCGGAATTTATCAACCGTATTGATGATATTATCGTGTTCCACCAGCTGAACAATGAGAACATGAAGGAGATCGTGAATCTTCTGGCATCCAATCTGTACAAGAGATGTGAGGATCAGCTGGGGATCCATCTGACCATCACAGCAGCGCTGAAGGAGCATCTGGTATCCAAATATGCGGATAACAAGATGGGAGCAAGACCCTTGAAGCGTGCGATCCAGTCCGTGGTAGAGGATGCTCTGGCAGAGGAGATCCTGCAGAAAAAGGTGGTACCGGGAGATAAGGTATCTGCCGGATTCAAGGATGGAAAAGTTGTATTTACCGTGAAAAATTAAGTATTTGTAACTATTCAGTCACTCAATTTGCAAAATCGCTCTTGCAGAGCGTTCCTTTTGCTCATTGAGGTTACTTCGTCCTATAAATTACGTCAAAGGTTCTTACGAATGCAAGCATTCGACGTACCTATGACACAATTTACATGACTCTGAATAGTTACAAAATAAATAAAACTTTTTGTAGAAAAACAGGGTGAGATATATTATACTGTAACTATTCAAACCCCATTCGCAAAGAACGAAAGAGAAAGATGTATTGCGGATGCAGTTACTTTCAGGAGGACAGACAGATGGCAGTAGTGGAAGAAATACTTCGCAGTGAAGCAGACGGATCTATCAGCTTTGGTAATCACAAGCTGGCCAAGAAGGCAAAAGTGGAAGATTATGAGCATGCAGGAGATCTGCTGAAGGTTAAGACCTACAATGAGATGACAAAGCTAGAAAAGAACGGCATGTTTTTATATGAATCTGTTCCCGGAACCAGTGTACTGGAGTTCAAGGAAGCTGACAAAAGTGTGGAGTTCATCGTAGAAGGTGACGAGGATTCCCAGATCACTGTAGGACTGAAGGACGATACCGAGTACGAAGTATTTATCGGCGGTAAGAACGTAGGAACCATGAAAACCGGACTTGGCGGCAAACTGAGCCTGAGCGTAGAACTGGAAGCAGCAGGTGAAGTACCTGTTAAGATCGTAGAGGCGTAAGGACGCACTGCAAAGGAGTCCAGGCACGGAGGATATTGTAGTACTTCGTGACTGGGCTTTTTTTTAATATTCAGAGTTTCCGGAGGCGGTTTTGCGGGGGCTGAATAGGTATTACAATGATTGAGGAGAGAGCATGGCAAAAGGAAAGATGGCCACTGTATTTTTCTGTCAGAACTGTGGCTATGAATCCACGAAATGGTTGGGACAATGTCCCGGCTGCAGAGAGTGGAATACTTTCGTGGAAGAGACGATAGATAAAACGGAATTGAAAAATACCGGAAACGGTGCAAAGAGAGACAGGAGAGAGGCTTCGGAGCCCTGTGTGCTGTCGGAGATCGCTATCCGGGAGGAAAATAAGACTCTCACCGGAATTAAGGAACTGGACCGGGTGCTGGGAGGCGGCATTGTGCAGGGATCTCTGACGCTGGTAGGCGGAGACCCCGGTATCGGTAAATCCACACTGTTATTGCAGGTCTGCCATAACTTATCCACGGCGGGACATAAAGTATTGTATATTTCCGGTGAGGAATCCAAGGTACAGATCAAGATGCGGGCGGACCGTCTGGGGGCTTTTTCGGAGCATATGCTGCTACTGTGTGAGACGAATCTGGATATCATCAGTGAAGTGATCCGCAAGAGCAAGCCGGAGGTCGTGATCATCGACTCCATACAGACCATGTACAACGAGAACGTGTCGGCGGCGCCGGGAAGCGTGTCTCAGGTGCGGGAATCCACCGGTATTTTGCTGCAGCTGGCAAAGGGACTGGGAATCTCAATCTTCATTGTAGGCCATGTGACCAAGGAAGGTACGGTGGCAGGTCCCAGAGTGCTGGAACATATGGTGGATACTGTTCTTTATTTTGAAGGGGACAGACATGCGTCCTACCGTATTCTGCGGGGGGTGAAGAACCGTTTTGGATCTACGAACGAGATCGGTGTTTTCGAGATGCGGGAAACGGGACTGGCAGAGGTCAAGAATCCTTCGGAATATATGCTGAACGGACGGCCGGAGAATGCCAGCGGCTCTGTGGTGGCGTGTACCATGGAGGGCACCAGACCGCTTCTGATCGAATTGCAGGCACTGGTGTGCCACAGTAATTTCGGCATCCCCAGAAGACAGACCACCGGTACGGATTTCAACCGTGTGAACCTGCTGATGGCGGTATTGGAGAAGAGATCGGGAGTGCAGCTGTCCTCCTGCGATGCCTACGTGAATATTACGGGAGGTATCAAGATCCAGGAGCCGGCCATTGATCTGGGAATCGTGCTGGCGATTCTGTCCAGCTTCCGGAATAAGGCATTGAATCCGAAAATGGTAGCTTTCGGAGAAGTGGGATTAAGTGGCGAAGTCCGCGCGGTCAGCATGGCAAAACAGCGTGTGGCGGAGGCGGAGAAACTGGGCTTCGAGGAATGCGTGGTGCCCTACGTGTCACTGGAAGAGTGCAAAAAAGGAAGCAAAATCCGTGTCATCGGCGTCAGCTCCGTGCAGGATGCCATGGACCGATTGTTCTAAAGAAGCTTTTTAGCATTTCATTATGAGGAGGACAAAGATATGGCCGTAAGAATAGGAATTGATATCGGCAGCAGTACCACCAAGATCGTAGCTTTTGAAGGAGAACATATGCTTCCGCCCATGGCAGTCAAGGCAGACAGCCAGGTGGCATCCCTCTACGGTGCTTTCGGAAGATATCTGTATGAGAATAATCTGCAGCTTTTAGATGTGGAAGGTGTCTATATCACCGGCGTGGGAAGCAAATATGTGGAGAAAGCTGTCTCTTATACACATCTGACGCTGCCGACGACTCCTTACGTG
>OJQV01001239.1_pt1 | contig 12627 bp, 15 predicted proteins | sample 1598821 | NCBI WGS metagenome assembly OJQV01 (sample SAMN03922509, study PRJEB24848) | human gut metagenome | isolation source: stool sample | host: Homo sapiens | place: Germany | collected 2011-11 | reverse complement strand
TAAACCTCCAACAGTAAACATCCTAAAACGAGTCAACCATTTTCAGGAACAGACAAACCGTCATGTATAATCTGCGATTCACGCAGCTGAGCCGCAAAAAGCGTGTAGAATTTATTCCTTTGCTTGATTATGATGCTCCATTATTTATCACACCTGAGGACGAAGTGCAGTTGTCGATTATACGCAGCGTCATTGATGAGCTGGCCGAGGAGTTTGTCAGCGTGCGATGTGTGCAACTCTTTGTAGAGGGTTATTCCGTCTTTGAAATAGCCGACATGATGAACGCGCTGCCGGCCACAATCAGAACCAGGCTCTTTTCCGGAAGAAAACGTATCCGCGAAGCCTTGACACTTCTTGACATAAAAGTCAGTAAACGTTAAGGTGGTAAAATGGTGATTAAATGGTGGCTGATTTTGCTTGCAAAATCTGTTTTACTATTATAACTTTACAGGTGTAAGGGAGATACAAAACCCCTTAACTAAAACCAAAGTCAAATCAATAAACACCAATAATCATGGAAAAGAAGAACAATTTTAGAGCAAGAGTGATGAAGTATGCATGGCAGCTGTGGCGCAACACCAAGCAGCAGTGGAGAGTCTGCATGATAAAGGCATGGCAGCTCTACCGGCTTGCCAAAGCCATGCGTGAAGGCGTGGTAACATTCTACTATGAGAAAGCCGACGGCACTATACGCAAGGCCGTGGGAACACTCAAAAATATGCCTGTCGGTGCCACACTCGGCGGCAAGAAAATGACCAAGCCCTCATACAAGACAATGGCCTACTTCGATACCGAGAAAAAGGCATTCCGCTGCTTCAAGATTGAGAACCTCATCTGCGCAATCTGATGGAGCTGATACCCACCAAAGCCTATCACATCACCGTTGCCGGAGAGATTACCGAAATCAAACCGGCCAACGGTGAGGACTTCAAACTCGAAGAGGTAAAGAGCCGAGTTGAGGGCTATATCGAAGTCGTGAACCTCAACGAAGAGCAGATAATGATTGTGAACGAAGAAGGCAAATTCGACAAGTCGTATAATATGTTTGCCACTGCCATCGCACATCTTCATAGAGCCATAGCAGAGCGAGATTGCATCTGCGGAAACGTTGTAGTTTGCCCTTCATCAATGCTTAAATAAAAGTCCACACCATTGTTTGAGTCTCTAAGCATTTGCCTCCACGCCGCGGCGACCAAAAAAAATCGAAAACATGTTGTAAAACATATAATTTTAGTGCAAATATATTTGCACGGGTGAAATAATTGTTGTAACTTTGCAGTGTCAAAGAAAAACAAATAACACACCCGCGCAGGTGGATAAAGTCGGCAACCAAACAATGAAGACCAAAGTCAGCAGCTACGAAATCAAAAACGGTGCAACCATCAACAGCATCAAGAAGCTTCTCATGAACGCCGCAGGCGCAGAGCGCAAAGCCACAAATGCACTTGGTATCATCATCCGCGATCCGCAGATGCAGGAAATGTGGGAAGAAAAGCAGGATAGAGCTAACCGCATCGTTGCAGCCGTGAAGGCTGGCAGCTTCGGCCTCCCCTCGGACATCGCCACCACTGTAGAGAAATTTGGCCGCTGCTCTGAAAAGCAGGCATACTGGATTGCTCGCGCAGCTTGGGAAAATGAGCTTCCCGAAGTGTTCTGCGAGGAAGACGGCATGGCATCCGTATATTGCACTCAGTTTTAATAATCGAAAAATCACAGCATTGTAAGATATGCCAAAATACCTGTTACAGAAATCGGATAAGCGCCCACTTTGTTGGGTGCTTACCGACACGGAAAATCAAATCGTTTGCCGCTTCCTCGAGGGGCAATTTAACGAAACGCAGCAGATAACGCTGCTTGAAGATGCTGACCCACGCATAGCTTTGGCAATGCCGCGCATCATGCGAGAAATGGCCGATTGGCTTGCGCAAAATCACTATGAGTTAGTATTCACCTCTCCACAGCTGATAACGCAAGAGGCTCGCAAATATGTTGGAGAGTGCATCCGCATGGCTCGCGAGGCAAAAGGGCTTAGCCTCCGGCAGGTGGAAAAGCTGACCGGCGTTGCCTTTAACCACATCGGGAGAATAGAAAGAGGAAAATATAACGTAACTATCGACACGCTTGCGGTGATTGCCAACGCTCTTGGGGTGAGGATAACGTTCACCGATATAGAATACAGTTGAGCCTTTTCGCGAGTACACGAAAATGGTAAGCGCCCGAAGTGTATTTGCTCCGGGCGCTTTGCGTGTCATGTTGTGTCAAAAGCTGAATATTGAATAAGTAATTCCCACACCTATATACGGCTGAAAGCCCTTGGCGCCGTATCCGTAACCGGCCGTTACGCCAATGTGCCACCGCTTGGGAGGCTTCCACTCGCGTTTGGTGATTATCGTCTGCCTTGCGAATACTCTAATGCTGTCGAGCTGCGGGTTCACCGGTCCGCTAACCCATGCCTCGTAGGAGCTGTCGGCATAATGACGTTGTAATACCGGCAGCTCTAATATTGCGCTGTCTTTGCTACATCGCGGCTCGCCGCCTGCTCCCGTGCCAAAGGTGGTGTCAACGCGGCATTGCAGAGGCTCGCCGCTCACTCCTCCGGCAAAGCGATATGTCGGCAAAACATAACGCTGCGTGCCCAACACTCGCTCCGCCTTCGCCTCCGGCGCTGTGTGCGTAATTGTGTCAACTGTCGTTTCGCGCGTTGTCGTTCCTTCCTCCGTCGGCTGCTCCTTAAACTCTGACTTGCCTACTAATACCCCTATCATAAAGAGCGCCATTCCGGCAAGCATCGTCCCAAAGAAATGTCTTATTTTCATCCTCGCAAGCTCTTTATATAATCCTTAATCGACTTCACATGAAGCTCCGTAACGGCTCTCATGCCCTCCTCTGACATAAGAAACGCCACGTCCTCCTTGTTGTCCTGAAACAGATTCTCAGTCAGCACTGCCGGGCAGATAGTGTCGCGGGTCATGGCAAGTGAGCGCACCCAGTATTTCTCTTTCGGCACGCTGCGGTTTCCGCCTAAGCCCATCGCCGCCGCGTTCTCCGTGAATATCCTTGCCAGTCGCTTGGATTTGTCGGATGCGTTCTTGCTGATGAACACTGAAAAGCCCGTTGCCGTGTGCCATTTGCCGTCGCTGCCGGCTGCGTTGTTGTGTATCGACACCATCAGCACATTCTCCTTGCCGAGCTTACGCGCCCAGCCATTCACACGGCGCACACGCTCGCGCAGCGCCACGTCCTTTTCCTCCGGTGTTATCAGTATGGCGTCAATGCCCTGGAGTGAGAGCTGACGGCTAACTCTGCGTGCAATCTCGCGGCAATAAGCATATTCGCGCAAGCGTTTGTCAGGGCTGCATTTCCCCAACGTGTCTTCTCCATGGCCGTTGTCAATTAGTACTTTCATGGTCTATCGTCCCTTTTCCAGTTGTCAATCGTTTCTCAATCTGCTCTATCAGGGCATGCGCATCATTCTCCTTTGCACACGCTATTATGCTGCGGATAATGTCCGGTACCTCCACCGTAACGCTATGCCTTTTCCTGGCATGCTCAAACATACTCTTGGCTTCAACAATAGTTAGCCCTACGCCGAAGAGCATAGCAACAAACGGCATGAAGTAAAAGGGGAAAAGCATACCCACGCAGTCCACCAAAAAGCCTATGGCGATAAAGCGGAAGTACTCGCTGATTTTTGCCAGCGTAACACGCAACTTATGCGAGTGTATGCGCTCGCCGATGCGCCGGGCGGTGTAGACCCCGTCCCACAAGTCCATAATAATTGCCAAAATCACCAGCAGACATATTCCTAAGAATACCCCCAAAAATAGGTATAACTTTGGCACAGTAACTATCGCTTCCATGCCTTATTCTATGTTGGTGAAATAGTTGGCGAAGTAGGCGATTGGCGACACCGCTAACGCTGCGATGACGTCGGCCAGCAAATCCCAGATGCAGAAGTGGCCGCCTTCCTTCTTTGCATCTATGGCTTCTTTCCAGATGCCAACGATTACGCAAATTACAAACACGGCGATTGCCGATGTCCACGCACCCCACGGGATGAACGAAAATGCTCCCGAAAGTACGCAGCCGAGTGCGAAAATAAGAGCCAGGTGGAAGATTTTGTCGTAACCCTTCCAGTCTTTACAGATTTTTTTCTTCATGATGTTGATTGATTTGGTTGTTATTGATTTTTGTTGTATTTTTGCATTGACTTTGATTCTCCCAACCCTTAGCAGGGCTATTGCCCGTCCGGGTAGGGTAGTCAAAGTTTTTTTATTTCCTTCCCCCCACTTTTATTATGCCATAAAGTGAAATATACCCATTGGCTATGATTTCGGCGGCGGCGTTTGCTATCAACACTAACCCGTCGAATCCTAAATACCCCAACATTCATTTTGTTTAATTTTGCTACAACTCCGGCAGCATTAAAATTGCGCGGGTATCCCTTACCTTCTTTGAGATATACCCATTTATTATACTTCCGTACCGTAAAACCTTTGTCAGCAATATTTTTTAGCGTTTTAATGCGTTCACGTCTTTGTAGTTCAAAACGTCCCTTAAGCCCTCCCCATTCGCTAAAAATTCCAGGCAGATAAAAAGGCAATAATTTTCTCCCAACGTGAGAATCAAATTCCCGAAGAGTTCCGTTTGCATCAATGTACCAATAGGCAAGACCAATTTGGTACATTATTGGCTGAATACCGCTATCATCATGCTTATGAGCGACAGGGAGATATTCAAGAATCTCATCTCCATTGTTATCCGTTGTCATGCTTGCAGCCCATAAGGTTCTATCAGTTTTACATATATATGGCAGCAATTCAACGTTAAACGGAACCTTTGCAAACAATCGAGACACGTTAACTTTGCCCTTTCGTTTGGCTTCTATAAAATTTCCATTCGACATTTTTGCGCCCAATTTGTCGAACTTCATGAATTCGCAGTGGTATATAACGCCCGGCTGAGCATTTGACGGAATCATGCCGTTAGCGCAATATTCGCTGAGGTGAAAGCTCTTTTTCTTTGCCTTGGCTACAACGGTCGGCACTGTAACAGAAACATCAGGCGTTGCCTCCGGGGTCTCGGCATTGGCATTTGCCGATAAGGTGATGCCCGTGTCAAAGCGCTTTACCTCGGTGCGTATGCCGTCGGGGTAGAGTTCATCCGGGTAGTGAATCTTCAGCAGGACTTTGACATTGCCGGAACAAAGCCCGTGATTATCGCAGATGATGAGCACTTGGTCGCCGCGCAGCTGACAATGGAATTGCTTGCGCTCTTCCGACGAGAAACGTGCTGAAAAGCGATAGCCCGTCAGAGAAGTGGTGTAGACCTGCCCTTCAAAGTCAAGCTCGCTCAGCGGCACCTCGTTCCCCTCATTGTCTTTTACAGTGAGGAGGAACGAAAAGTCGGAGCGTGGGTCAAAAACACATTTCCCCATGATGTTTAAGTGTTTTGGTAAGCGTTAAGTTGTTGTTTCTTCAGCTCGTCGGCCTCGGCTGTTGTTATTTCCTTCCAGCGTTCAGGGCTATCGGCGTCTGAGAGCGTTATCTCCGAGCCGAAGGTGCGGTCGGCGATGGGTGTGTTGGGGTCGGATTGCGTGAGGCAATGCCCCTCGGCGGCTGTGATGCGCCGCAGCGTTACGGTTTTTTCTGTGATTTGCATGATGTATGGTGTTATGTTATGATGCGCAGACAAAGGTTATGCTCTTCTCGGCGGCGAGGGCTTTCATGTCGTCGGTAAGGCGGGCGTAGGCGTCGGCGTGGAGGGTAACAGTGCGGGTGCCTTGCGTGGTTACCCGGGCGTTGGTTACCATCCATTGTAAGCTGTCGGCGTTGAGATTGGGCAGGTTGCGCAGGTCGTATGCTTGAGTGGCGGCTCCCCACCATCCGAAGTGCATCTCCTCGACGGGGCATGTCAAATACGGTGCAGGGTTACCCCCGCCGTGCATTGTACCGATGACTTTCTTGAGCTTCGGAACGGCGTAGAACATATTGTTGCAAGTATTTGCGGCTCCTATGTTTGCGACTTCCATATTCGTGCAGCCGATGAAAGCCTGTTGGAATTTCACACTGTTGGACGCGTCGAATCGCGGCGGCAGGTTGGTGCGTATGGTGTGCTGTCCGCCGTAGAACATCGTCGCGTCGTAATTTCGCGGCGTACCGGCATACCATACCGCTATCGCCTCGGCATAGCTCAGGCTAAGTTCGTTTAGGAGCCACTTGTCGGTGTCCGGGTCGTAGTGGCCGTGCACGGTGCGTGTGGCCGGGTTCCCTCCCCACCCCTCGTTGCAGCATGCCTCATCCCACAGGTCTGCTAACAGGGCCTTCTTGGCGTCCATGGGCGGCGCGGCGATGCAGCGCAAGCCCGTTGAGTTGTTGCCGGGGAACTTGTCGTATTGCCTGCCCGTGGCTGTGCAAAGGTAGAGGCGGTTTTTCAGCGGCTTGCCTGCTGAGTTGCAGAATGTGTCGCGCCCTGCCCAGTTGGCATAATACGTCGTTGTCGACACGTCGCCGCCGCTGGCCTCGGTGAGCTGTATGCCCGTGCCTGTCTTTGCCACAAAGCGCCCTTGCACCTCCTTCTCCTCGGCCGTCGGCGGTGAATACGTGTAAGATGTGGGCAACGCGCTGTTGTCGAGCCATACCACATAGAAAGTGCCTGTTGCCGTGCCGTCAGTGATGGTTGCTCCTGCCACGCGCTCCACGGCTGAAAAGCGCAGCGTCGCGTCATTGTCGGGCAAATTCGCCGCCGGCACCTTCCCGTCAGCTCCCAACGGCGCAATACCGCTCGCCGCGCCTATCTTGCTGGTTATACCATAAATGTCATTCTCATTGGCAATTGCTGTCAGCTCGGATTGGTCATCGCTCCATATATAGAGCCTTTCGTTTGAATATGACGAACGGTCGACAAACACAGCTGCATCCGCGTAATACCGTTCATGGGAGGGTATACCTTTCTCCGGAATATCACCCCAATCGTAGGCATAATACAAATTGCTATCGCCTGTTACACGCACTTGCAGCTGTAGAGCACTACCGTCCGTAACAACTTGAACCGACACATCCGACGCCTCTTGCGCCTGCATATATTGCATTATGTCATCCAAGCTGTTTGCATTAGGCAGCTCAATGCCAGTCTCCGTGATATTCTCCACCCTCGTTACCGGCAGCGGCGCTGCTCGGCTGTCCGCCGCCTTCAGCTTTAGATAATCGGTAACGCTTATTATACCTGCTTTTTGGGTGGTAACGACAGGTGCATTACACGATATTGTTGTGCCTTCTGATTTTATTGTTAATGTGGCCGCACTTCCAGTTACATCGAATGATACTGACTTCAATACATTCTTAGAAATGAGAGCTTTCAGAGAATCTTGGTCTGTGATTGACGTGATAAGGTCTCTCAACACGGTGTAAGATACTTTACGGCCGCCATTCAATTCAAACCAGTCATTTGCGCCGAGCGACGTCTGTGGGGTCAGCTGCTCAATGGTCTTTGAGTTGGTCTGAAGTGAAGAAAGTATTGCATCGAAGATGGCTTGTTGTTCTTGTGTTAATGCCATAAGTTATTTGATTATTCGGTTTAATGTTTCTGAAATTGCTCGGTAGTATGTGGAATCAGCCCGACGCATGATAGCCTGATGTTTGAGAGTTAGCTCGGGGTCTAAGTTCACAACTTTCTGCAAACTCTGCGTGAACACAAAGGAATTGATGCCTTCCAGAACCGCGTTGGCTTCCGGCACATTTGACTCCTTCCGGGCAAAGCGTATACCGTCGAAATAGACGTAATCACAAGTGAGCAAGCGGTTCAGAAGTTCTCCAAACCATATCGGGCATCCCTCAGAATGGCCAAGCGTGAACTTCATCTGTGTTGACTCCAAGCTGTAAAGTTGTATGATGTCTGATTGGTCTGTGACGAACTGTTCACTCTCTACACTAAATGACCAGTCGCTGTCTTTGAAACCGCCGGGGACACGGAAATCAAAGAAGTGTTGCATGCCGTCAATCCATGAGATAACATCCCGGCGGCTGCGATTGTCCTTGTTGGAATACTGTATAAGTGTGGTGTTGTCAAGCTCAGAGGCATCATCAGTTATTCGGAACACTGCGCTGCGCCCGACTCCTGATATGCTCACAGTGTAGATGCCGGGCGACAGCGACAGCGTCGCGAATCTTAATCGGGTATCATCATTAATATCCCAATTATTGAATAATATGGGGAATTCTATTTTTGTCTGCTCGTTGATTACAGACGCTGTGCCTTCCCATGTCTTTGAACCCAAAAGTTCAATGAGTATCTTATCAGTGGGAGCAAACGTCTGTATATAGTTGCTTTCTATGCCATCGGTTTTGGCAGAGGGAAAGAACAATGGGGTAAAAGGACTGATTATCATAGTTCTATCTCCTTTACTATTAGTTTATACTTAACCGTTTCTGCCTTGGCGTATTTGAAAGACACTTCCTTTATGAATCCCCGATAGGTTATGCCTTGGGAAACAACTTCTATCAGTTCATCAGGTGATATTTTTTCATCTACATCTCCACATGAGAAAGCGAGGACACCATACGTTAAGAGCTGATCTGACAAGATTATATCCGATGACAAAGGGCGCCCGTCAATAATTATTTCGCTGTTCCCTTCACTTGACGCAAATTCAAGTTTGACACCATTACCCTGACTACCGATGTAGCCGGCATTGGCATCTATGCAGCTTAAGGGAGAGAATGTTCCGTTAAAAACATCCTCACTGATAGCATTTTCAATAATCGTCGTTGTATCGGGAGACCAATAATTGCTTGTCGATTCCTCGCAGTAGACAAAGAACACATCCTTATCTGAAGTATTGTCTGTTGTATCTTTGCCACGCTTCTGAGCGGCAAACTCCATGCCGTAACAATCAGCACGGTATTTGCTCTTCAACGTAAGAGTCTTGTCGCACACCGTGCAGCCTGTAGTGTAGGTGTTGTTGAAATTAAATTCGTCGCGCCCGTTTACATTCTGATAATCTTTCTTGTCGTAACCAATATTTACAGCTGAATATATAATGCCGCTGTCAACCGAATATTCCACATCACGAATATTCCCAATGATACGTTTTTTCGAGTTTGAATTGAATAACTCGGAGCGATGACAGAATATCAATTTTTGGAATGGCTTCTCTCTATCCTCTATATTCCATGTGAAATGAATGGGTTCAGAATTGAACGAGCCGTTTTTGTTGAGCTGAAAGTAATAGGCATCATATTGGCCTTGTCTGTTGATTTCAAAAACTGTATCAGTTCTTGCAAAACCTGTTGCAGGGTCATTATATGCGCTTGACGTGGGGAAGTCCACGTAATATTTTTGTCCATTGAAAGCAACAAATTTTCCGTATGCACGCAGATAGATAATATCCGCATTGCTCGGCAGACCTGAATTGTCGGAAGACCACGAGGCGGTTTCTATCGAATAATTGTCAAACAACATTCCGCCTCCCACATACTGCCGATTTTTGAACATACTTTTTTGGACTTCGCCAAAACAATAGGTGTAACCAAAAACAGTTTCCATCCAATCAGCAAATTCTGTAAAGGAAGAATACAGCTTTGCATTTTTGAGACCACGAAGACTCTCAGCTGCAATGATTAGTGTACGGCTCAAACGTTCGTCATATTCGCTTATATCCAATAAAACATTAATCTTGCCGGCACTCATCCGATTTAGAATATATTGGCCGACGCTTTGCGGAGTAAAAGCCGTTGTGGTTATGGTTTCGCCTTTTGCGAACCACGAGAAGGTAAAGCCTCCGGAATAGATTCTCGCGCCTGAGCCATCGCAAACCACGGCTATTTTTTCTCCAGATTTAAGGCTCACGTTCAGAGTGCGCGAGATATTTTTGCGTCTGTATTCATCTTCATCAAGACCGGTATATACCCACTTTGCCTCAGATGTCCCGACGGAAGAATTAAATTCCCATACTTTACCTCGCACCGTTGCCCAATATTGAACAATACCTATGATTGAGGAAGGAGGATAAGTGTCAAAAAGCACCATCTCGCTAATGAAATCACCGACGAATGTCTTAGTACCTCCAATGGTTAAGTAACTGTTGGCTATCTGTTTTTCGTTATTGTCTTCATCTATGACAACCAGGGCAGTGTGCATGCTTTGAGAAATGCACTGGTCTACCGTCAAATCAATGCTGACAGTGAGATCGACATTCTTCAAAGCTGTAATCATGTAACTGCCATTCTCTTGCGTTTGGTCTTCCTCCCACATGAGCGCTCCCCCGATGAAAACATCTTCGGAGTTTACCACACCCATGTATATTCTTCTGTTAGCCGGAGGACCTATCTCCAGAGAGCCGTCATTTTCATCACTTGTGCCTCCTGTATATTCGTATGTTATACTGTTTTTAATCGGCAAACGGTGGAATAGGAACATTTTGTTGCTCGTCAACTCGGAACCGACAGCAACCTCATATTTAGTGCCTTTATTTGCTTTGATAATAGCTGCAAGACTATCGTCGATGCAGTTTATTTTAACTGTATAATTGTTCCACTCTATCGAAGAGAAATCGAGTTCGCATGAGAACTGCTCTTCCCATTCCCATTCATTGGTTATGGTATAAAGTGATAATCCGGCATGGGCGTTTACACCATCTCTCAGAAAGAGAGCCATCAGCTTGTCGTACATTTCGCCGACAAACTCAAACTGTGTGGTAAAGGAACGAGTAACGCCGCTTAAATCTGAACGCTTGTAGACACACTCTATCTCATCCCAATTCTGCAAGCAGCCTTTGGGCATTTCAGACTTCACGCCATCTATCTCTATGTAGTATTTCGTGAGCATACGGCAAAGTTAAGATATAAGAGACCCGTTGCTCCGAAAAAACCAAATTTTTGAAATTTGAAAAAGCGCATATTCCGCTCTAACTAATTGTTATTGTGGAATATGCGCCGAAGTTAGCCCTGAAAACGAAGTTGTTTTTTATTACTTTGAAAATTATGATAACATTTATTAGTAATACGAAGTGGAGCGTCAGTGATGATGTAAATGATGATGTGATGACGCTTCGGGGTCGGTGTTTGCCGACCCTTTTATTTCTTCAGAGATAAATTTTGAGAGGCAAGAAATTTCTCTAAAAAATCCACTGACACGACACCCATACGGCTGACACTCAGCAGTTGCGTCCTTGTCATGCTCACAAGGTCGCGAAGACGTCGTATACCTGCATCTCCAAGAGGTAAAAGGATGCGTAGCGGTATATCAAAATCAGTCAACGATGCAGAGAGAAGAGTATTCATGTGGAGCTGGTATTCATCGTATTTGTCGAATGAATCGTCCTGGCAGAAATTCTGTATCATAATATGGAATTATAAAAGGCGAGGGGAACCACCCCCTCGCCAAGTCAAACCAATAAACCTCCAAGGGGTGAACCTCTTATGGAATTATTGATGCTGCAAAGATAATACTTTATTTCAGATTATCCAAAACCTTACGCACGGCTTCTGTTGCCATTTGGGGTGTTACTGTGATGTAATGATAGAGTGATATGCTTGCTTTGTCCACTCTATGCCCAAGAATGTAGTCTATTGTTCTTGTGTCAACGCCAAGTTCCAAAGCGTGCTGACTGAAAGATTTCCTTGCCGAGTAGTAAATCAACTTTTTGATTTGTGTGAGTTCTGCGATTTTACTCATGTTGCAGCGTAAGAAACCACACAGATGGTATTTCCGTTGATTAGGAGATACAGAGAGCCTGCCGTCTGCACCCTTATATTTGGAGATGATGACCTTGGCTTCTTCAGGAATGCGAAATTCGACGTACTTGTTGAGCTTAGGTTTCTCCGCTGTCTTTTTTCGGATGTATTTTAATACATCGATCTGCTCGTTAAAGTCGATGTCAAGCAGGTCTGTTATGTTTATGCCCCCAAGGTAATATGAAAGCATAAAGAAGTCGCGGCACTTTTTGATGTTTTTCTTAGTCGTTTTCAGATCCCGTATGCGCCGTACCTCGTCAACCGACAGCCATGCTTCGCGAACTTCCATTTGCGGTAACTCGTAGCCGGTAAAAGGATGTACTTTATACTGTACATACCCGAACCGTTGTGCGTAGTTGAGGAGAATCTTGAGAAATACAAGATAATTTCTTTTCGTTGTATCCTTAAGACCACGTTTGTTGAGATATTTGTCAAGACCTATCACAGTGTTGCGATTGACGTGCTCAACAAGCAATTTATCCCCAAGATTTTTCTTGATAACATTCCAAATAGTGCGATAGCCCGTAGCAGTACTTTGGCACATTTTGTTATTCTCCAGATATTCGTCGCAGATGCTTTGCAGCGTACGATGATTGTCGCTTCCGGCGTTCTTGATTTGGAAGACCAACTCAGGACATGTAAGCCCTTCGATATATTCGAGTTCATCCAGGGCAGACTGATAGCGTTGGAGGAGCTTGCGTATCTTCACGTTGATGATGGCGGCGTCCGGACGTTTTACCACTGCTCCGTTTTTAAATTCTTTGGAAGAATTGAGAATTATATCCGTAACTATGTATCGTGTCTCGCCATTGTGAGCGACTGAAATTCTTACCTTGTTTTTGCCTTCCTTTCCTTCTTTCGATTTGAGGACAACTGCTTTTATTATGGCCATGAT
>OJQV01001222.1_pt1 | contig 12757 bp, 7 predicted proteins | sample 1598821 | NCBI WGS metagenome assembly OJQV01 (sample SAMN03922509, study PRJEB24848) | human gut metagenome | isolation source: stool sample | host: Homo sapiens | place: Germany | collected 2011-11 | reverse complement strand
TTTTAGTTGTTTACAATACTTCTTATACTGATCTACCAGTCCTAACTTAATACATAAAATCAACTGAGATACAACATTTTTGACTGCAACAGATTGTGTTTTTTGATCAGCCGTCATCTCTGCATCTCTTGTTAATTCAATCGAATTGACAAAAATCACATTCATTGATTCTGCAATTTTCTTTGATTTCTCTGTTCCATCAATAATAGATTTTTGATTTGCTTTCATTGACTCAAGGAAAATCTTATTGCTTTCTTCACAAATGATTTGGCATACATACAGTTCATTTCTAGCAATACACTCATTATATGTTTTTTCAAGAATCTTTAATTTGGCTTTTAGTGCGTTAGAATCCTCCAGCAAACTCTCTGTATTCAAAATGTCTTTAACATATGTACGGGTACACTCCGTCAAAGATGTTTTATAGTGTAGCGAGTATGCAAAATAAAAGAGCCAAATAAATATACCCACTCCACAAACAGATAGTATAGCATCAGAGAATCGCCCCATTTTCACTACCATTTCAACAACGCAGAAAAAAAGATATAAGGCAATCGCTGTACCAAAATTGGCATATCGAGGTTTTATCTGATTCAAAACCAATTCTGACGGAAATCTATTTATGTAAACTTGAATATAAACCAGCAGTGCTGATATAAATATTCCTACAAAAGAGATAACTAACGAAAACATCAAAGAAACAACGTCCGTATTTCCATCAAATGCAGAAAAAAGTCCATTTACTTTAGCAACAAATTTGGGCGTAGCCAATGGCATCCCCCATGTAATCAAAGCAACAATTACACCAAGTATCAAAGCGCTTTTCGCACATGCAAGCCATCGTGTTACTATTTTTAAACCCTTTAATACTTTCTGCTTCATCGCCAATTTCACCTCTTGTTTATTATTTATCACTTAATCTTTGCCAGAACGTCCTTAAAGATCTCATAGTTATGCTTCACACCATCGTCCAGATCAATCTTAATCATCTGATCCGCCAGCGCGTGAACTTTTTCCTCATACTGATGCAGCTCAGTGTCCTGCGCCTGCACTTTGTTCAGTTGCTTAGTCAGCTTGACACGCTCGCTGGTGCTGGTGGCAGCGGCCACCTGTTTTTCCAAATCTTCGATGGCAGTACGGTAGCGCGCCTGCTGCTCGTGGACATAATCGGTACGGATGCGCGCAATGGTATCCGGCTGGTAGCGGTGCAGGTAGATCAGGCACTTAAAGCCATTTTTCTTACCGCTGTCAAACAGCCAGTAGATGGGGCGCTTCTGATAAATTTTGCAGTGGTCGGCATAGAAATCGTTCAGGAAGTAGTTGCGGATGACCTCTTTCGGCTCCCCCTTGCCGCCCAGTGCGTTTGCAATAAAGCGCAGATTATCTTCCAGCGAGCCATCACCGTATACCACCCGCACAAACTCCACAAAACGGCCCATCATGTCATCTTCAAAGTATTCGTCGTCACAGATGGGAATAATGCCGTCTGCATCCGGCTTATAGATATTGTATTTGCCATCATCCCATGTACCGCCTGCATACGCAAGACCATCATAGGTGGGAGAGTAGCGGCCAAACATACAGCCCACAGCGTAGGAGATAAAGGAGCGCACATCCCGGCCAAGGTCCGCTTTGCGCACGGTCACATCCTTATCTTCTACTTCCGGGGTCAGTTCATCCTGCAAGCCGTAAATATCAATAAAAATGCGGTTCAGCTCTTCCTCGTTGGCTTTCAGTCGGTTAAAGCGATCATCGCATTCCGCCTGCCACTGGTTAAAGGCTTCGGAAATAGTGGAAACATTACGGAGCAATGGGTGTTTCTTAAAGTCCCAAGAGGTTTCAAAGGAGTTCCAGTCACTTGCCACATTTTTAATGTTTCTATCTACCAATATTTCTATATTATCGTCATGGATATCTGCACTCATAGGAATATTCATAATGTCTCCAACCTGTATATTTACAGTCGGATTAAACATGTCGATAATTCTCTGTGCAACTTTAGAATTCAAAATTGCCAAAACGATGGGTTGCTCTTTCAATGAAGGCATTATTCCGCATGATGCGGATTCCATAATGAATCCCTCTGGCATATATCTTGCTGAAAATCGTCCTGTTGTGATTTTGGACCAAGTAATTCCTTCATGGAAATACAAATCTGTATTAAACAATCTTCTTGACCAAGACTTGGTGTTGGGATCTTTGGGATTATGTGTTACCCAATATTTAATTTCTTCTCCATCATTATTCCAATTCATCACATAGTCAAAATTCCCATACCATCTCTGAAAACCGCCACCTTTCAATGTAGGAATCCACTTGTAACCTTTTCCATCATAGTTTTTTGATATATGAAAACCAATCGTCCTAGAATCAACTTCTTGCCATATTCTCAAGAAACGCGAATTATCTCCCGTACTTGAGCCTGCAAGTGTCCTATATAAATCTCCAAGTTTTGGCATTCTTTCAAAGTCAGAAATAAGTTGTTGACTTCCCCAATAAATCACTCCATTTCCAGGAATCTTTCCAAAATCTTCCTGATTTACAGTGTAGCGATTTCCCCCTGCAAGGAACATATCTTCCTTTCCCTGCTGAGAGGTCGGCTCAATCAGACGGCAGTAGGTACCCTTATACCCCTCTACATAGTTTGCGCAGCGTACAAAGGCGGTGGTCTGCACCACCTCGCCGCCGATTTCTTCAAATGCTCGTGCGCCCAGATGTGCCATGCTGACGGTTTCAGTCAGCATCATCTTCTCCCGCAGTTTTGCAAAGCTGGACAGGAACATCCATGCGTGTTGGGTGATCATTGCCTGATAGCCATTCTGTTTTGCCATCCGGGAACAGACCTCAATAAACACAGCAAACAGGTCGCTCTTGCTGTCGGGATAATTCTTCTTCACATACTCAGCCAACTTTGCGCCCATGCCGGAACTGCCCATATAGGGCGGATTGGTGACGACCACATCGTATTTCTGCGCCAACGTCTGTGCCACCCGCACCAATGGGAGTAATTTTTTGCGAATACTCTCTCGATGGAACGAGGACTCGTCTGCCACCTCGTCAAACCGGGCATAGAGGGCATCCCAGTCCTGCGGGGGGATGGTGAGGATGGAGCCGTACTCCTTGGCATCGTGCAGCTGGGTGAGGATAGTGTGCATAGCATCCGTCAATGACGGTTTGCCGTTGCAGAAAAACTCTACATCCGGCTTTTCGATGCGGTTGCTTTCCTCAATGGCATACACATGAGGCTGGGTGGTGTGACTGAAAAAGCGGCGGTCGTACCGGCGGGCCTTCATCATCACCGCAAAATAGGCCAGCTGGGCGGCGCGGTCGTCAATATCCAGACCATAGAGGTTGTTCTGCAAAATGCTGGTCACGGCATCGCGGGGCGTGTAGCCGTAGTTCTCGTAGATCTGCATCAGTACATCGAACAGATACGCCAGAATATGGCCGCTGCCGCAGCAAGGGTCGATGACCTTGATCTGTTCCGGGGTCAGGTCGGCATACTGTTTACGGATCTCGGCCAGCTGGGCCTGTACCTTCGGCTCCTGCTGGGCTTCCTCCAGATAATAGTGCCACTTGGTGTCCTCCGGGTCACGGTTCCCGGCAGTATAAGCTGCTTGCTCCTCCGGTGTGGGCAGCAGCTGTGCTTTTGCGTCCGGGTGACCCTCCACCCACAGGCGTCCAAGGCTGTTTTCCACCATGTACCGCACGATCCAGTCTGGGGTAAACAGCTGGGTCGCCGCCGGGATATTCTCCTTGGTGATCTTGACATTTTTCTTGAGGGCGGCAAACACGTCGTCCTTTTTCTCGCTGTTGTAGTACTGATACAGCCATCCAATGATCTGGACGGCATCCTGCCAGTTGTCCTCCGGGATCTGGGAGATCATCTGCTCAATGACGCTGCCCTCCCGGAGCAGGTTGTCCGGCAGAAGCAGCTCCGTGTAGTCCGCAATGGTCTGGAACATTCCGGGCAGAATGCTGTTCAGCGCGTTGCATTGCACGATGAGCAAGTATTTGTACAGTTCTTCGGTCTGCTCGGTCTCTTTCAGGGCGTAGACCTTGTCCTTATCCAGCTTATCCAATTCCAGATGCAGGGCTTCGGCCAGAATCTGGGGCTTGAACGCATTGTTTTCATCCGTAAACACGCGCACATGGCTGGGCAGATAGCCGTTGACCTCCATGAACCGCAATGCCGAGAAGCGGTTGAACCATGTATACGCCACCTCTTCCATAACCTGCTGGTAGCCCTTTTCATTGATCTGTGCGATCAGTGCCCTGCGCTGCTGCATCTCTTCTGCAGACAACACTTTGCCGTTGACGCTATCAGCACCGGCGTCCACCATTTCCGTTTCCGTAATGCCGTACTGCTGGGCTTTCTGCGCCACGCGGGAAATCAGTTCTTTCCGCGCCCAGACCGCATATTTCTTGATGGCGTTTTTATCCATGGTTCACATTACTCCTTAACGAAAACGATACATCTTCAATTGCATTTTCCAGTCTTCCGACCGTACCATGCAATTTATCAACACTATTTTTAAATTCATCTAGTTCTGAAATATATAGCAGAAAGCCACCATAATCCTCAAAATCAATCACAGTGCTTTCTATGTATTTCCGATGTCGTTTATTATGTGCTAAATACTCATATTCAACCTTCAAGGACTTTTGCTTACATCGCTTGACAAGGGCACACAGCCCTTTGTTGTGTGCGATGGATAAGTAAAAGTCAAATTTTCCACTCAATCGAAACGTGCTCGTCGGTTGCGCGGATCTGTGAGATCAGGCTATCGGCAACCTGCCGCCTGTCCTCAAAGTCAATTTCTTCCCATTGGTTGAGGTAGACCGACAGCCGCTCGATCTGCTCCGGGGATATGGTTTCCGCCGACAGCGCCGCAATCTCTTTTGTCAGGGCTTGGCGGCGTGTGTCCAGCTCCTCGATTTTGCTGTTGGCGTAGGACAGCAGCACCGCATTAGCCCCGGTCAGAGTATTCAGCAGCTTTTCAATCTCGTCCTCCACGCGGGCAAGCTCCATGTTCAGCGCGGTCAATTTGGGATTGACCTTTTCCCGCTTTGCCGTCAGCGTCTGGAACTCGGACAGCTTCTTGACCATCTCGCCGTACAGGAACCTTTCAAATTCCCGTGTACGGAGCGTCCCGCAGCCGTCACAGCTTTTACTGTCGGCCCGCTTGGAGCAGCGGAGATACTGAACGCCTGTCGGATTGCCAACGCTCATAAGCGCGTACCCGCAGCGGCCACACTTGACCTTTCCGGCAAGCCATGTGTTCTTTGCCTTGCGCCCGCCTTGGAATGTCTTGTTTGCCATGAGCTTTTTCCGGCAGCGCAGCCATGTATCAGACGATACCAGCCCCTCGCTGGGAGCCAGAACAAGTATCTGATCTTTCAGGTGCTTGTTTTTTCTTTCCTGCACGTCCCGGCCCTGATAGAGATAGCAGCCGTTTGTCCCGGCAAAATCTGTGGCTTCATTGACTACCACCGTACCCTGACTTTTGAAGAACTCATACATATCGAGGTCAGCCTGCGCGTAAATGGGATTTCTCAAAAGCTGGGAGATAAAGCCCCGTTTCATTTCCTTACCGTAGATCAGGATGCCCTCGTCGGAAAAGTAGCGGGCGATGTCTCCGAAAGAAGTTCCGGGCTGGGAGTACATTTCAAACATCAGCTTTGCAATATCTGCCGTTTCCGGGTCAGGCTTCATCATTTTTGTGCGGATGCCCTCAATGGTGGTCGGCTCCAGTTGGAAGCCGTAGGGTGCCGCGCCGCTCATGTGAAAACCGTGCTGGCAGCGGGAATAGTAGGCATCGGTTACGCGCTTCTGGATGGTTTCACGTTCGAGCTGGGCGAACACGATGCAGATATTCAGCATGGCCCGGCCCATCGGGGTGGACGTGTCAAACTTCTCCGTGGAAGAAACGAACTCAACATTGTATTCCTGAAATATTTCCATCATGGTTGCGAAGTCCAGAATGGAACGGCTGATACGATCCAGCTTGTAGACCACCACGCGCTTAATCAGGCCCCGGCGAATATCGGCCATCATTTCTTGGAACTTGGGCCGATCGGTATTCTTGCCGGAATAGCCCTTGTCGGTGTACTTGCGGAAATTGCCTCCTCTCAATTCATACTTGCAGAACTCAATCTGGCTTTCAATACTGATACTGTCCTTGCGGTCAACGGACTGTCTGCCATAAATGGCATCTTCACGAATAATCATTTGGTGCTCCTTTCCGTGTAGGAGCTGCCAAACCTTACACCTATATTATACCTCTGGCAGCCCCGCATCTCAAGGATGTCCCGTATTAGTGCATCTGCGCCCGTCCCGGCGCATACTTCACAAAGACCTCATACAGACAGCTTTCAATTTCACGCTTGCGCTTGTCCCGTGCTTTGGGAGAGAGCATCGGGGTCAGGTTTTCCACGGTGATGGATTTGCCCTGAAAAGACGCGGTTTTGACTTCCTTGTGATAGCCGACTCTTGCCTCCGTCATCTGAAAACCTCCTATAATAATCAGCGGTGTGAATAGATTTGATGGTTTCCCGTTGTCCGTGGGGAAACGTGAAAGGACGGCACAAAAGCGCCGTCCTTTGACCTTGCCCCACTTCTGGCCTCGATGACCAGAAGCAGCGGGACAGTTGTTTTCCGTTTCAATCCACAAAAGAGGGAGCCGCCGCGCCGGAATGGTTTGGGCTGTCATAAGACAGAAAGGCCCGGTTGGACGGCTCCCTATATGATTGTTGTGTGCCGTATTTGCCACGCATCCCCGGCACGGGGAGTATTCCAGACCGCCGATGGCTTCGGCTGCATAGTCCCACAGCACCGCTGCCCGTGGAGGGCTGGCGCATACCGCAGGAACTCCCCCTCAAGTCTGTGGGAGGGCGTGAGCAAGTTTCATTATCCTCCGCGCTGTCCTCGCGCCCGGTTTGCCAGCACCGGGTCAAAGGCTGCGTTGATCGCTCGGCCAGCTTGTCCATCACCTCCTGAGCTGGCTGTCGTGGCGGCGCACCTTACGTCGCTATCACGCGGATTTCGTATCGGGAATACTGTCTATTCAGTTTTCAAGGCGAGGAAGAAAACTCCTCTCACCTATCAGGAGGTTTTGGGGGCAAATGTACTCCCTCTTACAGAGATTTTTTCAAAATATTTTTCATAGCAGCCAGCCCACGCTCAACGGAGCAGCAGATGCGGCTCCGGCCAACGCCCTCGGATGCCGCGATCTCGGCCTTGCTCATGCCGAGAAGATAGTGCTGGTACACACGCCGGGCCTGCGTGGGCGGGAGCTGGGCCAGTGCGTCATAGAGGGCAAAGGTGGTTTCCCTTGCCTCAATGTACTCGTCCGGGGTCAAGGGCTGGCAGAGCACATTGACCTCAAAGCCGGGATCGGTGTCCAGCGAGCACTCGCCATTTCTGCGCTTCTGCCGCTTGTAGCTGTCGCACAGGCGGCCTCCCATCGAGAGGGCGGCGGCGATCTCGTCCGAAACTTCCAGCATCACATTTTCGGTCATATAGGGGTAATACCGTTTCAGGTTGATAGTCGTCATAATTGTCCTCCATTTCAAAAGGTGGTTGGTGAGTGCGGATTGAAATGGAGAACAGGCGGCCCCCGGCACCTCGGAGCCTCTGGCCACCGTGACCAGAAGCGAGGGCATATAAAAACGCCCGCACAGCATGACACTATGCGGACGCAAGCAAATGAATATCTTGTTACATGATGTTTAATTTCACTTTCAAAGCCGGACTGCTCCGATGGAGGAGCTACGCTTTTTTTAGCTGGTGCAGATCACGCGAACAATGAAATAATAAAATGGACACGGCAAATTAACCTCCCATCGGCTACCGTGTCCCTGCAAGTCGTCATTGGTTTGTGCAAGCGCAAAGAAACGGCGGCTCTGAAAATCAAAGCCGCCGTTTCAAATGGGCGTGTCAAATTGTCTGCTCTACGACGGCTTTTTTTCTTTTGCCGTCGTCCGGCAGCTTGTTCCTTTTGCGCTTATCTTAACAAGCAATCCTCACAGAAATGTCACCGACACACGCTGTTTCGACAGAATAATGGGCCGAAATCTCACGAACCTGTGAGATTTGAAAAACCGGGAGAATAATCTCCCGGTTTTCATCGCAAATATTTAATTCTGCCGCAGTCTCTCTACAACGCTTTGCTTAACATTTTGCATGAAAGTTATGACGGGGGTTGCCAAGCAGACCAGCAAAACAATAGCTGCGACAACCAACAGAGAAATTACAGGATAGTGAAAAGCTGCATAAGGAACCATTCTTCTAAAGGCTGAGTATATTGGAATATATATCGCTGTTCCCAGTGTGGCAAGCAGTAGGAAAGAAATACTCCAATAATACCCGCCTTCCCAAAGCAATACATTTCTAATTTGCTTTTTCGTCATTCCTATACTTTCAAGTGTTGCAAATTCATGTTTCCGAGTATTTACACTAACAACCATTGTGTTAATGAAATTCATAATTCCTATCAGCAAAAATACAGCGGACAACCCTGCGGCTATAATCCTTGAGGTCAGCAAATATCCGGCCATTTCTTGCTGCTTTTCATATCGTGACAGAATCGTAATGCCCGGTGACGAAGCAGTAATGGATTGAAGCTGCTCCATAATCCCTTTGTCATAACTGCTATCAATCGTATCAAAAGCAATCCGAAAGATTTTGGTTTCTCCAGACAACTTCTCTATTGCCTGCTCACTGATATACAAATCAGGGGCAGTACCTCTCTCATTTCCTCGACCACTCTGAAAATCAGCGTCCAGAAAGCCAGTTGCCACTGTAAAGACCTGTTCCCCGGACTCACCGACAACGGTGATTGCTTGCCCTGGCTGAATCAATGGGTTTCCCTCATCATCCGTCATAGCGGACAAAACCACCAACTCTCCCTTTTCAAAGGCGGTTAAGTCAATAGGCTTATCAAGCGTTTTATTAAGTTCTTCGATATATCTGGAATCTATTCCGTAAACGCCGCTCCAAAAATTATCTGTATAGTTTTTTCGTGTTTCCGCATTTGAAAAATCAAGACCTGATACGCCATCCAAGGAATCAATATATTTCCCGAATACATTTTCGTCGTAAATGACATCCATAGTGGGCCACGGTGAAGCGGAATAAGTGACGCGCAGATTTTCAATTCCCTGCATTGTTTCAATTTGCTGCAACATTTCATCAGAGAGCAGGTTTCCTTCTTCGGAAATGCTGTAAGTCAATGTGAAATCACTTTCTCCCCATTGATTTACAAAATTGTTGGGACTTAGGCTTGATAGTAGACCAGCAGAAACCAAAAACAATATTAAGCCTAAAAATAAGGACGCAAAAGTAAGGAAAGCGCTTTTAGGGTTTCTAAAAATATTATCTCGTGCCATCCGAGATAATTTTGTTCTATGGCTCTTATGATCTCGGTAACTCCTTGTATTTGCCTCCGTATAGCGTGAAGCCGCAACAGGAGAAATACTTGCAGCTATTTTCGCTGGTTTCATGCTGCCGATGATTGCAGTAAAAAATGTGAAGATTGCGGCACCCGCAAAAATAATGGGGGAAAAGGACACTATCTCCCCATGGTCTGTATCGCTTGAGTACATCATATTCATGGCAAACGGAACAAGTCCAAGCGAAACAATACCACCGACAATCAGGCCGCTGGGAATACCGATCACCGCCGTTCTGAATATTTGAGAACGCACGATCCGCTTGATTTGTCTTTTTGTCGTGCCTATCGTTTTAAGCTGTCCATAGAATTGTGTATCTCTTGAAATTGAGATATACAGAATGTTATAAATCAGCAAATAGCCGCTGATAATGATAAAGACGATAATAGCAGCCAGTGGAAGAACAATGGTGGTGGAATTGCTCTGAGCAATAGGTACAATTTCAAAGGACTGACTTTCTGTAAACGAAATCTTCCGTTTTAGTTTTTCACAGGATCGCAGGGCATTACTGTCATCAGAAAAAGAAATCATTGCGGTAGACACACTATCAAAGGGAAGCCCTGTTTGTGTTGCAAAAAGCTTCGAAACATAAGCGGCACCACGGTTGCCTGCACGCGAAGCCGAATAATCTGTGTAATAGCCCGACAAAACAAATTCATCGGAGATATATTGATAATCTGTTCCGAGTTGATAGGAAAGGGAAATATTCATCCCTATCTGTGGATCATCAATCCCCATTGCACGCAAAGCCCATGTAGAGAGCATAATTTCGTTTTTTGCTTGCGGATAATCTCCGTGTATATCCGAAATTGTTGGTACACGGTGTTCTTGCCATTCTGTTTCGTCTATCCAAGTAATACTCAGCAGGGCATCGTCCATTCCAGATGTATCAATGCTGCCCAATCTCTGACTGACACCAACTACGGATACCAAGCTGGATCGGCTCAATTCTTCATATTGTTCTTCTGAGAGGCTTGTAATTGCCACATCCGCAGTCGTGCCCATCGCACGAATTTGCTGCATTTGATAGGTTTCAAAATAACTGCACCCCAAACTAAATACAGATGTGATCATAAAGGCGGTCAAGAATAATGCGATGGTAACGAAAACATTTCTCTGCTTATTAGCGCGGTAGCTTCTTTTGGCAAGACGATTGATTGTTGCCTGATTATTGTTCCCAAATAAAATATCATCCATCAATGTCACCCCCTGTCACTGTGCGATTTTTCCGTCCTCAATACGGATAATTCGGTCGGCAAGCTGGGCAATTTCATTGTTATGGGTAATCATTACAAGCGTTTGATGGAACTTCTGACTTGTAACTTTCAGCAAACCAAGAACATCACTACTTGTCCGGCTATCCAAATTGCCTGTCGGTTCATCTGCAAGTATAATAGCTGGTTTGGAAACAAGGGCGCGGGCAATCGCTACACGCTGCTGCTGGCCGCCGGACAGATTGTTAGGCATACTGTTCAGCTTCCCATCGAGAGCCAACATTTTCACGACTTCATCCATAAACCGCTTGTCCACGGTATCACCATCCAGCTCCACCGGCAGGACAATATTTTCATAGACATTCAGCACAGGAACAAGATTGTAATTCTGAAAGATAAACCCGATGTTACGTCTGCGGAAGATGGTAAGCTGTTCATCCTTGAGTTTCGATAATTCTTTCCCTTTTACTTTAATACTGCCGGAAGTTGGCGTATCTAACCCGCCCATCATGTTCAGCAAAGTAGACTTACCGCTGCCGGAAGTACCAACAATGGCAACAAATTCACCTTCCTCAATGGATAGGGTCACGCCATCCAATGCTTTTGTAATGTTCGGTTCGGTGCCGTAATATTTCTTCAAATCTGTCGTTTGTAATATGTTCATATAGAACACCACCCTTTCTTTTTGATGGCTCTATCATAAAAGGTAAACCTCACAGAAATGTCACGGGAAACAAAATACCTCTGTTTAATTAAATCTCAAATGTCATAGGCCTGTGACATTTTGTTTTTTAGCGTACTTATTTTATTGTCGAGGCAGAAAGACGGAAAAAGTTGAACCCCTCCCAACCTCGGATGTTACCCGGATATAACCGCCTTGCAAGGTTACGATCTCACGAGCCAGATATAGACCAATACCAATTCCATCTACATCATGTACGATGTCCTCTCGATAGAAACGCTTGAAAATTGCTCCCTGATGCTGTTCTGAAATGCCAATGCCTGTATCTGCAATGTCGATTTTCACATACATTTCCCAACTTTCAACCGAAACACGGATTTGACCGCCCTCCGGCGTATATTTCACTGCATTGTCCAAAATATTGAACAGTGCTTCGCTTGTCCATTTTCTGTCATGGGAAACGACCAAGTTCTCCGGGCAGTCCACTTGAACATTGATCTGTTTTTTCTCGGCGTTCAGAAGAATACCTCCCAATGCGGCGGCAAGCGTGTCATAAAGCGGCTGGCTTTTCTTTTCCAGAGAAATAACACCTGTTTCCAAACGAGAGGTTTTAATCATAGCCTGCATGAGAAAATCCAGTTTATCAAGCTGGCTGGCCTGTGCTGTAAGAAACTCTTTTTGCTTTTGCACAGGGACTTCATTTTCAAGCAGGGTGCTGTTAATCATTTTCAAGTTCGCAATCGGGGTCTTGACCTGATGGGAGATGTCGGAAATCAGTTCTTGCAGGTCAGCCCGTTCTTGTGCAATGCCGTTCTTGTTTTCCTGCATGACTTCATATAAACGGTTCAGCCGATATTCAATTTTATAGAAAAGACTTTCTTCTTCCACAGTCTGTTTCGGCTGCATATTCCCGGATAACATATCATCCATTAAACTGCAAAAAGCATCGGAGAACATTGCCAGTTTGCGGCGAACCAGCACCATAAAACAAACAGCGCAAACCAGCACAAAAATGCCGAACAATAATACATACCAGACAGCGGTTATATTTTGGGTCAGCCCATACAAAGCTGCTGAAACCGTCCCCATTGCCACCAGCAGGAGAACAGCAAAAAAGATACAGGCTTTGTTGACGGAAAGTTTTCGCACATTCATTTCAGCGCTCCTCCGATCCACATATAGCCCATACCATATACCGTTTTGATATACTGACGGTCAGGTGTTTCGATTTTGTTTCGTACCCGGCTGATCGCCGCAGTCAGAGCGTGTTCATCCACAAAATTTCCGTCTGCGTCCCACAGCTTTTCCAACAAGACTTGCCGGGTCAAAACAATCTGCGGATTTTTCATCAGGATTTTCAAAAGTCGATATTCCAGTGGTGTGAATGTAAGTGGCTTTCCTGATAGAG
>OJQV01001201.1_pt1 | contig 12966 bp, 16 predicted proteins | sample 1598821 | NCBI WGS metagenome assembly OJQV01 (sample SAMN03922509, study PRJEB24848) | human gut metagenome | isolation source: stool sample | host: Homo sapiens | place: Germany | collected 2011-11 | reverse complement strand
TTCACGCACCGTTCATGCACCATTAACGCACCATTAAATTAGCACGAATCAGGTATATATGTCAAGTGAAGAAATTTCAATGCTTAGTTGAAAGAATTTCATTCACTATTTTTTGAACCCGATAGAACTTAGAACCTAGTTTCATTTTGCGTGTAGCACCATTACCGTACTTACCAGCAATAACGTCAAGTGCTATTTTATAATCATCGTTCATTGGGTCATACTGAGTTAGGTTATACTTTTCAACTGTTTTGACTAGGGTAGAAACATACTTAGAAGATGTAGCATAACCATCAGCTTTGATATTTTCAATATATGTCTTATAATCATATACATTTTTGAGGTTAGCATATCTCTTTGTATTGATGAATAATAGATAACCTTTCACACCATCTTCAAGACTGTCATACACTCTGAAATTGTCTTTAATGGTGGTAATTGAACCTCTTGTATATTCTTCTTTTGTAGCCATATTAACGCTCTTACCATCCCAGTTTGAACCGCATTTGATACCAAAGTAATTATGATAGTCAGCAGAAAGTGAACTCTTGCCCCAGTTGCTTTCTATAATTGCCTGTGCAATGATTGCAGAATAGCAGTTAATGTTATAACGTGGAGCATACTTTCTTAGAGCTTGTGCAATACTGTTGCAGAACTCAGTTTGTTTTGTTGTCAATAAATACACCCTCTTTCAGTAGGTCTATAATATCATCCTTTTCCTCATTGGTAGCATAGGTATTGAGTTGAATCTTATTGACTTCACAATAGCCCTCAATCTCACCCAGAGTACCAGACCATACAGAGCCTTTACCAAACTCTGATGTAGCATCATCATAAGGAATGTTACGTACAACTTCAATAACAGGAGTTGCAATCTGATATTTATACACGTTAGACAGTTGGTTTACAATGCCGTTGTTTTGCTTTTGTACGAAAGGAATTTGTGTAACAATGTTTTGAGTAGAACTATAAATGATTGAACCAGTAAAATCAGAAGTTACATTCATAGTAACATTACCACTATAAAGGTCAACTGTGTATTTGATACTGATTGTATGACCTATTACATTCTCAACATCAAGAGTAATTGAGGAGAAGAAAGGAACTCTCAGAGTGACAGTTGTATTGATGTAGTCATAAACATTTGTGTATTTCTCAGGAACAGTGATTGAACCCATATCAATTTCATAGATATAGTTATTTAGCAAAGTACTTTCAACCTTACTATCAAGACTGCCCAGAATAATGTTAGACTTATCACCAATTAACTCAGCAGGGATTGCAAGGGGGAGAATGTAGAGCTGTGTAATAGCTGAACCATAGTCAATGATAGTTCCGGCTGATACATCCTTATCAAAACGTGCTTTTGACAGTTGGGTTAGTTCCTTTTCAGTAACTTTATAAAGGTTACAGAAACCACCAATAGTTTCAACAGGGATAGTTGCAACATAGTTATCATTCAGTTCAATATTGCCAAGCTGAGAAATAGAGGAATAAGGAATAGTCAGTTTTGTTCTATCATCGGACTTAACCATTGTGTTCTCAATGTTATAGTCAAGATAGGTATACTGATTCTTAAACTCATAACCAGTATTAGCAGTAATTACAATGTCCTTATCCGATACAATTACTTCATTGTTGGTGTAGTTACAGGTACAATTTGTAAGTGTGCCAGTAATTAAAACTTTTGGAGTAACACGGGGGAATTGTGTAATATCAAACGTAATTCCAGCATATGCGCTTTTATAAGTGGTGGTTGCTTCTGTGTGTGTCTCATTCTGAACAGTTGTAACACCTGTGGATTGACTAACTCTATAACTGCCAAACATCCATCCATCATCGCAAGTGAATCTGAATGTGTAATCATTACCCTCAATTAGGGTAGTAGGGTTATTAGGGTCTCCTTTAATATGTTCATCAAGATTATAAGTTGCTTTATATGTTTTAGGTTCATATTTGCCTGTACCAGTGACAACTAAATCTTGTGTGGCTGTTGCAGTTAAGGTTGCTGTTTTTCTTCCGGGGTTAATAGTTACAGAGCCATAGCTACCAGTAAGGGATTCAATGGTATATCCATCATCAGCGGCAAAAGCCATACTAATGAGTGTGCCGTACTCATAAGAATCATATCCCTTAGTACGTCTAATATTTGTCAGGTTGAGAGTTACACTTATATATTGAGTAGCAGAAACATTAACAGTAATGTTTTCTGTTGCTGTACCTGTGATAGTAACACTTAATTTATCTTGAGAAATAGTTGCTGTACCAATATTGCAAGTTGCCCTGTCAATCTTATAACCGTTCTTAGCAGTATACTTTAGGGTAAATTCTGTATTTTCCTCAACCTCAGTAGGGTTAGTAGGGTCAGCAGTTACATCAGTTAAATTTGCTGTAACGGTATACTTAACAACGGCGGGTGGTTCGTCCTGTACTTTAGCAACTAGAATACAGCTACCAGTTTTACAATTAAGGGTAGGAGATTGTAAGCACTTACCAACGGCAGAAACATCCCAATAGTTAATAACATCTTGTGGAGTATTAGCCTGATAAGTAAGAACTCTAATATTGCTGCCATTAGCAATAGCATATAAGCCATCTGTGTGTTTTGAACTAATATCTGTATATTCATATAGTTCAGAAGTTGCCAGGTTAGTAGTATCTTTTACAGCATAGAACTTTAGTTTGTTTGCCTTGAGTAAATTATTTAACTCAGTACCGAATAAGTCCCAGCCAATACCCTCTATGGATTTAGATGAATCTACATAGGCATATTTGTTTGCTGGTTCATACCATTTTGTAGCAATTACACCGTTTGAAAATACTTTTTCACCATCATTTGAATATTCTGTTACTGAACCACTACCAGAAGCGGGGCGCATACAAGACGCACCTGTGTTAAATTCTGCAATATTCTTGTCAATATATATCTGATATGCATAATATGCGTAAGCCATATATTAGGCACCTCCAACAGTTACTAGAACTCTGTTCTTAATGCCCAAGTCAAGAGTAACAGAGGAATTGTATTTATCAATCTCTTTCTTGACTTCACTTTCATAGTCAGAGTTATAGTAAGGATTTGAATTAACTTTTCTAGTTACTTCACAAGTGCTGTTTAGAATATCATCTTTCCAGCTTTCCAGAACGTCACACTTTAGGGTAATTTCAACCAGACCATTCGGATTATATTGAATATCTACGATGAAATAGAATCTATTCCATTCGGGGATTTTAGCATAATTAAAGTTAATCGGGGTCTTAACTTGCAAAATAATTGCAGGGGTTAAGATATTTGTTCTTCCCTTTAATTTGCACTCAAAAGGTGTTTCATTTGTTAAAACCTTTCCAATAGCATTATTAGGGGAAGATGTAGAATATAAAATTACTTTCATCTTTTCACCTCTATATAAAAATAAGGGGATAGGGATTAACCCCATCCCCTTTATTTAGGAAGGAAACATTATAACTATGTCTACAATGTCTATAATTGAAACTTTAAGCCACGAAGAAAACTACAAAGTTTTCGTTCAGGTCATTAAAGTAACTTGCATCGTACTTATAGAAGTTGTTGAAGAACTCAGCCTTTGCATTGTACTGAGTGGTAACACGGCGGTTACTATTGCAAACGCCCATTGCATCACGGTCATACATGACAGCAAGGATACCAGAAGCAGTTACAGCGGTTGCGGCTTCAACACCAGTGTTGATTTTAACATTGATTGCAGAAGTATTTGCAAAGTCGTAAGTATTACCAGAACCCTGCCAATAAGGAACAGTCTCAGCGGCAGGAAGCTTGACATTTTCATTGTGCCAAGTATCACTGTAAAGGTAGGTAGAAGCCGCCTTTTCAAAGTCGGACAGCATAACTACATGGAGCATATCAGCAGGAGTGAAACGCTCTTTCTTACCGACATTGAACAGGGTGGACAGCTTGCCCAGACGGTCAGCATACAGACCCATGATATAAGATGCAAAACGGATGAAATCAGGGTCGGTAATTGCGGCTTGTGCAGTTAGGGCCTTAGTGTACTTATCATTATACAGCTTGAGTAGGTTTACAGCCTTAGTGCCTGTATGAGTTGCATAATTACCATCAGTGACGGTGGGGAACTCGGCGTACAGAGTTTGAGCAATCATGTTGTTCATGGTACGCATAACCAGAGAATCAATCTTGATTGTCATGCTCTTATCAACGGCATTATAAATCATGGAGACAAAACCGTTGAGCTGTGCGGCAGAGCTGAAGGATTCTTTAACCTGTCTCTCAGTAAAGCTCATAGGAACTTCAAAAGTTACCTTGCTATTGAAGAACTTAGCGGAGACTTTGGGCTTGTAGAAAACATTGGGGTCATAGGACTGCCCATCCTGTAACTCCCAAGACTTATTCTCAGTAGCCTGAGGAATATCAGCTTGAATCTTTTCAAGGACAGAGCCAAACTCCCAAGAATCCATCAGCATAGAGGGGATGTTACCAGTGTAGGGACGGTTTACAAAAATTACATTGCCAATATGGTTTACAAGGCTCTTAACATAATTGTCAACATTGGTGTTGTCAAAAATCTCTTTACCAACGTCAACAACATTGGACAAATCTTCTGCGACAATATCATCTTTACCGAGAATCTCAGTAGTGACACTGTTCATCAGGTCTTTAATCTGAACTACGGTCATATTTTCTTTACCTCTCAATCATCGTTAATAGAATGAACAGACACGGTATAAATACTATTCGTGTCCATAAATATTGTATCACATACATCTGTAAATTGCAAGTAGGAAAATTTAGCACCAAAATTCATGTCAGAAACACGAGTATTTAGATACTGTCTTTCCTTTACAATTTCACTGTGATTTCTGCCCTCAGAAACGGACTGATTATCGGGTGCAAAATCATCATTATTATATGGTGAAACATTGCCTGTATCAGTCATATTATTTGTACCATCTGTGGTAGTTTTGGTGTTCTCTGTAATGCTGTTACCAGCCTTTGAAAGAGCTAATACACTAGCCTTGTAATAGTCTACCAGAGAATCCCACTTAATACTGTACTTAGTTTTGATTAACTTTGCAATGCGTTCAGAGTAATCTTTATCGGGGTCAGAATACTTTCCTGCAACAGTGCGAAGTGAATAGCTATCTAAGTAAAGTGTATCAAGTTCCTCACCACTTGCTAAACCAAAGATTTTTAGCTCAGGTGCGATAGTTTGCAGAGTAGCAAAAATTTTAATATTGGAATCTGCAATAAGCATTTTATTATCTCCTTTCAACTAAGGTATCATCCCAATATGTAGCCTGTTTAGCTAACTTAGCGGAATCAGAACTAAATTTCGTTAAATCTGCACACACCTGTTTTATTTGTGAGTAATCATTGGGATAGCCAGATACACCAAGAGATTCACTAGCTACATAAAGGACATATAGACTTTGAGCCATATCAACCACATTTGTTAATTTATCCGCTATAACCAGCGCAAGGTTTGCCCAGTCTACCATGTTATTTGTATAGTCAGCTAAGATTATTTCTAATTCCTTTCTAAAATCACTGCCAGCAGTTTCAACATAGCGGGAATTATTATGTAAGAATTGAAGTAATCTTTTAGAGGGTTCTATAATATCTATGGCATTTGCCATATTTGCATTATTTATTGTGGAATTAACTGTGTTTGTATATTCAGCAGTTTTAGAAAAGATTATACTTAAACTTCTTAATTCCTGTTTAACTGTTTGCAGGCTCATCTTCTTCACCCTTTTCTTGTTCGGGTTCTGCTTCTACTGCCTGTTCTGCTACTTCATCAGTTGAAGTATCTTCTACTGTTGTAGGTGCTTCTTCTGTTTCTGTGTTAATTTCATCAGTAGAGATTTCTTCATCTGTGTTGTGAATGCTCTCACCCTGATAAATACGATAGTCCCAAGAACTATTAAACTCTACTTGAATATCAGTTTCAAACATAGTGTTAATACGTTCGATTGCAGACCTACGGTTAGATAACATATCATCGACCAGAGGGTAAAGATTATCTCCATTCATTTCCACCTCGCTCTCTGATAGTCTCTCACGCTTCATATTATAGTTTGCATTTAGACCTATTTCATTGAACATAGAACCCTTTAAGTATTGCTCTAGTTCAATCAAATCTGTAATACCAGAGTTGTTTCCCTTACTGAGGGGATTTGCCTTGAAACTCTCAAAAACCTTTGAATCAGAAATAACGCCTTGCTTTCCTGCTTCAATATCTAACAGAAATTTCTTTGCGCTATCAATAGTGTTATCATCACTTGCAGACATTAGAAACGCAATGCGTTCATTGATAGTAGCTAACCGCATACTAATTTCGGTTTCGTTCATTAGTGTGCAGTATTTAGCAAACATAGGAACTAAGCCAAGAGCAGCAGTATCATTCTTAATAACAACGCAGTCTTTGCCAATGTCCCAAGTAGCATTGTAATTGAGATAAGGAACGGAAACAACAGCCTGAGTAGGACGGTCATAAACATCGGTTTTACCACCAAGACCAGCATCAAGAGCATAAAGCTCACCGTTGATTTTACCAACAACTGCAAAGCCATTTGTTTGAAGAATCTTTTCAATCTCACTTGCAGGAATTGAATCAGGAAGATTGTGATACTTGAACATTACATTAGAACGGTCAAGCATATAAACAACATTGTTTCTAACATTTGTTGCTTTATCAAGATGATTATAAACAGCCCTGTCAATTAGTCCCAAGTAATCGAATTTTTTATCCACTTTTGCCAACTTTTTTCACCTCACTTTATAAGTTGTTGAACTGCAACAGTATTGTTATCAATAGCCTTTTTAAGTTCATCAATTTCTGCTTTGTGAAGTTCAGCAGATTTATTTAGCTGATAATACATCAAAAGACACATTGCAATAGGAAAACCTACACTAGAAACAGTTTGAATAACTACATTGTAATCCATTCCCTCACCCCTTTAGCATAACTGTAAGTAGTTGTGAATTGCATCCCCGACTTCATTATTCTGATAGAAAACTCTATCAGTTTGGAAGAACCACAAGATTCTCTTTTGAATAGGTGTAATCGGTTTCTTTATACTTCTATTGTAATTCATTTCGTGATGAAAGTCAAGAGTATAAATTAAGTCGTTTTTTTCGTCTTTAATTGGTGTTGTTTTTTCGTGAATAAATGTGAACATTTCTCCATCAACTTCTACTATCTCACATTGAAACAATCTATCATTAAAATCAATGAAGTAAATAAAGGCAATATCTTTAGGCTTATATTTAACAGGACAATGAGGATACATATCCAGTTCCCAAGCACCGCCTGTAATCATGTGAAGTTTTGGGTTATTGAACGCAAAGTAGAAGTTATTCTCTTTTGTTTTCTCCATACTTGCACAATATTCAACTGCAACTTGTAGTTTACTGTCACCGTATGTATAAACATCAATAGTCCCTTGTTCCATTTGTAGAACGTGCGTCAAACCCATTTCTGCAAAGTAAGGACAATATTTATTAACTGTGTTGCCCAGCATAAAAATCTTTACGTTTGTACGATGCCGGACAATAGTAGAAACTGTGTTCATAAAGAATACAAATTCATCTTGTAGATAAACATACTTAGTTAGAAATTCATCGAACATAATAGTTGTAATATTAGGGTAACTAATAGATTTATTGTGTTCTGTTTCCGAAAGTGCAAAGCAATAACCAATGCAATCTGTGTCCATACAGTAAAGGGCTTTTCCGTTTTCGTCATAATTGCAAGCGTAAAATTTCCCTGCAAAGTAAGTTACACCAGAATATTTTCCCTTAGAGATATTAAACATTTCATTGTTGGCATTCAGGGCAGAGAAAATGTCACTAGCTCTTCTACCTGTAATATCTTCTTTCCAACGTCTAACAATAGCTAGTTGTCCATGATTGTTACACCATTGTTCAAGCCCATACTTCAAAACTGAGTATGTTTTACCGTTAGAGCGTTCACCAAAGATAACATTATAAGTACAATTCTTTTTAAGAATTGCACTCAAAGAATAGAACTTATTATCAGAATCTTTCTTTTTCATTATTAAAATCTCCCTTCATTCTTAGCAACTTGATAACCATAACTCAAACCAGTTTCCTTAGTTTGTTCTACTATATCTTCAATAGACTTAACGCCTAGATTTAACCGCCGTTCTTCTGCTCTCATTATAGCTAGATATTCAGCGGCATCTTTGAAACTGCCTGTCTTGCTCTTTACCAGGTCAATATCTGCTCTGCATTCAGGGCAATACTTAGCACGACCTTTTGCAACTTCTACTCTACGACCACAAATAGCACAACGAATAACCATATAATACTCACCTTTCTTTTATCCACCAAACCCCCCCAGCGCACAGCCTTATTATTCCTTACCTCTACCAACGAACAAATAACCATCCCTCAACATACACAAGAACTTGTTGTACTGCCTAGAAATGCTTAGTGTGAAATCACATTCAGACAGGTGGACGGAAGACGGACTATAAACCGTTTCTGTGTGTCCCTGATAGTCTGTAATAGTTTCAGTCATTTCAGTATCAATATAAGTGTGTGTATTCTTGCCTGTAAATTCAGGCGGGATATAAAGATTGTCATTGAACATTTCAAAAACTTTGTCAATGTCATTATTGCAAGCCTTTAGCATATATTCAACACCGTTACTTTTGCTAAGTCCTGCAATAGTAATGTGTAATTTGCCATCTTGTTCGTAAATATATCTTTTAGCACCAAGGGTTTTGAATTTGCTATAAACACCTTCAAAATCCCAAACGCCTATTAGTTTTTCTTTTCCTTTAATTGTTTTTGGTTTACACATTGAGAAATCAATCTGTCTAAACTGGCACATCTTTTTAAGTTTTTCTTCAATCTGTTTGTTATACCAGTTTATGAAATCTGTATGTTTTTCATAATTTAGAAACTTTATAGAATCGGTATCACTGTAAATATAATCATCTGCAATGTTTAGAATACCTGTCCACAAGTTCCGTCTTGCCCATGCCGTTACCCATACACCCCAAGCATAATAAAGAAATCTGTTTTTGCTCTTGTTATATTTTTCAATTTGTTCGGCTGTTGTTTCTTCTGTAATAGGAGATTTCTCCCATTCACCATTGTAAATATTTTCTGGTCTAACAATATCGGTTACGCACATACCATAAACAGAGTTAAGCATACCTTTAGAAAGTAGGTATTCGACTTCTGAACCCTCAACGCCCTTTAGAGTAGTCTTGTTTTTGTACAGTTCCAAGATAGCTTGAAGAATCGGCTTTGGTAGATACTGCATATAGAATTTATAGCAGTTTGTTACAGCTACTTTATCAATATCATAACAGGCTTTAATAATTCTGAAATCAATATCTGTTATAGTGGTGGTTAGTTCATCCGCCTGAAAGATACGCCCATTGTTCGCAATAACACCTTTAGTATCGAAGCACTTGCTATCTGATAGATAACTTTCAAAGGAATTTTTTGCATGAATCCCAATTAGCTTACAATCAAACATCAATCCAACATCTGAATTATTTAGTAGCTCTTTGAAACTCTCTTTCTTTAAGTCTACCTTAATAGGCTTGCTCATTGGGTATTTTTCGGATAGCATAACAGCAGGATAAGAAGAAGTAAAGTCAATACTTGCAACATTTTCAAGGGTTTCACCGCTCCACTTCATAGAAGCGTGAGTGAATCCGCCCATAAAGCAACGCTTTAGCATTGTGTATTCATCAGCAGATAGAGAACATTCTTTCATTAGGTCTGTATATCTCTGATTTTTACCCACGCTATCCTTTTTATGTGAAGTGTTAGAATGTAAACATTTGTTCTTTACAAACTGTCTTACTCTGCCTGTATTTGTTAGAGGAATTTTTGTAATATTGCCGTATTGTGTAATTTGTTCTTCAATGTAATCTATTACAATCTCAACGTCATTGTTGCAATAACCTAGCTCTTTTTCACTTAGTTCTGTTTGTGAATTGCGGATTAACTTATAATCCAAGTCACCCACCATTTTTTCAATCTTGTGTGATACTAGATTCTCTGCCAATTTAGCAAGAGAATAACCACTCAAAATATAACTGTCTCTGAACTCAATACCATTGATTGTTACAGCCTTGATAGGTTTTCTTTCATCTACTGCAAATACTTTATCCCACTTAAAGAACTTTCTCATAAACTGAAATTCATAAGAAAGATTATGCACATAAATGATAATGCGATTTTCCAAGCTAAGATTATAAGTTTCAATTAGTTTGTCACATAGCTTTAAGAAGCTATCCCAAGTTCTACCATAGCAAATGTATTGTGGGGACTTAATGCCGAAAGTCCACTCATACATAAAGGCGAACTTATTTGAAGATACTTCTGTTGAAGTTGTCTCAATATCAAAAGAGCATGGTACATTATAATATTTAACAGTTTTCTTGTTTTTTGAATCGTATGCTGTAACGGTTTCTAATTCCATATTAAATTTGAAATCTTCAACCTTTACCATTCTTACCTCTTATAAATTAAATGTCGATGAAGTCCCACTTACTGCCATTCAGAGAAAAGCCCTCTTGTCCGTTCTCTACTGGCTGAACATCTTCCATGTATTTGAGAAATTTATCTAACTGTTCCTCTGAACTAACTGCATCTGCTAAATCTGCATCGGTATCAAGAACATATTGGCTAATATCTTTCCAAATCTTCTGATAATCAAGAGCCTGTGCAGTTTGATTGATACTAATGTTGTACTCTTTGATAAGGTCTGCCAGCCTAAAGAACTTTTCAGACTTTGCTTTCAAATCCTCAAGTCCATTGTACTGAATCCCTGTGTTTTCAGCCATTTCTTTTAGAAACTGATTTGCTTGTTTAACGGTTGAAGTTCTATCATCTAGGAAGTTCTTCAAACGCCAATATTCAGCCTGTGTTTCCTGATAAGTTTTACCCTTAACAGAGAAACGAATAGATCCGCCTTGCTCCCAAGCCTTATATGCTGGCAACATTGTCAGGTTATTTCTTTCCAAGCGGTCAATGCGCTTGTTTGCCATAGAAGCCATACGAGAAACTTCCTTTCTCAGCTCCTTATACTTGTCACTTGCTACTTTTACAGCCATTGTGCTACTCCTTTCAGAAATTCCATCTTTTCGGTTTCTGTCTCGCACATATCATAATAAGCGGACAGGTGGTTAATATTGTTTGCCGTTCCGTTTTCAAACGCCCAAAGTGTGCGGTCTTTGATACCAGATACCCGGCTCAAATCTGCAATAGTTGTTCTCAATTTGTATACTCTAAAATCCTTGCAGAAACTAGCGATATTTTTATAACTATTTACCATAGTAATCCTCTCCCTAAAAATTGGGTGGAACAGCCCATGCTAAACTGTCCACCCTTATACTTAAACGTGAAGATTAAACTTCAACGTCAAGCCAAGTGATAGAATAATATTCCTTTCCATCCTTATCATAAGGATAGATGCTAAAGCCCAGAGTGTTATTGTTTACTGCTTCAATAACTTCAGGGTCAACACGCATCATCTCGACCGTGTTAGTAAGATGCTTTGGCAGATTCACACGGTAGCACTTGCCATCTGTGACAATGACAGCAACAGGAGAAGCACCGTAGCGGCTCTTATTGTTGATATACAGAACCTTTACCAGATAAGGTGCGCTGTTGCCGTGCTGGCTGTGAAGTTCTGCCAGAGAAATGAAATCAGCGTCATCAGGAATAACGAAGTTGAACTTTGCGCCGTGATTGTACTTGTTTGCGATACCCATAATAAAACTCTCTTTCTGTGGCTTATGTACGCCACCTATATAAATATGTATATACCGAAACCCCTTTTTGGAGTTTCTATAAGAATTTTATCATACTTTTTTCCTATTGTCAATAGATTTTTTATGAATTGTTTATGAACTTTTTATTAACAATAAAGTTCTTGACTTTTCACTTTCAAGGTGGTACAATAATCATAGGGGATAAGAACCCCTAAAATCAATCTGTTAAATGAAAGGAAAATAAATACCATGCTAAACATTAAAATGCCTATTTCCCACATCACCGCCTTTATCAAGTATAAAGATGATACATCTGCTGTCCGAACTTGCTATCTTGTTGGCAAGTTTACCAGTCCTGAAATTAAGGATAAAGTTAATAAGGCGTTCAACCTGTCCGGCGATAAAGTAAAGAAAGTTATGGTCATGGATGTTGTTAAAGATGCAATCACCTGTGAAGTAACCGATTGTAGCACCGACATTGAAACCCTTGCTTATAATGCCATTTCCCCCAACGAAGAAGAGCCTGTGCTGTTCTAAGTTGTCCCATATATTATTCACCTTTTTCTTACCTCTGACCGCTCTGAAATATGGGCGGTCTTTTTGTTTACAAAAAGTTAATAAATTTTTCATAGTTTATCTATTGACATTAGTTTTATCCTGTGGTAAAATTCTTATAGAACCTCAGATAGAGGTTCACAACACTATTTTAATTTACTAACGAGGTAAGAGTTATGATGAATAAGTATGAAGAAATCGCTAACAACATTATTTTTGGTACTGACAATGAGATTATTGATACCTGTCTAACCAAGTATCTAACCCGTGTCGGTACAGAAATGAAAGCACAATGCCCTGCTATTGAGAGTGTATGTGTAATGCTTCTTGATTGGTGGTATACATTCGACAAAAACACATTCCTGAATCTTCTGAATCTTTACTATAAAGAATATCAGAAAACTTACACCCTTGCAAAACGTGATAACAATACAGATATGATTGAATTTGCATTGTGGGTCATGGCAATTTGTGAACGTGTATATTGCATCTGCTAATTTAATGGTGCGTTAATGGTGCATGAACGGTGCGTGAATATTTTTCATGTGCCGTTCTTTTATATTTCATCTGTTCATAGTTTGTTAATAGTCATACTTTTGGTTAGTTAGCTTAAACTAACTTTAATACTTTAGCAGGGTAAAGCATCAGGGG
>OJQV01001177.1_pt1 | contig 13180 bp, 5 predicted proteins | sample 1598821 | NCBI WGS metagenome assembly OJQV01 (sample SAMN03922509, study PRJEB24848) | human gut metagenome | isolation source: stool sample | host: Homo sapiens | place: Germany | collected 2011-11 | reverse complement strand
ACGAGATTCCTCTACGTCTCGTGGGCTCGGAGATGTGTATAAGAGACAGCGCCAGCAGGAACAGTGTACACAGGCCGAAGCCGTAAATCGGCAGATACGGGCCGGTGCAGAAGCCGGGGTTGATCCACTTTTTGTGGCGGTGGGTCAGGTTGCGGTACAGAAGCTCCAGCACCCATCCGAAGCACGAGCCGATAAAGAACAAAAACGCAAGTACCAGACTAAGCCTCATGAAGATTCTCCTTTATTTTTCTTGTTTCCATTTTATTCATTTTTTCTAAACACAACCGAAACAATTCTTTACGAGACTGTAAACACGCTGAAAAAGCGATGACCCGCAAAGCACAATCTGGCGTATCTTATCCAATTTATTGCTTGCAGTTTTTCCACATTTTGATTATAATAGTTCCCATCCAAAAAGTCAACTTTCGTTTCGCCTTCGTGTGGGATTTTTGCCCAAAGGTGTATGTTAGGAGGATATTATGTCTGAAAAGAACCCGCCGGACAGTAATTTCATGACAAAGCTTGCCACATTTATTGTGGACAAAAAGACTTTGTTCTTCCTTTTGTACATATTTGCCGTTATATTCTGTGCGTTTTCCTCCGGATGGGTGAATGTGGAAAACGACGTCACCACCTACCTGCCCGAGGACACGGAGACCCGTCAGGGCATCGTGGCGATGAACGATAACTTCACCACCTTCGCCACCGCCCAGATCATGGTATCCAACGTCACCTACGAGACGGCGGAGGAACTGTCCCAGCAGATCGCGGATGTGGAAGGGGTCAGCATGGTCACCTTCGACGACACCCCCGATCACTATACCAACGCCTCGGCGCTGTTTGACATCAGTTTTGACGGCGTCGTCTCCGACGAGATCAGCGAGCAGGCGCTATCGGATGTGGAAGCGCTGATGGATGGCTACGACTACTGCGTGTACTCCGACGTCGGCTACGACGAAAACGCCACCCTGCAAGGGGAAATGACCACCATTCTGATCGTCGCGGTGGTCATCATCATCGTCGTGCTTACCCTGACCTCCCGCTCCTACGCCGAGGTCCCTGTGCTGATGATCACCTTCGGCGTGGCGGCCATTCTGAACATGGGCACCAACTTCCAGTTGGGCACCATCAGCTTCATCTCCAACTCCGTGGCTGTGGTATTGCAGCTGGCGCTGGCCATTGACTACGCCATCATCCTGTGCCACCGCTTCACCGACGAGCGGGAGACCCGCACCGCCCGGGACGCCTGCATCACCGCCCTGAGCAAGGCCATCCCGGAGATCAGCGCCTCTTCCCTGACCACGGTGTCCGGCCTGGCCGCGCTGGGCTTCATGGAATTCAAAATCGGTCTGGACATGGCGCTGGTTCTGGTCAAGGCCATTCTGTTCAGCCTGCTGTCCGTGTTTACCCTGATGCCGGGACTTCTGATGCTGTTCAGCCCGCTGATGGACCGCACCCGCCACAAAAAACTACTGCCAAACATCACGCCTATCGGCAAGTTTGCGGTGAAGACCCGGCGCGTTGTGCCGCCGCTGTTTGCCATTCTTCTGGTCGGGGCATTCATCCTGTCCAACCGCTGCCCCTTTGTTTACAGCTATAACAACATTGAGACCGCGAATATGAATGAGCGTCAGACGGCCTACTTTAAAATTCAGAACACCTTCGGTACAAGCAACATGGTGGCGCTGGTGGTTCCCAGCGGCAATTATGACGCGGAGGCCAAAATCCTCGACGAGCTGGACGCCCGCCCGGAGGTCAAAAGCGCCATGGGTCTGGCGAACATTGAGGCCATGGACGGCTACACCCTGACGGACAGCCTGAACCCCAGAGAGCTTTCCGAGCTGGTGGGCATGGATTACGAGGTGGCGCAGCTGCTCTATTCCGCCTACGCCATTGAAAACGACCAATACGGTGAATTCGTACAGGGGCTGGACAAATACGACGTTCCCCTGTTCGATATGCTGATGTTCCTGAAGGATCAGCTGGACAGCCACAACATTTCCCTGAATGACATGAACGAAGCATCCCTGGACGATATTTTCTCCCAGCTGGACACTGCTAATAAGCAGCTGAAAAGCGACCGCTACAGCCGGATGGTGGTTTACCTGAATCTGCCGGAGGAAAGCGACGAGACCTTCGCGTTTCTGGATGAAATGCGGAGCATCGTCGGGAAATACTACGACGGCGATTACTACGTGGTTGGCAATTCCACCAGCTCCCGCGATCTGTCGTCCTCCTTTGTCAAGGACAATCTGGTAATCTCCATTCTGTCCTCCCTGTTCGTTATTCTGGTGCTGCTGTTCACCTTCCAGTCGGCGGGACTGCCTATTCTGCTCATCGCCTGTATTCTGGGAAGTGTCTGGATTAACTTCTCCTTCCCCACTCTGGCCAATCAGCCGCTGTATTTCCTTGGCTACCTCATCGTGCAGTCCATTCAGATGGGCGCGAACATCGACTACGCCATCGTCATTTCCAGCCACTATCAGGAGCTGAAGGCCACGATGACCCATAAGGAAGCCATCGTGGAAGCGCTGAACGCCTCCTTCCCCACCATCTTCACCTCCGGCACCATCCTGTCTGCCGCCGCTCTGCTGATCGGCAACATTTCCACCAACCCCGTTATCTCCATTCTCGGCACCTGTCTGGGCCGCGGTACGATCATCTCCATTGTCATCGTGTTGGGTGTTCTGCCTGCCACGCTCGTGCTCAGCGACTCCATTATCAACCGCACCTCCTTCAAGATGAAGGGCATCGAGCTTCCCACCAGAACTGCCAGCGGCACCATGTATGTCAGTGGGCATCTGCGGGGTCAGGTCAGCGGCGTTCTGGACGGTGAATTCACCGGAACGATCCGCGGCGATATGCACGCCATCGTCTCCACCAGTACTCAGGTCAAAAAGCTGGACGAAGCGGAAGGAGGAGAAGACAATGCGTAACCCGATAAAACGAATTTCCGCGCTTCTGCTGTGTCTGCTTCTCGTTCTCAGCCTGCCGGTAACGGCGCTGGCCGAGGAAGCCAAGGACACCGATGAGGCAGCGGCCGCCGAAGAAGGAACGACCTTGCGCATTCTGCGTCAGAAGCAGTTTCTGGACTTTGCGGAAAACTGCCGTCTGGACAGCTACAGCCGGAACCTGAGTGTGGTTCTGCTGACGGATATCGACCTCACCGGCGTAGATTTTGCAGGGATTCCCATTTTCTGCGGCAATTTTGACGGCAACGGTCACACTGTCTCCGGCCTCAGCATCACGCAGGACGGCTCTAATATGGGACTTTTCCGCTATGTTGACGCTTCCGCGCTCATTCAGAACCTCACGGTCTCGGGAGAAATCATCCCCGACGGGAGCCGCAGCGCCGTGGGCGGCATTGCCGGACACAATGCCGGTAAAATCCAGAACTGCTTCTTTGACGGCACGGTTTCCGGCTCGGATGACGTGGGCGGCATCGCCGGCATCAACGCCATCACCGGTATCATCGACGGCTGCCATTCCAAAGGCGTCATCACCGGCGACCACCGGGTCGGCGGCGTCGTGGGAAATAACCTTGGCGTTGTCCGCAGCTGCAACAACCGCTCCGGGGTCAACACCACCGCCGAGGAAAACCAGATTAAGCTCTCCGACATTTCCCTGGAGACCATCACCGGAAGCGAATCCGTCAGCACCGTAACGGACATCGGCGGTATCGCCGGTACCAGCAGTGGCGTCATCCGCCAGAGCAAAAACCGTGGCAACGTGGGCTATCAGCACATGGGCTACAACGTCGGCGGCATTGCCGGAACCCAGACCGGGTATCTCTACAAATGCGAAAACTTCGCTCAGGTTTATGGCCGCAAGGAAGTGGGCGGCATCGTCGGCCAGATGGAGCCGACCACCTTCATCGAGTACACCGAGGACACAATGCAGATTCTCCAGTCCCAGCTTGGCACCGTAAGCAATCTCACGGGGCAGGCGTTTTCCACCATTCAGGACGGCAATTCAGACATGGGCGTTCAGGTGGACGACCTCTACAATTCCCTCGTGGATGCCAAGGACGCTCTGGATACCCTGCTGCCCAACGGGGATGACCCCTATCCCCCCGACCGGGACACCATCGACGCGGCCATCAACAACGCCAACAGCAGCCTTGCCGCCGCCGGTTCCTCTCTGTACGGCATCATGGATTCCGTCAACGACACGGCGGATTCCCTCAGCCGCATCATGCGCTCCATTGCCGGGCAAATCAGCGCCATGAGCGCCACCGTTGGCAACGCCTCCCAGAATCTGGGCGGCACCATTGAGGACATTTCCGACCGGGACACCGCAGAAATTCTCTCCGGCAAGGTGGAAAAATGCACCAATTCCGGTGCGGTTCTGGGCGACCTGAACGCAGGCGGCGTCGTGGGTGCCATTGCCTATGAAAACCGCCTGGATCCGGAGAACGATCTGCAAATCGGCGGGGACAACTCCATGAACTTCGACACCCAGCTGCGCGCCGTGATCCTCGGCTGTGAAAACAGCGGACGCGTTACGGCGAAGCGCCAGAACGTGGGCGGCATTGTTGGCTGGATGGCACTGGGGCTTACAAAAAACTGTCTCAGCACCGGCAGCATTGACGCGGAGGACGCCGACTATGTAGGCGGCGTCGTGGGCAAGAGCAGCGGCTATGTCCGCCAGTGCAGCGCCAAGTCCGATATCACCGGAAACGCCTATGTGGGCGGCATTGCGGGCGAGGGTCTCACCGTCACCGACTGCCGCAGCATGGTGCAGCTCACCGGCTCCGAGAAAACCGGCGCGGTTCTGGGTATGCGGGGCGAACGTTCCGGATTCCTCAAGTCGGAATCCGACGACGACAGCGGGGAAACAGACGAAGAAACTGTCACTGGGAACTACTACTTTACCGTCGGCTCCGACATCGGCGCCATCGACGGCGTGAGCTATGCTGACACCGCCCAGCCCCTTTCTCATGACGATTTTGTCGCGCTGGAAGGTCTTGATCCGATCTTCAAGGTCATCTCCGTCCGCTTCGTCTATGACGACGGCATGATGCACACCGTCACCCTCACCCCCGGTGAGGCGCTGTCGCCGGACAGCATTCCCAAACTGCCAGAAAAGGCCGGTTATGTCGGTCGCTGGGACGGTCTCGCGGACGCCGATCTGTCCGACATCCGCTTCGATGTTTCGTTCCCGGCAGTGTACACCGCAGAGCTGGAAACGGTGCAGAGCGAAGCCCTTGGCGAAAGCAAACTGCCCACGCTGCTGGCACAGGGCCACTTCTCCGGCGATACGCCCATCCAGCTGACCAAGACGGAAAAAGGCCCCGCTCCGGGCGCACATGACAAGTTCCTTGAGGGCTACGCCTTTACCCTCCCCACCGGTACAGCCGATACGCTGCGCTACTTGCCGGAAACTGAACAGAAAAATGTCCGGGTCATGGTAAAGGGTGCGGACGGAAGCTGGCGGGAGGTTTCCCACACCCAGGACGGCAGCTATCTGGTCTTTGCCATAGAGGACGGCGATCAAAGCTTCTGCCTGATCGGGTCAGTGAAAAAGTCGATCTCATGGCTGCCGATCACCGGTGCTGGCGGTGCGGCCATGGTCGTGCTGCTAGTGGTCATTCTTCTGATTCACCGTCACCGCAAAAAGAAGAAAGCCGCGAAGCCGGAAGCGCCCGCTGTAAACGAAACTACCTGACGTTAATACTATTTCTTAATAAAATGATTTCATCATTTTATTCTGCCGTTACACGGCAGACCGCCTGGGCGGCGGTAAGAAATGTATTGACTTCGTTTTTTAGCGGCAGTGGCCGCTGGCCGCAATCCTGCGGCCTAATAAAACGCTTTTAAGCGTTTTATTAAAAACTCGTATAAGGTCGGTCACCAGAATCTGGTGGCCGACCCTTTCTTTTTGCAAAGAAGCGGTTAAAATTTTTTCACAATTAACACTTTGTTTACAACATATTTGCTATAATAACAAATATCGTTTTGTAGAATTGTTACAAAAACAGAAGATGGAGAAGTGTGCTATGAATACATACCGCGCCGGTATTGATATCGGCTCAACCACCGTCAAGCTCGTTCTGCTGGACGAAAACGGGAAAATCCTGTTCGGACAGTACCGCCGCCACTGTGCCCACACCCAGCAGACGCTGGGGCAGCTCCTTGCCGAAGCCCGGGAACAGGTCGGTTCCTGCCTTTTGCAGGTGAAGATCACAGGCTCCGGCTCCATCAATCTCGGCAAGGCCATGGGCATCGGCTTCGTGCAGGAGGTGGTGGCCGTCGCCTCCGCATTGCAGGCTGTCGCGCCCCAGACCGATGTGGCCATCGAGCTGGGCGGCGAGGACGCCAAGATTATTTATTTCCGGGGCGGTTTGGAGGAACGGATGAACGGCGTCTGCGCCGGCGGCACCGGCTCCTTCATCGACCAGATGGCGTCCCTGCTCCAGACCGATGCCGCCGGACTGAACGCGCAGGCAGAGCATTATCAGGAAATTTATCCCATCGCCGCCCGCTGCGGCGTGTTTGCGAAAACCGACATTCAGCCTCTCATCAACGAGGGCGCGACCACCGCCGACCTGGCCGCTTCCATTTTTCAGGCCGTGGTCAATCAGACCATCTCCGGCCTTGCCTGCGGCAAGCCCATCCGGGGGTGTGTGGCATTTCTGGGCGGCCCCCTGCATTTTCTGCCGGAGCTGAAAAAAGCCTTTATCCGCACCCTGAAGCTCACCCCCGAAACCACCGTTGACCCGGAAAACTCCCATCTATTCGCCGCCATGGGCGCGGCGCTGGAATCCGGCGACGCCGAAGCCGTCAGCATGGACGGCCTGATCGACCGGCTGGACAAGGGCGTAGAAATGGCCTTTGAATTAAAGCGTCTCGACCCCCTGTTCGCCACCCGGGAAGACCATCAGGCGTTCTGCGCCCGCCACAGCAAAGCCGTCGTCCGCCGGGAGAGCCTGTCCGGGTATCGGGGTGACTGTTTCCTCGGCATCGACGCCGGTTCCACCACCACGAAGGTGGCGCTCATCGGCAGCGACGGTCAGCTTCTCTTTTCCTACTACGCCAACAATCAGGGCAATCCCATCCGCACCGCCATGGATGCCATGGCGCGTCTCCGGGACGAGCTGCCCGAGGGCGCGCACATCGCCCGCTCCTGCTCCACAGGCTACGGAGAATCCCTCCTGAAATCTGCTTTCTGTCTGGACGAGGGCGAGGTGGAAACCATCGCCCACTGCACCGCCGCCGCTTTTTTTGACCCAGAGGTGGACTGCGTGCTGGACATCGGCGGGCAGGATATGAAGTGCGTCAAGCTGAAAAACGGCAGCGTGGACACCATATTGCTGAACGAAGCCTGTTCCTCCGGCTGCGGCTCCTTTATTGAGAACTTCGCCAATTCCCTGGGCTACAGCGCAGAAGGGTTTGCCAAAGAGGCACTGTTCGCCAAAAATCCCATCGATCTTGGCACCCGCTGCACCGTGTTCATGAATTCCAACGTCAAGCAAGCCCAGAAAGAGGGCGCCACGGTGCAGGATATTTCTGCGGGACTTGCCTACTCCGTCATCAAGAATGCCCTTTACAAGGTCATCAAGCTGGCAGACCCCGCCGACCTTGGCAGACACATCGTGGTGCAGGGCGGCACGTTCTACAATCAGGCGGTGCTTCGCGCCTTTGAGAAGATTGCCGGCGTGGAGGCCACCTGCCCCGATATTTCCGGCATCATGGGTGCCTTTGGCGCGGCGCTGGTGGCGCGGGAACGCTATCACGGTCAGGAAAGCACTACCCTTCCCCTGAACGACATTCTGAATCTGACCTACACCACCTCCGCCACCCGCTGCGGCGGCTGCTCCAACCGGTGTATGCTGACCATCAACAAATTCCCCGGTGGACGCCGCCACGTCACCGGCAACCGATGCGAAAAGGGTCTGGGCGGCGCGGGAACCGGGCGGAAAGGCCCCAACGTGACGGCCTATAAGCTGAAGCGGATGTTCGACTATCCCCCGCTGGAAAATCCCAGCCGGGGCGTCATCGGCATTCCCAGAGTGCTGAATATGTACGAAAACTACCCCTTCTGGGCAACATTCTTCCGGGAACTGGGCTTCCGGGTAGTTCTCTCCCCCAAGTCCAACCGAAAAATTTACGAGCTGGGCATGGAGTCCATCCCCTCGGAATCCGAGTGCTACCCCGCCAAGCTCTCCCACGGTCACGTCCAGTGGCTCATCAATGAGGGAATCAAAACCATTTTCCATCCCTGCGTATTCTATGAGCATCAGGAGACCCCCGGCGCGCAGAATCATTACAACTGCCCCATCGTGGTCTCCTACCCGGAGAATCTGAAAAACAACGTGGAAGCCGTCGCAGACGGCGAAGTCCGCTACATCCGCCCCTTCCTCGCCTTTACCAGCGAGAAAATCGCCGCCGACCGGCTGGCCGCTCTGTGTAAGGAAGAATGGGGCATCGACGGGAAGGAAGTCCGTGCTGCCGTCCACAAGGCATGGGAAGAACAGCAGCGCGCCAAGGCCGACGTTCGTGCAGAGGGGCAAAAGGCGCTGCAATGGATGGCGGAAAATCACGCGCGGGGCATCGTTCTGGCTGGCAGACCCTATCACATTGACCCCGAAATCAACCACGGCATTCCGGAAATGATTGCCTCTTACGACCTTGCCGTCCTCACCGAGGACAGCCTGCCCATCGATTTCACCCCCGAGCGCCCCCTCCGGGTCAACGACCAGTGGGTTTACCATTCCCGGCTGTACAGCGCGGCAGAGTTCGTGCGGAACCGGGAGGACTTGGAGCTGATCCAGCTGAATTCCTTCGGCTGCGGTCTGGACGCTGTCACCACCGATCAGGTGTGCGAAATTCTGGAGGGCAGCAACAAGCTCTACACCGTCCTGAAAATCGACGAGGTGAACAATCTGGGCGCTGCCCGTATCCGCATCCGCAGTCTGCTGGCCGCCATGAACCAGCGTCAGGCGCGGGGTATTCGCCCCCAGCCCAAGCCCGCCGCCTACCACCGGTCGGAATTCACCAAGGAAATGTACCAATCCGGCTACACCATCCTCGCCCCCCAGATGAGCCCCATTCACTTTGACCTGCTGGAACCGATTTTTAAAAAGTACGGCTATCACATTGAGGTACTTGCCAACGACAACCGCGCCGCTATCGACATGGGTCTGAAATTCGTGAACAACGACGCCTGCTTTCCCTCCATCACCGTGGTGGGGCAGATCATGGACGCGGTGCTTTCCGGGAAATACGACACGGACAAGCTGGCCGTAATGATGACCCAGACCGGCGGCTGCTGCCGGGCGAGCAACTACGTGGGCTTCATCCGCCGGGCGCTGGACAAGGCGGGACTGGGGCATATCCCGGTCATCTCCCTGAACACCAACGGCATGGAGACCAACGAGGGCTTCAAGCTCTCCCCCGGCCTTCTGTTCACCGCGCTGCGGGGCGTGATCTACGGCGACCTGTTCATGCGCTGCCTGTACCGGGTACGTCCCTACGAAAAAGAGAAGGGTTCCGCCAACGCCCTTCATCAGAAGTGGCTGGAAATCGCCATTGATTCGCTTGTAAACAGCAAGAGCAAATGGTCGTATAAGGCGGTTTGCAGCGGCATTGTGGAAGCCTTTGACGCGCTTCCCATTGACGAAACTCTGCGCAAGCCCAGAGTCGGCGTGGTGGGCGAGATTCTGGTCAAGTATATGCCCCTTGCCAACAACCATCTGGTCGATCTTCTGGAAGCCGAGGGGGCGGAGGCCGTGGTGCCTGACCTGATGGACTTCCTGAACTATTGCGTGTACAACGGCGATTACAAGCATGAATTCTTAGGCGCGGGCTGGACAAGCGCCGCCGCAGCAAAGCTCGGCGTAGATGCCATTCGGCTGATACGCAAGCCCGCACTGGACGCGCTGGAAAAGAGCCGCCGCTTTGAGCCGCCCATGCCCATTGAGCAGGTAGCGGAGCTGGCAAAACCCTTCCTCTCCATCGGCAACCAGTACGGCGAGGGGTGGTTCCTCACGGGAGAAATGGCGGAGCTGGTTCTCTCCGGCACGCCCAACATCGTGTGCATTCAGCCCTTCGCGTGCCTGCCCAACCACGTTGTGGGCAAGGGCGTCATCAAGGCGCTGAAAAAAGCCTATCCCCAGTCCAACATCGTAGCCGTGGACTACGACCCCGGCGCGTCGGAGGTCAATCAGCTCAACCGCATCAAGCTGATGCTCTCCACCGCGAAAAAGCGTCTGGCCGAGGAAGAATCCGCCGCAGTATAAGTTTAAGGCAGGACACCGATTGGTGTCCTGCCTTTTGCTTATTCAAAAGGAACATAGTAATACGGCTTACTCACCCGTTTGCCCTGATCGTTCAGTTCGCTGCCGTTGTAGAAGCTCACGCCTGCAATCTGTTCCGGGTCGAGAACCATGTTGAGGGTATGCTCGATGCACGTGTACGTGTGGCTGTCAGCATCCCATGAACCGCTGCCGTCGCCGTAGGGCCGAATGTCGGTTCCGTCCTTCAGGCGGATGCGCGCCGGGGTCGGCGACCAGCTCGTTTTCTCCAAAAAATCAAAATCGTCCGTATATTCGTCCCCCAGCCGGAAGGCGAACTTCATGCTGTACTGGCCGATTTCCGCCTCAAGGAGCGTTACGTCCCACAGATCTCCGACCTTGGCGTTGGGCGTCCACTTTTTCGGTGCCTCCGTGCTGCCCTCCAGCGTCCAGCGCAGCTCCCAAGTGCCGGGGGTGGTCATGATATCCTCGTCTTCAAACTTCTCGCCCTGAATGCCGAAGCCGGTGAAGGTCACGGCCATTTCCTTTCCGAACAGGCTCTCATCCGGAGAGAATGCAAAATCGATGCTGAATTCAATGCTCCCGTCGGCCAGCTGATAGTCCAGAAGAAGCTGTTGGTCTTCTCCCACCCGGGGAATCGGCTGACCGTTCTTTGCATATGTGGGATTGTGGTCGGCATCCCAAAGCACGCCGTCAAAAAACTGAGCGCCCCAGCTCATGGGCATCACTTCTCCGTCCACCCGGTAGTCCCACCATGCCCAGGGTGCCTGCCCTTCTTCCAGCTGTAAACCCTCAATGCGGAAAATGGCTCTGCCGCCGTACTGATCCATCAGCGTCTGGGCGAGGGTGACGGTGATGCCGTTGTCCGTCGCGGAAACGGCTTCCTTCTTTCCGTCCTTTGTCTCGGTGGGCGTCGCGGACAGGCCGCTTTGCTCTGCCTGCTTCTTGACCTGCTCGGAGATCTGCTGCGTTGTGCCGCCGTTGTTTCCGTACTGCATGGTCGCCGTCCAGCGGGTGATGGCCGCTGCCGCCGTCATGGTTGCCATAATCAGCGCCGCCGCCAGAATGAGCAGCAGCTTCTTCTTGCCGAAGCCCCTTGCTTTTCCCCTTCCGAATGTTCCGAATTCCGATTCCTCGATCAGTTCCGCGTCCAGATTCTGAATGCCCTGCAACATATCCTTGCCTGTCATACCTGAAAACCCTCCTTTTTTAAGTAAATAGCTAACTTTTCCCGCATCCGGGACAGCCGCATCAGCACGGCGCTCTGGCTGATCTCGTAGCGCAGAGCGATTTCGCTGACGCTGTCGCCGAACCAGTATCGCCGGACGAAGATCATCCGGTTGTCCGCCGTCTGCTTCCATAGAAAGCTGCCCACCAATCGGCTGATCTCGGCGCTTCTCACGTCCGTTTCTTGCCACTGGCCGGGGATACATTCCTCCATCTCCTGGGTCAGGGCGACGACCTCGGCCTTGCGCTTTGCCGCGTTGTTCCAGTCCAGCCGGTCAAAGGCAAGGTGGCGGCAGATTTTTGCGAGATAGGCAAAAAAGTGGATCGGCTTCGTGGGCGGAATGGTGTCCCACGCCTTGAAGTAGGTGTCATTGACACACTCCTGCGCGTCCTCCCTGCTCCCTACGATATTCTCCGACAGCCTTGTGAGCTTCACGCCATACCGGTCGTCCGTCTGCCGGATGGCGTCTTCGTTTCGGGTGAAGAACAGCTGTATGATTTGTTCATCGTTCATTCAACGCACCTCCTGTGTTTTGTCCTTCACCCTGATAGAAGGATTTTCAATTCAAAACCTAACACATTTCCTGAGAATTCTCAAGATTTTCTTTGCAAACATGAAAAGGCGGCGTGGCCGAAGCCACGCCGTCCCGTATGCGGTGTATTTATTTTGCCAGCAGCTTTTCCAGCGCCGCAAGACGCAGGCTCAGGCACAGCACCTCCATAGCCTTTTCCAGCTCGGCCACCGGGGGCAGGCTGGGAGCAATGCGGAGGTTGGAGTCGTCCGGGTCGTTGCGGTAGGGGTAGGTTGCACCGGCGTTGGTCAGCACCACACCGGCCTCCTTGCACAGCGTCCAGACCCGCTTTGCCGTGCCGGGCATGGCAAACAGGCTGACGAAATAGCCGCCCTTGGGGTCGTTCCAGTGGGCGATGCCCAATGGCCTAATCTCCCGGTTCAGCCATTTTGCGACGCACTCAAATTTCGGTGCCATGACGGATGCGTGGAGCTTCATGATCTCCAGCGTGTGCGCCTTGTCCTTAAGAAAACGCACATGGCGCAGCTGGTTGACCTTGTCGTAGGAGATCATCTGCACGCCGAAAATACCGGTGAAATAGCAGATATTGGCCTCGCTGGCGGCCATGCAGGAAATGCCGCCGCCGGCAAAGGTGATCTTGGAGGTGGACGCAAATTCGTAAACCATATCCGGCCGCCCCGCCTCGTCGCACAGAGAGAGAATGTCCGGGAACGGGACGTAGTCGCCCTCGAATTCATGGACACCATAGGCGTTGTCCCAGATGATGGCAAAGTCCGGGGCGGCGGGCTTCAGATGAGCAAAACGGCGGATGGTCTCGTCGGAGTAAATAATACCGTCGGGGTTGGAGTATTTGGGAACCGTCCAGATGAGCTTGACCTGGGGATCCTTCACCAGCTCCTCCACCATGTCCATGTCCGGACCCTCGGGGGTCATGGGAACGGGAATCAGCTCCGCGCCGAAGAACTCGCCGATCTGGAAATGCCGGTCATAGCCGGGGGCGGGGCAGAGAAATTTCACCTTTTCCTCCCGGCACCAGGGCTTGGGGCTGTGGAGCAGACCGTGGGTATAGGCGCGGGACACCACGTCGAACATTATATTCAGGGAAGCCGCGCCGCCGACGAACACCTGATCCGCCTTGCAGCCCAGCACATCCGCCCAGTACCTC
>OJQV01001174.1_pt1 | contig 13242 bp, 12 predicted proteins | sample 1598821 | NCBI WGS metagenome assembly OJQV01 (sample SAMN03922509, study PRJEB24848) | human gut metagenome | isolation source: stool sample | host: Homo sapiens | place: Germany | collected 2011-11 | reverse complement strand
GCGTTCGAGCCATACATTTTTGCTATCCTTAAAGTTTAGCGGACAGTAATAAAAGATAATACGCGATGTCATGGCTGATTTGAAACGTGAAGTTGCAGTCCCGGCAGGAGCAACGATTTCAAAAGATGAAGATGGCGTTGTATCCGTAAACATCAACGAGATGAAAAATTCGGCATCAGAACTCATTCAGACTCGGGAAGATGCCATATATAGATTCGCATGTGAGTATTCCATCGAGGTACTCGGCAGCTACGTCAAACAGCGAGATGTCCCGACACTTCTTTTAAAGCTGGGATTATTTCAGAAAGCTTCCACTCCCAACTGGGACCCGCGTGGCACCGAAGAAATTGAGGCAGGAGGCAAGATACGGAGAATCGAGGTTTCAGCCCCTGTTGAGAAATGGGCATTGCTACACTATGGATGGAATATGGGAAGACTCTTCGGAAAACAAAACAACTTCATCACCCACTTCCTGAAAACCACATTCCACTATCATCTTGATGGTCTTTCAGACAATCAGCTTCCAAAGAAACTCAAACAGAATCCACGCAGGGGTGTGATCAAAATCGAAGAACGCTTTGACAACAATTTCTCGATTGAAGAATATCGTCTTTCAAACGAAGTTCAACAATCGGAAGCAATCGAGGACACAAAAACAAGTTTCATCTCGGAAGACGCTGGACCGGCGACCGTAGCTCAAGCAATCGAGACTCCTCATGAGGAAGCGGACACCATTACTCCAATCCAAACAGAAAATCGACCAGTGAGAATGCCTCCGCTGTTTGAAGACGAAGAAAGGCCCGATGACGACGATGAATGGGACAACGAGGACTACGACTACTCTAATGATGATGGGGAAGATGATGAAGACGATGAACCCATGACTGAAGAGGAATTTGAAGATTTTATTGACCGCCAGATGAAAAAAGGCAAAAATTCAAGATGCCTTGATAATGAACTTCTCGCCGGATAAAATTCACCAATCTCAACAAATCTCCAGCTGGAGAATTCGTTTTTATCCGTCGGAGAGGCTTTGGAGAGGGTTTGGAGATACTTTTGAGGCTCATTAAAGCTTATTGTTCTCCTATTTATCTCCTTATACATTTGCAACCGAATCTTTAGCCCGGACGTGCCACGTTGGCACAACGGTTTCCTAAGGATTCGGTTGTTTCCATGTTCACAACACCCGTGACTTTTGACAGACTTCCCGAAGCGGTAGTCTATCTCATCGAGCGAGTATCCGCCTTGCAAGATGAGCTGCGGGAGCTGCGCAACGTACTTGCTCCCCCTTCAACTGACAGTTCTCCTTTCATCACCGCGAAGGAGGCCTGTAAACTACTCGGAGAGTGCAAGAACACTCTCTATGAAAAGGCTCGCGCCGGAATCATCCCGGCATATAAGAATCCCGGCGGCAAAGCATGGCGTTTCATCAGGAGCGAGCTTCTGGAATATATGGCTTCGGGCAAACCGAAATCTCAGCAAGATAAGTATGATGAAATGGTTGCCGAGATGAACAAAGGTCTGCGCCCCGGCGGACGAAACCACATGAGCCGTTAGCCTATGAGCGATGTGTTTACACCTCAGCTCGTGCTCGATAAGGCAATCGACCATTGCACTGCTATCACCGGCGGCGGATTTCCCATTAGCCTCTATCCCTCCAAAATCCAACGTATTATCAGGGAGGTGAACGACTGCTATGGATTTCCCGTCGATTATGTCGCGGCGGCAATGTTGGTGGCCGTGTCGGTAGCGATAGGCAATACGCATCTTGCGCGGATGAAAGATGGCTGGGACGAAAGCGCCATCCTGTATATGGCATTAATCGGAAGACCCGGAACAAACAAAAGCCATCCACTGAGTTTTGCAATGCGCCCGTTTGTGGAGCATGACTACGAGCAAAACCGGATTTACGAGAAACAGTATCTGGAATATCAGGACCAACTCGATATGAGTCGGAAGGAACGTGCAGAAAAAGGTATTGAGGTCTGCCCCCGTGAACCTGTCCGCCATCGTTTTCTTGTGTCTGATATTACTCCGGAAGGTCTGAGTCTTGTCCATTCGCAGAATCGACGCGGTCTATGTCTATTGTCGGATGAACTCTCGGCATGGGTCAAGAATTTCAACCGATACAATAACGGCTCTGAGGAACAGTTCTGGCTGTCGGTGTTCAGCGCCAAGCCTACCATGTCTGACCGCAAAAGCTCGCGCAGCTCAATCTTCATCAAGCGTCCGTTCGTGTCAGTAATCGGTACGATGCAAAAACGCATCCTTTCCGAACTTGCCAAAGGTGAACGCTCTGCCAACGGTTTCATTGACCGCATCCTGTTTGTTCTGCTCCGCCACGAAACTTCTACCCGGTGGTCGATGAAGCAACCGACATTCGATGTGGCCGCTGAATGGCAACGCATTTTATCGAGGCTCATGGAATTGCAATGCACCGTTGATGAAAACAACGACATTCTGCCAGTATGCATACCGTTTACCGAGGAGGCTATGGTGCGTCTGTTCAAGTGGCAACACGAGTTGTCTGACATCTGCGACCGAGAGCCAAACGAGACGATTGTCGGTATCTATTGCAAACTCCAGATTTATGCCATACGGTTCTGTCTGATTATTCAGATGGCACGCTGGGCGTGCAATGATGCCGGAAAGGATATGATTGACCTCATATCTGTTGAACGGGCCATTTCTCTTGCCGAATATTTCAAGGAATCAGCAGTAAAGGTTCAGACAATCCTAAAGGAAGTGTCGCTTACGGCACAGCAGTTGGCAATAGTCAGCGCACTCCCTTTAGAATTTGAGACCGGAGAAGGCATCGCCATAGCAAAAGTTAATGATATGGCAGAACGCACCTTTATGGAATTCCTGAAAAACAATCTTGGCAAATTATTCCAGAAGTCCTCGCATGGCAAATATCTCAAGCTCTAACTCCATACAGCTTCCGCAGTTCCGGCAGTTTTATCAGGCAAAGTGCGGAAACTGCACAAACTGCACCATCCAAATCTCATAATTAACGCTATGAACAAGCATAGATTCATTCTCCAGCCTTATAAGGGGGTGGAAGTCGACACTGTTGCCCTGCCTGCCATAAGAAACGCTGTTTTAGCCGCTACATCGACACCGAGAAACAAATCTCGTTTCCGAATGATGTCGGAAGATGCGACTATGAGCAGAGTTGCGGCTACCATCTCACGCCAAAGGAATACTTTGAGCGCAATCCACAATCAAAGCCACAGCACCGCGATTGCGCCACTCCGTCAGCATGGCGAACCAAGCCGACCGAGCAGCGAAAGCCAACATCCTTCATCGCGGCAGAGACTGTTGTCCAGACTCTGCACGGCTATGAGAAGAACAATCTCTATCTGTTCCTCCGCTCCAAGTTCGGAGCCGAGGATGCTCTCCGATTGATGAAAGATTATCGCGCCGGTACATCAAAACACTGGCCGGGATCATGCGTATTCTGGCAGACTGACATCAACGGCAGCGTCCGCGCCGGAAAGGTAATGCTCTACGATGCCGATACTGGCAAACGTGTGAAGGAACCGTTCAACCATGTTACATGGGTTCATTCGTTGCTCCGACTGCCGGATTTCAATCTGCGTCAGTGCTTTTTCGGCGAACATCTCTTGCCGATGAACAGAGGCAAACCTGTCGCTATTGTCGAGAGCGAAAAGACCGCGCTTGTGGCAGCTTACTATCTGCCTGAATATGTGTGGCTCGCTTCCGGCGGGAAAAACGGATGCTTCAATACTGATGCACTCCTTGTTCTCAAAGGCCGTCAGGTTATCCTGTATCCGGACATCGGCGCGACCGACCAGTGGCAGCAGAAACTTACACAGCTCCACAATCTCGATATAGAGGCAAGCATCTTCAACTTTCTCGAAGAGGTTGCCACTGATAACGAGTGGACAGCAGGACTTGACATTGCAGACTATCTCCTGCAAATCGAGCCTGACCAAGCTGTGCTGCAATCTATGATACGCCGTAATCCTATGTTGCAGAAACTCATTGATGACCTGCAACTCACTCTCGTGTCAGTTGAAATGTATGACCCGGATACTGATGCTATTCACAAACCCTCAAAAACTGAAAAACAATGACTGCGAAAAAATCTCCGTCAACACCCGCATCCAAGTCAACCAAATTGACTGATGCACCCAAATCCAAAGTTTCACCCTCTAACCCCGAAGTTACAATGAAATCAGACATCACCACAAATACTAATCCTGCTGTCAACAGTGACAATTCTGTTAACAGCACCACACCTGCCAACGCTGACAATCTGTTTGAGAACGAGCAGAAAGCAACCAATGCAACAGCCGTAACTGCCACAACCGAGCCGCCGAAACAACAGCGTATCGGCAAACAGCAGCGCAAATCAGACTTCGCCGAGTTCAAGGCAGCCTATCTCATGCCGTCAAAGCTGGCAAAGCGTCATCCCGTAAACATCGAAGATAGCGTATGGGAGAAGCTCGAGCGCATCGCCCGTATCCTTGGAGACAGGGACACGACTGTTGGCAGCTATATCAACGCCATCCTTGTCGAGCATCTAACAATGTATGCCGATGACATTGAAATCTGGCGCAAACTATGAAAAATGTCTATCTGACATCACTTAGGTCTATCGACATTCCGAACAATAGGCCGTTCGGTAGTCCGACCTTTCCTTCTAAGGTACGTTGGTACCTCAGTACCTACTTCAGTACAAAATGACGTAAGTTTAACCCGACTGTAGGGAGCTGTTATCGTCAGCGCGCAACTAAGAAACGATAGTGGATTAGTTGGGGATGCAAGGGTATGTTTCGGGAGGTAAAAAAGTCCCCACCCGAAACCCCTCGCATCCTAAAGGACGCTCTCTGTTCCCTGCGGTCACCATCCCCAACATAACGAATGAGAAAGTTCAATCAGGACGCTCCGGGAGTGAAACTCCGCGGGCGACCAAAGAAGGAATCAAGTGATAAGAGAGACCGAAAAGTCTCCGTGAATTTTACCGATACGGAAGAGCGTGAGGTGAAAGCCAAGGCCGCAGCCGCCGGTGTCAGCATTGCCGAATTGCTTAGAATCGCTGCATTTCGACTCTCGGTGGTCGGTCGTCTCACCGACTTTGAGCGTGAAGCCATACGAGAACTAATGTATCAAGGCAAGAATCTAAACGCCCAAGTCAAGGCTTGTCAGGCTAACGCCTGGCCCTCGACCAAACGCAAAGCCGAGGCTTGTCTCGATGGGATTTTGGCCATACTTGGCAAGCTGAAAACTCAAAACTCGTCATTATTATGATAGCAAAAATACTCGCAAAAGGAGTCGCAGCCGATATAGTCGGCTATGTCATGCGAGAATTTCACGACAAGGAACAGTACACCGCCGACACATGGCGCGTGATTGATTCCGACGGAATTCTCGGAAGCGACTACCGCAGAATTGTGGACAGTTTCGACATCGGAGCGAGCCTAAACAGGCGAATAAGTAAGCCCATCGGACATATCGCCGTAAGTTTCGACAAAGCAGATTTGCCACGCCTCACCGACGATTTCATGGTTCAGCTGGCTAAAGAATACATGGGACAAATGGGCATCCGGGATACACAATATCTGATTGTGCGCCATCTCGAAACCGGCTCTCCGCATTTCCATATAGTCTATAATCGCGTGAATCTCCATGGCAAAGCCATCGACGAAAGTAATAATTTCGACAAGAGTCGTGAGGCAACCAAAGCTATCAAACTGAAATACGGACTGACTTTTTCACCGAAAAAGAAACTATATGAAGATGCGATTGCCGAGATGAAGCCCAGGATTCAGGCGGCGATGTACCGCTGTAAATCGTGGGATGAGTTCCGCCGTCGCCTCGCTTCGGCAGGTATAACAGTCGAGTTTTATAACGACCGCGACACCGGCAAGCCGCAGGGCATACGGTTCTCCGACGGAGAATTTACCTTCAACGGCTCGAAGATTGACCGTGCTTTTTCCTACAAGCGTCTCGACAAATTCTTTGCCAAGAACGCCGGAATAAGGGAGGAACAACCACAGCGACCGGCACCGATTTCTGTAACGGCGAAGGTTAAGGAATCGCCCGTGGCCGATGTGGTAGAGAACATAATCGAGACCGGTTGTCAAGCTTTGGGCGGACTGTTCCAAGTCGGACCCGGCTATGATCCCGAGGAAGAAGCTTTTATTCACAGAATGAAAAAGAAACCCAAAAAGAAGAAAGGAAGATCACTGTAATGGCAGACATGTATTCCATCGTCAAGAAACAAGATGAGAAGATTGACGGCCTTCTCAAAATCGCGAAAGAGAACAAGGATTTGCTCACAGGCATTGATACCAGATTGGCATCAACTCCGGAGCAGACACCAACCGAACCTGTGGCGCCCGACAAAATTCAAGTCGAGCTGCCTTCGAGCATCGCCACTAATGAGTCGGTAAAAAAACTTGTCGAGACCGCACTCGCCAAGCAGAAAATCGAGGCACTCAAAAGTCTCGACTTCTCGCAGTTCCCGAAGGAACTGGCGGAGGCTTTCGCCAAAGCCTTCAAGGACGGCCTCGACAAGAATGTGAAGAATGCACTTCACGACGGCATCCGAAATGAGTTCACAAGCCAGATAAGTCGTCTCAACGAATCAGCAAAGCGGCTTACAGACCGGATGTATAGCATCGTCAACGGTGCTATCTGGGCGGCAATTCCCAAATGGGTGTATGCCGTTGCCGGAGCTTTATTGTTTGTTGCGGTCGGTCTCGGCATCTGGTGCTATAATCTCAACAAAGAGAACGAGCATCTTCTAAAAGTCGAATGGCTATATCGTTACGAACGTGTGAGCTATGACGCCGAAGGCATCCGCAACATGATGCTCCGAGAAGAGGCGATGATGGTCGGCAACCGTCTGGAGCAGGACAGCATCAAAGAGATGACTATCCGGCTTGAACGCCGAAAAAATGCCGACCGCACCCATGTTTATTTCCGACCATCTGATCCCTGGACCCCCGAATCCAACAACCATCTTTGGTAAACTTCAAACTTCACAAACCTCATGCAATCAAATTCTTTCAATCCCATCTCGGCAGGTGCTCAGATGAGCATCAAGGCCTTCTACCATGATTTCTGCAATTTCATGGTAGAGAACTATTCAGCAACTCCCGACCAGCTCACGCTCGACTGGAATTGTGTCGGAGCAACGGCACGATACCACGGACAGAACCGAGCCTTCGAGTTCCGTCTATGGGAGCACTCCAACGGACATCTCGGAATTCCTGACATGTCCGTCATCGTCCACGTATTCTACATCTCCGGCCACTTGGCTAATCCTCAGGCAGAAGCCGATACTGTTTCTCTATGGTTACGGGATGCGGCAAAAGCCAACGGTTTCCGCCACATCGCTGACGAGAGCCACGCACCTACGGACGCTCCGAACCAGATGCCCGGATGTAAAATCGCATGTTTAATCCTTTAACACCCGTCCCGCCCATGCAAGAAATCAAATCTGCAACCCGCGATGCAATCGTGAACTTCTTCCTTGACTTCCGTGCCTATATCTTAGAAGTGTTCAGCAGCGATCCAGATGAAGCTACTCTCGACTGGAACTCCGTCGGAGCCTGCATCCACTACTTCGGCGAGGACCGCACCATTCAGTTCCGCCTATGGGAACGCTCCGAAGGCCATCTCGGAATCCCCGACATGACACTCATAATCATCCGCATCAGCTTCCGAGGAACACAAGAAGTCATCCACACCGAAATGAAAGCCTTCATCCACTGGCTGAAACAGACTGCCAAGGCTCACGGGTTCCTCCACTTCGCCGACGAAGACAGCCAGCCACTTTCCACCAGCCAAGTCCCCGGCTGCAGCATCGCCTGCATCCGCCTGTAACCATACCCTTACGCTCCCATAACTCTTTGACTGACGCCCCGACAAGACCGACCCTCTTGCCGGGGCGTTTTTTGCGCACTCATAAATTAATCTAATACCCATATTAGCTTATAGTTATACCCACTAAGCTGTTTTACAGCATAAAATCCATTATTGCAAATATCGAATAAAAGCGGTAACTTTGCAGATAATTTTACCTTGAGCGAATATGCCACGGGAACGTAAATATACATACATTGACCTATTCGCAGGAACATCAGCACTTTCTGAAGGATTTCTGCGCTGTGGCTTTGTGCCCGTCGCTCATGTTGAAATGAACCCAGAAGCGTGTCTGACTATAAAGACAAGACAAGCGTACCATTATCTTAAAGATAATCAAGAAGAGGATATTTATCGTCAATATCTAAAGGGAGAGATTAAACGGGACGAGTTATACTCCCACATTCCTGAAGCTCTGTTATCTTCGGTAATCAATTCAGAAATTTCGGATGACTCAATTGGATCTATTTTCGACAAAATTGATTCAATCCTGAAAAAACAACACCGTAAGAGAGTTGATTTTATTGTCGGAGGTCCTCCATGCCAGGCATTCTCCATGCTCAATCGCCATAATGCTAACATTGCAGATGACAAGCGCTGTCTTCTATATCTGCAATATGGGAAGTTCTTAAAGAAATACAAGCCGATGGGGTTTGTATTTGAGAACGTCTTAGGCCTCTTAAGTTCTAAGAAAAATCATTTTAAGAATATTCAAACTCATTTTGAAGGCATAGGGTACAAAGTGCATTATGTCATTCTAAATGCGGCAGATTATGGGGCCATGCAGAATCGACAGCGTGTAATTATTTTTGGCTGGCGCAAAACAATGGACAGAGGCTGTCCGGCTATCCCTAAAATTGACAATCGATGGACATGTGAAGATTTATTTTCGGATTTGCCCGAAATTAATGCAGGAGAAATCAACTCCACATATAAAACTACTCCAACGGAATATCTAAGAGAATTTGAATTGAGAAGAGATAATGATGTACTGACTTTGCATTTGTCTCGACCGCTCAATGCCATTGATGCTGAAAAATATAAAATGGCAGTTCAGATGTGGTTGGAAGATGGGAAGCGCATTAAAAATTCTGACTTTCCAGATGAGATAAGAACTATAAATAACACAACTTCTTTTCTCGACAGATTTAAGGTTGTTGACCTCAATGGTAAATGCCACACCGTCGTAGCGCATATAGCTAAAGATGGGCACTATTATATTTACCCGTCCTCTAAAACCATCAGATCTATTTCTGTCCGAGAAGCAGCGAGAATACAGTCCTTCCCTGATAATTTCTTCTTTGAAGGATCAAGATCTGCCATGTTCAAACAAATAGGCAATGCTGTGCCACCGTTAATGGCTTACGCTATTGCTAAATCAATAACAGAATTACTATGTCCAAAGACAATATAATACAATCACCGTTCAAGCCCCGTGCCAGAATGTTGCTGCAACTTGGCGACCAACTAATTAAAAATGAAAGCGTAGCATTAGTTGAGCTTGTCAAGAACTCATATGATGCCGATGCTACTCATGTTGAGATTATATTGTCAGATATTGATAATAAAGATCTTGGGCAAATCATAATAAAAGACAATGGATGGGGAATGGATTTGGATACTATCATCAATTGTTGGCTCGAACCTGGAAGCGATTCAAAATCTCAAATTGTCAATGTTGGGAAACGGTCTCCCAAGGGAAGACTCCCAATAGGGGAAAAGGGAATTGGCAGATTTGGAGTTCATAAATTAGGCTCCAAAATAGAACTTATCACAAGAAAAGCAGGCGGAAAGGAATATATTGTTCGAATAAATTGGAATGATTTTTCTCATTCCAAGTACCTTGATGATGTGCCTGTCTCGGTCATTGAATTGGACCAGCCCAAAACTTTCATTGGAAATGAACATGGAACATTAATACGCATTAATGACTTAAATAAGTCCTGGACACGTGGCGAAGTGCGAAATATCAAACGTACAATAAACTCGCTGAGTAGTCCTTTCGAGTCAAGCGATAGTTTTGAAGCGAATCTAACTTGTCAAGGGCATGAGGATTGGCTACAAGGCATGATTGACTGGAAAGATATAAAAAAATATGCCATATATCATTTTAAGGCTGTAATAGTTGATGATAGCGTAATCCATTTTGAATATGACTTTTTACCATGGGATTCTATGTCGAGAATTTCACCATATTCATTAATATGGGATCAATCACTGCTTGAAGAAAAATATGATAATGTCAAATTAAAATTAATTTCTGAATCACGATATCTTACTTGTGGAGATAACGAGTTCTCTTTATGCGATGACAACACAGAGATAGGGAAGGTCAAGTTTGAAGGTTATATCTTTGATAGAGACTCTTTTGTCCTTAAATTAGGGGTTTCAGACAAACAAGGATTCAAAGAATATTTAGATACGAATGGAGGCATTCGTGTTTATCGAGATGGATTACGCGTTTATGATTATGGAGAAGTAGGTAATGACTGGCTTAATCTGGATATTCGGCGTGTAAATCAACCCGGCAAAAAGCTGAGCAACAATATTATATTGGGTGCAATTTCTCTCGACAGACAGACAAGCAAAAGCCTTATAGAAAAGACAAATAGAGAGGGGTTTGTTGAGAATAAAGCTTATACATTATTCCGTAATTCAATACTTCATGTATTGAATATTGTTGAAACACTTCGATTTGAAGACAAGAGCCACATTCGTGAATTATATGGGCCCACAGCTAAGTCTGAACCTGTTCTTAACATAATTGGAGATTTAAAAAAATTCGTGGATGAGAAAATCCGCGAAACACCCATTCGTAATCACATCAATAAGTATCTTCTTAAGATTGAAGCTGATTATAAGATTGTTTGTGATAATTTATTAAAAGCCGCTGGTGCTGGGCTCAATATGAGCGTGATTGTTCATGAAGTGGAGAAAATTATTGCCGAAGTATCATTGGTGTTAAAGAAAGAAAGGGCTTCAGATAGGGCAATCCATTTAGTGGAACATCTTTCTTCATTAATCGATGGATACGCCGAGATAATCCGGAAGTCTGATAAAAAAACTGAGAATGTAATAAAAATCATTGACAATTCTCTATTTAATACGGAATACAGACTCCGGGCTCATGGAATTCAGGTGGATCGCAATTATAAAGAATATGGAGGCACCACCAAAATCAAAGCCTCGAGAAGTCTCTTGATTGGAGCAATCATGAATGTCATAGATAATGCTATCTATTGGCTTGAGAAGTCAAAACGATTGGATAAAAAAATATATGTCGGTCTAGATGAAGATGATAGCTATATAAATATCATCTTTGCCGATAATGGAGTGGGGTTTCTCCTTCCAACTGATTCGATTACACAACCATTTGTGTCAGCCAAACAAGATGGAATGGGACTTGGGCTACATATTGCAAGCGAAGTGCTTCTTGCTCAAAATGGTCTAATTAGATTCCCTGATTTTAATGATCTTTCTATTCCAACCAATTATCAGAATGGAGCTATCATTGTTTTTTCTCTCAAAAAAATAGAATCAAATGAACACGTTGCCAATTAACGGTCGAATTGTAATAATTGATGATGACATAAATCAAGCTCGTCCTCTTATGGAAGAACTTGGCAAAAGAAGATTGCCCTATCTTTACTATGATGGGAATCCCGAAAATCTTCCAATTAGTGGCACTCTGAATGATGTGCGTCTCCTTTTCTTAGACATCAATCTACAAGGGAATTCTTTCCGACCCGTGAAAGAACTCTATCCTATCATTCACGCGATATTGCAACGTGTAATCTCACCAAATAATTTTCCTTACGTTCTAGTATGTTGGAGCCGTAATATAGAAGATTACAACTATATTATTGAACAACTATATCAGCAGATGAGGGACCGTTCACCAATTTGTTCCATTCCTCTTTCAAAAGCTGATTTTTTCACAATGACAGGTGAAAAAACAGACGATTATGATGAGAAAATCGAACTCCTATTTACTCGCATATCCGATGAGATAAGCCAACATATATCGTTTTCCAATCTGTTGCAATGGGAAAATCACATTCACGCGGCTGCCAATCATGCCCTAAATGAAAGCCTGTCTTGTATAGCCAACGATTGGGACTCAACCGCAGATTGGATTTTTACAAAATGGGGCCTTGCATACGCTGGCCGAAGGTTTAAGGCTCAGAATTCATCCGAGAAACTCAAATCAGCATTCTTCACATTAAATCATTTCATGCAGGAAGCTATGGATATCGAAATAAGCAACGGTGTCCCCCCTGATTCTAGATTCAATGAAGACTCTTCTGATCGAGAAGAATCCTTGTTACACTTTAATGAAAAGCTTATTTTTTCATTTTGTCAAACAGCTCCAAAAGAGCCTGGCAGAATTGTCATAACAAATGCGGAATTAGATACATACAAAGATACTTTAGGAACATTCTTAAGAGAAAGCAGCACTATCATTCCTATTGTAAGAAAAGAAGGCATGTCTGATAAAGACTTACGAAAAGCCATCGACAAACATTTAAGCAAAGTACGCGAAAGAATATATCAACAATGGGATATATTCAAGCTTGTTATTAATCCTATTTGTGATTTTGCACAAGACAAGCTCAGAGTAAACAGAGTTATCCCAGGCATATTTATACCTGCCGAATTCTATAACCTGATTATTCGCAATAGTGATGCAATATATGTATCACCAAAATTTCATTATACAAAGAAGGATAAAGATTATTTCTTTATTCTTGACTTTAGATATTTCACTTCAGAACAACATGATAATGGTGAAAGCTCACTGAAAATCAAACAAATTGTTCTTGCTGAAATTTTGTCTAAATTGTCCAGACACATCAATCGTCAAGGGTTGCTCTTTATAGATGAATAGTGACAGATATTAAAACTATAGAGGAGCGCAGCCGCAATATGGCGGCAATCAAAGGAAAGGATACGAAGCCGGAGATGATTGTGCGGAAATATCTTTTTCTCGGGGTCTACGTTTCCGTGTTCAGGTCAGAAAGCTGCCGGGTAATCCGGATATAGTATTGCCAAAATATAAGACAGTCATTTTCGTCAACGGATGCTTTTGGCATGGGCATGAGGGATGCAAATATTTCCGGCTACCAAAGTCTAATGTCGAGTTTTGGAAAGAGAAGATTGAACGCAACATTGAGCGCGATAGAGAATCAATGCGGGCGTTACTTGATTTGGGATGGAAAGTAATACGTGTGTGGGAATGTGAACTACGCAACAAGGCCAACCGCGAGGAAACGCTCAATGAGATTTATAATAGGGATATTCAGTTAATGGCTATGAGAAAAGGGACTGCAAAAGTATGAGATC
>OJQV01001167.1_pt1 | contig 13315 bp, 12 predicted proteins | sample 1598821 | NCBI WGS metagenome assembly OJQV01 (sample SAMN03922509, study PRJEB24848) | human gut metagenome | isolation source: stool sample | host: Homo sapiens | place: Germany | collected 2011-11 | reverse complement strand
TCTTTAAAATGTCCAAAGAAAGACTCTTGTGGGGCGTTGTCCTGGCAATTTCCTCGTTTGGACATCGATTGTGTGTAACCTCTTTTGCTTACTTCCTGCTGGAATGCGCCAGACAGATAAACTGTCCCCTGGTCAGAATGATAAAGTCCACCGCTGACACATGGGTGAAGATCTGATTGACGCAGTGTGGCAAGCGCCAGTTCCAAGTCATTGTGTTCGCTGACTAAAAACGCAACTAACTTGCTGGTGACGGGATCGAGCAGTGCTGAGCCATATGCCTTGCATCCGTCGCCATAGAGAAGATGTGTAACGTCTGTCAGCCGTACTTCATTGGGCCGGTAAAGGCGGAATCTGCGCTGCAGCAAATTAGGTCTCACATTCTTTTTCAGTGCCGCTCCACCCATGCGCTTGGAAGGCGCTGCCTTCCGAATCGACGATGTGAGGTTGTACGTTTTCATAATACGGCGTATCTTTTTCAGCCCCATACGCTTTCCCGTCAGAGCTGGCATCATCATATAGATCTGCCTTGAGCCTTTGGCAAACCCCTTGTATTCCATAACGGTTCGAATCAGTTCGGCATCCTGCTCGTCTTGTGCGTTTCTCTGTACTACCGACTGTCCATAGGTGCCATTCTTCAGTATGGCATAATATGACGCACGAGAAATCTTCATGAGAGAGAGTATTTTTCTAACGCTATACTTTCTTCCTGGGTCTGGCGGAAGATCCCGGAGCCACAGGCAGAGCGATTTCTTCTGCAGAACATTCAGAGAAGAAACAATATCTCCAATTTGAAGAAACCCTTTTTCTACAATACTGTCCAATGCCCGCATCCTATTTCTAAGGATTTTCCGTGTGGGAGAGGCGTTTATTGTCTCTCCGTCAGCCGGTGTAGCCCATGCAGCCAAAACTCGGCTCATGCGATATCGCTCCGTTACTGAAAATATCTCCGGGTCAATATCAAACACACGGAGGATGTCGTCGAATGCCAGTACTGCAATAGGTGCGGCAGCCTCAAAGAATGCCTTATTCAACTCTATTTTTTCACGGGTGGCTGTTTGGACATAAGGATGTTTACGATACTGCTCTACCGTGGCGGCAGTATAATAAGCTGTACGGCCCCTTGTAGCACTGCGGTTTGTGTCCTGCCCAGATGAATGTTCAAATTTTTCTTGCAGCCAGTATATTTTGTGGTAGCCCATGTCTGCTGGCGAAATCCCAGCGGACAGCAAACCATCTTCTATGGACTGTTGGGGATAGTTTCGGTATAGCTCCGCCTCAAAATCCGGATGTAAAATCAGTCTGTTGACATCCCAAACAAATTTTCCGCTTTCAACCAATTCCTCCGCAGTCATGGTTGGCATATATATTGTTTTGGCCCAGTTTGCCTGGGTTTCCGGCGATGCCTTTGAAAACTTCGGACGCCCACCCCGTTTAAAAACAGATTCCACTGACTTTGTGAAGTTTAGGCCAAGGCGCTGGGTATCAAATCCGTTTGCCTCCAGCATCCTTCTGACAGTTGACCGCTCTGGCCTCCGTATCCACGCCTCATAGACCTGCTGTCTGAACTCTATTGTCAGCAGCAAACGGTTTTCCCGCACCTCCAGCACATTTGGATTCTTTTTCAGGGCTTCTATTTCTTCAGGCGAATACCGTTTGGGAACAAATTTAACAGCCATTTTCCACCCATAGCCTCTGTCCTATTTTGCACGATGATCTTGACCTCTGTCAAGGCAGTGTCTACAGCGTTTACTCTTTTGTCAAACTACTGTCTATTTTCTGTGTACCACTGTCAATCTCTGGTCTGTCTTTCGTGCTTTTTTGTCAGAGTACTGTCCTTTCTATAGGTACCATTTTAGTCTGCTCTCTGTGTTTAAATCTACTTCCATTGTGACCTTCTGGGCGGGCCAAAATGAACCGGCCCCCGGTCCAGCGGCAGGGCACACCACCCCCCTGGCGGGCGGTGCGCCTCTGCGGCCTACATACTCTGCCCCATGGTCATTACAAGGCCGGCCATGGTCTGCCCTTGCACCAGGTCGTCGTTCCAGTCCTTATGCACAGGGAGCAGGATACCGCTGTGGTATCCTGCTCCCTGTAACTCTTCCTGGAGGCGCCTGGCCGCCGTCTGCCCGGGCTCGTCGTGATCCACAGGCAGAGCACAACGGATTGGAGGCTGGGGTGCTGCTCCAGCATCCAGCACACGGCCTGGCCGCCAGTGCCGCACAGGGCTACATAGCTGTGCTCCTGCCATCTGTCCGGGTACAGCGTGAGGAAGCTCAGCAGATCAATCGGGGCCTCGAACACATAAAGCAGGCCGTCCTGCCCCACGTGGTGGAAGCTGTGCTGGGGCCTGCTGCCTTCCACGTTGACCTTGAAAGACTTGCCCTGGCTGTTGGTGCTCCTCTTGTGGGCATGGCGGGGGACACCATGCTCGTCCGTGCCCACAAAGATGCAGTTGTGGTATTGAGCATCCTCGTACAGCAGGCCGGACCGGGCGAAGTGGGTGACCACCTCCCGGCTAACGCGGCGCTGTTTCATCAGGTAGGCGTACACACGGCGCATATCGGCGTTGGGCGGAGGCAGGGCGAAGGGCTTAGGCGGCTCCTCCCGCTTTGGCTCTGCGGCGGGATATGTCGCGCCCAATTCATTCCCCAACAGGAGCTCCATGGCCTCCTGATAGCTCATGCCGTAGTAGTGCTGGACAAAGCTGACCGCATGGCCGCCCTGCCGGGCAATATGGTCGTACCATTCGTTGCCCCGGACGGTGATATGGTGCACCCTGGCCAGCCGGGACTCCCGCCCGGCGCGGAGCAGTTTCTCCCCCCGCTGCCGCAGGAATTCCTCCAGATCAACGGAGTTGGCCCGCTCCTTCTGTTCATCGGTAAAATGGATATAGGTTCCCATGCTGGCTCACCTCGAATCAAACGGTTGACTTTTGTTTATACTCTGTATATACTATCTTTGAAAGGCAGGTGTCGTTCATGTACGCGACGATCCAAAAATGGGGCAACAGCCAGGGCCTGCGGATCCCCAAGGCCCTCCTGGACGCAGTTGGTCTGAAAGAACACGACCGGGTGGAACTGGTGCAGATGGATGATGGTATCAACATCCGGCGTGCCTCTTCCATCCCGCACCGCACCCTGGAGGAACGCCTCACCGCATTCTACGGAAAGCCCATTGACCAGATCGACCGAATTGAGGCCGAAGAGCTGGATTGGGGGAAGGCGGAGGGCTCTGAGGCATGGTGACGATTTTTGAACAGGGTGATATCGTCTATCTGGACTTTGATCCCCAGTCCGGCCATGAGCAGAAGGGCCGCTGTCCTGCCTTGGTGATCAGCAACAACTTGTTCAACCGGGTCAGCAGCCTGACCATGGTTTGCCCCATCACCCACACAGACCGGGGCCACCCGTTCCACCTCCGGCTGGATGAGCGTACCAGGACGGACGGGGTCATCCTGTGTGATCAGGCCCGGATGCTGGATCTGAACAGCCGCCATGCCTCCTTTGTGGAGCGTGCTCCGGAGGATATCTCCTCAGAGGCGGTAGATATGGTCATAGGATTCCTGGAGCCGAAGTAGCGGAAGAAACCACGGAGGACTACCAGTTCAATGGCAGTCCCCCATCTTATCTTTGAGAATGCTGGGGGATTTCCTCATGGTCATCGGCCTTGTGTCCCAGGGCCATACGCTTCTCCCGGAGCATCCGGCGCCGCTTCCGGTCGATGTGCAGGCCAGTCTGGATGGCATCGGAGGCGGACTGCTCCCGGAAGATGCGGCCCATGCTGTGGAACAGCTGGAGGACACATCGGGCGGTATCCGCATGGGATACCGCCCGATGTGTCTGTGTACGCTGATGGTGCGCGGCCTCCTGCTGTGGGTGATGTGCCCCATACGGCAGGCCCGATTGTGCAGGCGGTGTGCCCGACGGTGTGGGCATGTGTACTATCTCATCTGCTGTGGGATGCTCACCCCGCCCCAGCTGAAGCACCTCCCGGACGACCATGTTGCGCACGGCCTTGAACTCTTTCTGTTTGGAAAGAAGCAGGCGCTCCGGCAGTTGTTCTGAGTAGGTACGGCACACCTCTTCCCGCATCTGGTTCCACAGGTCATAGGCGGCAGCTACCCGTTCCTCCTTTGCCAGTTCATCCACGATTGCGTCCACCAGTGCCTTGGCTGTGGGCGGCAGGTAGCCGTACACCGTTTTGCCTTTGGTGTTCTGCAAGCGACGGGATAGTTCCAGAATCAGCCGCTCCAAATTTTCGTTTTGGAGCTGACCCTGTTCCATCTGCGCAATCAGCTCTGCCATGGCGCGCTCCGCATCCCGGCTCAGGGTATTCCGGTACTCGGTTTTCTGTTCGTAGACGTGGAGCAGATCCTGTTGGAAGATCCGCCGGCCGAAGGCGGACTTCACCTGCTGGATGCCCTGCCTGGTGAGGTAGCCCTCCTTGGGATCGGAGGAGAACACCACCATGTGGATATGGACGCTGTCCTCCTTGCGGTGGAAGGCGGCGTACCAGCGCAGGTGCTCCAGCGGAATTTTATATCCTCTGGCAATCTCAGGCGCACAGGCGCACACCAGCTGTCTCCAGCTCTCCGCGTCGTTGTAGCCCAGCCGCTCCGCGTCCTCCCGGCGGATGGCCACCACCGGCGTCCACACGCTGCCGGTGTGCTCCGCCACCTCCCGGACGGCCTGGGAGAGGTTGCGCACCTTGCCCTCGGTGTACCATAGGCCGTGCTCACCGTCCATCTGCACGCCGGGGCGGTGGGACACGTAGTCCAGGTAGTTCTCCATCCGGCTCATGGGCTCCGCGAAGTCCTCCTGCACCTGGCGGATGAAAGTATCGGCGTTTGCCTGGGTGGGTGTGTTGCGGTAGCCCTCGTACTCCAGCAGTTCCTCCGCGCCGGGGAAGTCCCGGAGCAGGCGCTGGATATAAGCCTGCTGCTTTTTTGTTGCAGGCTGGTTACTGTGCTCACCCCTGAGCACCTCCACGCCGGGGCGGGTGGCGATGTAGCGGGCCCGGTTGGATAGCTTGGCTGTGTCCCTTCCGCCCTTCAGGTAGGGGGACATGAACCGGACGCGGCTCATTCGCCATCAGGAAAGATCTGGCGCTGGAGGTCTAGAGCGTCATCAAAACGGATCTTCCCGTTGGTGCGCAGCACCTCGTCCACCGCGTAGGCCCGCAGCTCCCGGCGGTTCACCGGGTCTGCCCGGAAGTGGGCGGCCACGGTGTGGCCCATCATGTTCACCTCCACGCACAGCTTGAACAGCAAAGTGCGCAGCCGGTTCTCGTCATCTGCCAATGTACCCCGCAGGGTGTCCACCATGGCGCGGGAGAGGTACTCCGAGGTGTCCTCCGTGGCCAGGCAGCCCATGTAGAACCGCAGGGCCTTTTCAATAAATTCACTGCGCGTTTTGCAGTTGTCCTCCTCCAGCCAGCCGTCCATCCGGCGGACAATGCCCGGCTTGAGCCAGAGGGTGATTTTCAGCCTGTTTTCCTCGTCCATGCTTCCTCCTTGTTCACCACGGCGGTGCAAAAGGGCCTCAACCGCCTGCAACGCCGTGTTTTTTCAAACGCACCACCGCTCTAAAACCCGGAACGGGCCTTTACCGACGGCGGTACCCAAATCCGGGAAAAGCCCCGCACTGCGGGGCTTTGTGGCCTGAGCGCCGGGGCTCACCACGGCGCTCCTTTATCCTCGTACTAAAATCGAACGCCCCAAACCGGGGCGAAACTGGCCCCAACGGGGCGGTTTCCCGTCTGGGCGGGGCCCTGGCCCGCCCTCCTCCTGAAACCGGCACACAGGGCGCACACGGGGCCGACGGCGTGCTCACAGCTGGGCCAGGCTGGGGGCCTGGCGGGGCTGCGGTTCCTCCACCAGATACCGGGCCCGGAAATCTGCCAGCGCCATGCCGGTCTGTTCCAGGCAGTAGGCGTCCATCTTTTCCAGCAGCGCGGCCTGCTCCTGCTTGGCCAGCGGATACCGGAAGGCGAACTCATTGCCGTCTCCGCACACCAGGATGACGTCTAGTGCGGAGCACGGCCGGCTGGCGTTCAGGTCATAGGCGGCGTACACGTTGAGCCAGTCGTCGTTTTCCGCGGTCGCTACGTGGGTGCCAAAGACCGCGTCCGGGTCAAAGGTCACCGGCATATAGAACTGGAGCAGCCCATCGCACTCTGAGAGCTCATCCGCAAAACTCACCTTGTCCACGGGGATGCGGCGCGTCCCAGCCGTGAGCTCCGGCGGCTCCACCTCCTTCTGCACCAGCAGATGGTTGTACTGCTGTACCAGTGTGCGGCCGGTACGGAGCTGGCAGCAGGCCTCCATCTCCCCGCGCAGGACGTCCCGCTCTTCCCTGTTGAGCAGATACGTGAATGGGTGCTCCTCCTCTCCAAAATTCCGGCAGAGGGTTATTTCTATATGGTCCACCACATCCTGAAGCGCAAAATCATAGGCAGTATGGAGGTTCAGCCAGTCACACAGTGAACTGGTATCCAGCTCCGAGCCAAACACCTCCTGCTGAACTTCTTTGCTGACACAGTCGAGCTGGAAATCCAGCGTGTGGCCGATACGCAGGATCTCCTCCGGGAACACCAAATCCCCCTGCCGCAGATCCCTGCGGTGGGTCAGTACGGGAACACTCACAGGCTCATCCCTCCCAGTACAGGCCCATTCTGCTCCGGCACGCTGTTTACCTGGGCCTGCTGTTCCGCCAGGCAGTCCAGGATCTCCTGGGCCTGCGTGTCCAGAAGGACGTCCTGTTTTGCCGCCCACGCCAGGTAGCCGTCCAGCTTCATACCCCGCTCCAGCAGGGCTTCCGCCGCCGCCTGCGCCTGCGCCCGCAGACACACGTTCATCGCCTCATAGTCCTCCGGCTGCACCCGCAGGCTGTCCCTTAGCAGATGTGCTACCCTCTGCTCGTCGTATGCAGCGAGCAGAGGGCGCAGCAGGGGGGCGGCCTGGTCACCCGGCTGGAGGCCCTTTTGGAGCAGCTCCGTGAGCATGGGCAGATCATGGGCATAGGCGGCGCCGCACAGCAGCCTGGAGGGTGCGGCGGCAACCTGCTCCGGCGTGGCCCAGCGGATAAGCTCTCTGGCCATGGCGCGGTTCTGCCCGAAGGCGTACCGGAGCACCTCACCGGGCAGGGCGGGGGACGGATTGGCCACCTTGTCCATTGTCTGATCCAGCATCATCTGCACCCGCTGGAGATCCCCGGTGTCCACCGCCCGTTTGCAGGCATCCAACCAGACGTCCTCCGGGTAGGGTGACTTTGTCCCAAGCATCAGTCTGGCCATCCGTTTGCCCACTGGGCCTGGCCTGCCTGCCGCTGCGGCCAGCAGGCTGCCCCGCTCTTCCGGCTTCGTGATCTGAACTGCCAGGGAGGAAAACGCATAGAGCTCCCCATCCCGGATGGCCAGCACCGCCCGATCCGCCGTGCTCATGCGCAGGGGGCGGGCGCCCACCTCGTCCATATAGGCGGTGATGCTGCCGGTCATACGGCGCAGGAGCTGCTCCGTATTCGTCATCTGTGCCTCCTGCCGCATCCGCTGTTCCAGCAGCGCATCCATGAGTACCCGTTGCTCCTTCGGACTGAGATGGAGCACCACGCCCTCCGCTTTCGTGCCGTCTTCCATCTGCCGGTATCTGGCATAGGCACCTTGCTCACCGTGAAACGCCTTGGTAATGGCGGAGGAGATGAGGAACATCCGGTCCATGTCGGAGCCGCTCTCGCCCAGGGTCTTGCCCGTGGCGAAGCTTTTGATCACAGGCTTGCCGTCCTCCCCGTACCACTTCAGGTACACATCCAGGTAAATCCCCTCGCTGTCCCCGTAGTCCGTAGTGCAGAAGAGATCCGCATTCCTGGGGATCACCCTTCTGTCCTCCCAGTCGGCGTCCAGCAGAAAATACTCGTCCGGCAGATAGCCCATGCCCTCCAACCGGTGCTTCAGCTCCTCATAGACCTCCTGTCCAGTGCGGCCGCTCAGTTCAATGGTCTCCATCTGTCGCTTCCTCCTTCTGCATCTGTGTAGCCTTGGATGCCGCCGGCCGCCGACGCCTGTCCCGGTCCGGCCGGCACCGGGCGTCCAGGTAGGCCCGGGTCTCCGCCGGTACATAGGCCTCGTACAGCTCCTCCAGCGCCCGCTGGAGCTCCTTCTGGGGTGTGCGCTTGTTCTTAGCGGCCAGAAAATACCGGAGCGCGTCCAGCCGCTCCGGTTCCATGCTCACCGTCAGTTCTGTTTTTTCCATAGTCAGCTCATGCCTCCCATCGCCTGCATTGTGTTTTTCGGAACCTCGGATGAAACTGCAGGCTGCCCGCATAGGGTGTTCCACCGGGCCTCTGCTTCACGCAGATACCGCTCCGCCAGCTCAGGGTGTTCCCCCAGCAGAGGGCGGATGTGTGGGAAGCCGTAGTGTTCCTCTGAAACGCTGCGGTCATAGCTCCCCAGCACATAGTGGAGAGGGACGTCGTCCATCGGGAAAAAACGTCCCTGTACGGAGCAGGTTTTGCGTTCCGGGTCAATGGACTGGATGACGCCGCCACGGAGGGCAAAGTCTCCAGGACCGCCATAGGGTTCTGTGGCGGCAAAGAGCACCGTGTCTCCCACGGACAGCTCCCTGGACAGCAAAGCGTCCCGCATCTGGTCGATCAGTGACTCGCGGCTTGTGGAGAGCAGCTTGGTCTCCGGAGCCAGCAGGGCCTGTGCCTGCCGGTAAAGTGACGCCGCCTGCTGCTCCGTCACCCCCGGCCTCCATGTACCATCTGTCCGGGTGATCCGTTCGTTGTCCGGCAGCCCCGCCGCCGTTTCATAGGCGGCAATAAGGCAAGCCGTATTCTGGATTGAGTTCATATTCTCTCACTCCTCGTATGATGTGGTTGGCAGGTAGTATCTGGGGTTTGTTCTCTGTCCGCTGACCCGCACCTCGAAGTGGAGGTGGGGGCCGGTGGATCGGCCGGTGCTGCCGGACAGAGATACGATGTCGCCGGCCTCCACCGTTTGGCCCACCCGCACCAGCAGTTGAGAGTTGTGGGCGTAGAGAGTGGACAGGCCGTTACCATGGTCGATCATCACATAGTAGCCGTAGCTGCTGTGGTACTGGGCGGCGGTGACGGTGCCGGGCAGGGCGGCCCGGACGGGGGTGCCGGTGGGTACCGCCAAATCCATGCCGGTATGACCCCGGGTCTCCCCGGTGAAGGGGTCCCTCCGGTAGCCAAACTCCGAGGTGACCCGGCTCTCCCAGCCCGCCCCAATGGGGGAGCAGAAGCCGTCCGCCCCGATGAAGGGCACGTCGGTGCCGGGGATCCAGCCCTCCGTTCCAGTAGATGCACCGTACTTCACGACATTGTAAACGCTGTCCGCGTTGGCCTGCTGTTCCGGTGTGGCTTCCGCTCCGGTAAGATGCCGGATGTTTTGCCAGACCTGCTGGAAATCTGAGATTGAGACGGCCACGGTATAGGTCTCCTGGGTCTCCACCTCATTCCCCTCCTCATCCACGGTGGTCACCGTGCGGGTGCGCTCCTCATAGGTGACAAAGCAATCCACAAAGGCCTGCCCGGCGTGGGCCGCCGGGTCATCCGCGCCGAAGTACAGAGCGAAGAACACCGCCTTGACTCGGACATCATCCAGGCCGTCCCCGTCCTCCATCTGCCCCTCTACGGTCTGCATGGCGGCATCCAGCAGGACAAAGCTGTCCCGCATCTCCTGGATGTATGCCTGATACTCCTCCGGGGTGCCCTCCGGGACGGCCCCGCCGTGAAAGCACAGATCCGCCACAGTGCGGTTGTGTTCCGCCCCACCTGAGAAGGTGGTGCAGAAGAAGGCCAGAAGGAGAATGATGGGAGAGAGTACGGCTATCAGCACCCACCCCACGGCCTTCCGGCTCTTTTCATTGGCGAGAATAGATGCAGCAGCCTTGAGCACCAGGGCTGGAGCGGCCATTATCCTCCGCCTCCTGTGATCAGTGCATGCTTGTGGGGCGGGGCGTGGACGTCCAGCAGGTTGCGGTCCGCACCGGATTTGAACAGGCAGACACCGTTATTGGGGGAACTGATCAGGTCGTACTCGGCACTTTCCAGTTGCAGGTTGTCCATGTAGAACTTCTTGTCCACCTTGCCGCCATGGAAGAGAAACTGGTGGGTGGGGATGGCAAACAGGGGGCGGGTCAGCTCCCGCACGCCCTGGATATCGAAATCCTCCAGGTTTTGCGACGCCAGGATCAGGGCGGAATTGCGCTTGCGCACCCGCTTGAGGCAGTTACGGATGTACTCAATGGTGGTCAGGTTGGACAGCCAGAGGTAGAGCTCGTCCAGGGCGGCCACGGTGTTGCCTTTGGTAAGGAGCTGGTCGCTGAGGTAGGACAGCAGGTTGAACAGCAGGGCGTCCTTGACGGAGGAGTTGGCATGGATCAGGTCCTTGACGCCAAACACCAGAAACCTAGTGCTGGTGATGTTCGTGCGGCCGTTGAAGTAGACGCTCTCCGCCCCCCGGCACATGGAGTGGAGCCCCAGCAAGAGTTCCCGCAGCAGCTCCCTGGGATACAGAGGGCTGTCCTCCCGGTCATAGTGTTCATAGGCGTCCTCCAGGACGGCGTACAGATCCTCCGCAATGGGCCAGTCCTCCGGCCCCATGGCCGAGAAGTTTGTCTTGTCTGAAATGCCCCATTTCCGGTACAGCCGCTCCAGCATCAGCTCCAAGGTATCCACCTGTTGGTGGGTGAAGGGCTTGTAGGCCCGGAAAAAGTCCTTGAGGAAGGAGATGTGCTGGGACAGGGGAGATTGCTGGCGGAAGGCATTGGGCACAGTTGGATCGTCATCCCTGTCGTCGCCAACATCCCACCGCTTGGCCTCCAAAAAGTTGATACGGAACTGCCCGCCCATGAGGTCTGCGTAACAGCCACCCAGTTTGCCACAGAGCCAGGTCAGCTCCTGCTCCGGGTCCAGGCAGATCACCGTCTTGCCGCTCTCCAGCAGGTTGCAGATGAGCAGCTTGAGCAGGTAGCTCTTGCCCTCGCCGGAGTTGCCCAGGATGAGCACGCTGGAGTTGGTCTTGTCCGGTGTGCGGCGGTCCAGGTCCAGCAGGATGTCCGCACCATAGTGGTCATTGCCGATGTAGAACCCATGGGGATCGCTGCGGCCGGAGTAGTTGATGGGGTACAGGTTGGCGGTGGAGCTGGCGGGCAGCACCCGCTCAAACTGGGCGCCCAGGGCGTTCCGCCCCGCCGGGTTGGCGGAGAGGAAGCCCTCCTGCTGGCGGAGGAGCAGAGGATCTGCACTGAGCTTGGCCCGGGTGAGCTCGGCGCCCACCTCGTCCCGCAGCAGCCGCAGCTCCTCGGGGGTTTGGGCGGCCAGCTCCAGGAACACGGCGCAGTGGATGAGGGGCTCCCGGTTCTTCCGGGCGCCGGCAATGATGGCGGCCACATCCTGGAGGTTGGCCTCCGCCGTGACACTCCGCTTCAGGTTGTCCTGATTGCTCCGATCCAGCCGGTTCTTGTTGACGGCCTTATGGTAGATGGCGTCCTCCTCCGCCGCTGTCACCTGGCGGGCATAGAGATGGAGGGTGACGCCGGCCCGGTTACAGATGTGGGAGAGCAGGGCCAGCTCCTCGGTGGCGGCGGGGTAGCCCCGGAGGGCCAGGACGCAGCGGTACAGCCCGCCCAGCACATAGGAGTCCGTGTTAAACTTCACGGCTGCTGGGGCAATCAGGTCCAGAAAGTCCTTGGGCTGGAAGAGCTGCGCTGGTTTTTCCACAGGCTTCTTTTGCTTCCTCTGACTTTTAGCCATGCTCTGTCACCCACCTCTCCCCGTCCACCTGGTCAAAGTGCTCGGTGACCACGTCCTGCTGGTAATACACCGCCAGGATGCGCTTCACGTCCTGTTCCCCGGCCAGGCAAACGTGAAAGCCGTGATCCTGGATCTGCTTCTCCAATCGCCGGGGCAGCTCCCGATCCTCTGCGGCCTTGCTGTCCAGCCGGCAGACCAGGACGAACTCCCGGGAGGCGGCGGTGGAGGACTGGCGTGCGTCCAAGTGCTCCATATCCTGCCGGAGCAGCTCCCGCAGGGCGGGAGACGGTTCCTCCTCCAGCCTCCTCTGGTAATACTGCTTGTTTTTCAGAAATGACTCCCTGGAGTCCAGGGCCAGCAGCTCCAGGGATGCCATCCCCTGGAGAAGCCCGGTGAGGGCCCGCACCCGGCCCCGGATACCCTTCGGGGACAGGATGGACAGGTTGTCCGGCCGGAGCAGGTAGAAGAGCAGTTCGTCCCTGCCGCACACCGCGCCGTGCTCCGTCAGGCGGGTGACGCCCATGAGCTGCCGGGTAGTCTGCCGCTGGCGCAGGAGCTGCTGTTCCTTTCTATTCATTGTTATGACCATTCCTTTCCGCTACGCTTCAAGGCACCAAAGGGAATGAAACCCGGGACCACTAACGCAGCAAGTCCAAATTTGTTAAACTGTACTTGAGGAAGCAGGCATACTACAGAGCACGTGGGGGTGAGTAGGCCTAGCTTTAGCTGGACTGAATTGTTATGTGTGCCGGACGCTCTTTCAAGCACCAATGAGTAGGGCTTTGCACCCTGTAACCTTATCTTTGGAGAGACGGACTACTTCAATCTTTCAATGAGCATCCAGTCCCTGCCTGTTGCCTCGAATCCTGTTTTGAGGGGATGTGCTATGCTCAAAATCGTTTACCGTGTCTGCTGCGGGATGGATGTCCACAAATCCTTTGTCGTTGCCTGTATCGCTGCTACCAATGAGCAAGGCGTGACGACCTACAAGAGCAAGCGGTTCTCCACCTTTACCGGAGATTTGCGCCGCTGTGCTGCCTGGCTGGCCGAAAACAACTGCAAAGATGTGTGCATGGAATCTACCGGAAAGTATTGGATTCCCATTTACAACATCCTGGAGCACACCTGCAATATTGTCCTCGCTCACCCCAAATATGTGAAAGCCATCCGGGGTAAGAAAACAGACAAGCGGGACGCTAAGTGGATTGCCGACATCTTCAAGCACGACCTTGTAGCCGGAAGTTTTATCCCTCCGCCAGATATTCGTCAGCTTCGGGATTTGGTACGTTACCGCTGGAAACTCACCAACTTTACTACCGGCGAGAAAAACCGGGCGCAAAACTGCCTGACAGTCTCCAATTTCAAACTGGATGATGTGTTCTCAGATGTGTTCGGTAAGGCAGCCTCCGCAATCACTGCCCGTATTCTGGAAGATCCAACGGAGAAAATTACGGATATTTCTGGTTTCCGAACCAAAGGCATGAAAGCGACTGACGAACAGGTGCTTGCCGCCGTAGACGGTGAGATGTGTGCTGAAC
>OJQV01001163.1_pt1 | contig 13362 bp, 9 predicted proteins | sample 1598821 | NCBI WGS metagenome assembly OJQV01 (sample SAMN03922509, study PRJEB24848) | human gut metagenome | isolation source: stool sample | host: Homo sapiens | place: Germany | collected 2011-11 | reverse complement strand
AAAATGAACTTCTAATTCGGCATACGGTCGATTTTTTGGGGTATTCGGTCGGCATTTCGTTATAATCATCTCAGTTTTATTTCTTATGGTTTATCTATCAGCGCAAGACGATGTCAGATGGAGGTCTGAATGTACAAGCGCACCAAGATTGTATGCACCATGGGTCCCGCCTGCGATAGCGACGAGACCATCCGCGAGATGATCAAGGCGGGCATGAACGTCGCCCGTTTTAACTTCTCGCACGGATCCTACGACGAGCACCACGGTCGCATCGAGCGCGTCCGTCGTATTTCCAAGGAGCTCGGTCTGCCTGTCGGCATCCTGCTCGACACCAAGGGCCCCGAGGTCCGCACCGGCCTTCTGGTCGACGGCAAGAAGGTTGCCGTCAAGACCGGCGACAAGATTGTCGTCACCGCTCAGCCCACGTCCGAGGATTTCCACGGCACCGCTGAGCACATCTCCCTCGACTACCTGGCTCTGCCCTCCGAGGTCGAGAAGGGCTCCCTTATCCTGATCGATGACGGTCTGGTTGCCCTCGAGGTCGAGTCCGTCGACGGCCAGGACATGACCTGCGTCGTTAAGAACGACGGCCTGATCGGCGAGCGCAAGGGCGTCAACATGCCCAACGTCAACATCTCGCTGCCCGCCATCACCGAGCGCGATCGTCAGGACATCCTCTTTGGCCTGACCGAGAACATCGACTACATCGCCGCTTCCTTCATCCGTGACGGCGAGTCCGTCCGCGGCATCCGCGAGCTTTGCCGCGAGAACGGTGGCGAGCACGTGACGATCTTCCCGAAGATCGAGTGCGCCCTGGGCGTCGAGAACTTCGACGAGATTCTCGAGGCTTCCGACGGCATCATGGTCGCCCGTGGCGACCTGGGCATCGAGATCAAGCCCGAGCTCGTTCCGCACATCCAGAAGGAGATCATCGCCAAGTGCAACGCGGCCTACAAGCCCGTTATCACCGCTACGCAGATGCTCGACTCCATGCAGCAGAACCCGCGCCCAACGCGCGCCGAGGTTGCCGACGTTGCTAACGCCATCTACGACGGCACCGACGCCGTTATGCTCTCTGGCGAGTCCGCTGCCGGTAAGTACCCGGTCGAGGCCGTTAAGATGCAGGCCAGCATTGCTCTCGAGGCCGAGAAGTACCTCCCGGCCCACGCTCCGCTCGAGGTTCCGGCCGACGCTCATGGCACCCGCGTCGTCAACAACGTTGTGGGTATGTCCGCTGTGAACATGGCTACCACCGTTGGCGCCAAGTGCATCACCGTGCCGACGACCACCGGTCGTACCGCTCGCCTGATCTCGCACTTCCGTCCCAACATGCCGATCTGCGCGTTCTCCCGCCACGAGTGGGCCGTCCAGCAGATGATTATGTACTGGGGCGTTATCCCGCACCAGGCCGAGATTACCCAGGGCACCGTCAACGGCACGATCGTCAAGGCGATCGAGACCGCTAAGGAGCTCGGCTACGTCAAGGCCGGCGATCTGACCGTCGCTACCGCTGGCGATCCCCGCATGAGCGTCCAGCTCGAGGATAAGGTCTCCTCGACCAACGTCGCTTACGTCGCTCAGGTGCGCTAAATCGTACTTGCAAGCAAATTTGCATTGCAAAGGGCCCGGAAGGCATTGCCTTCCGGGCCCTTTTTCTGTGCACCGATGCCTACCGCACGACATGGCACGCACCCATTTCATTACCAAAAGCGCGAAATCCGCCCTCCGAGGCCAAAAAATAAAGCCCCAAGCGCCAAAAGTGTTCGCCCGGTGGCAAACCCACACCTTAACGGACGCTGCTAAATCGTTTTAGCAAGAGCCAGATCGACCTGCTTTTCGAAAGTATGCGGCAAATTCTGAGACCTCCGAGCACACCCCGTTTTTTCGCAACAAAATGCCTGATAAACTAGCCTCAAAAGCCAGGTCTGCTCATAGGGTTCAGATTTTGCCGCATACTTCCGAATTGACACTGGCATCGCACGGTCCAAAAGCATATTTCTACCAGGAGGACGTCATGGACCTGACGCTATGCGGTCAATCCGCTTTTTACTATCACCGTATCCCACCGCAGGTATTAGGCCTTTACCCCGTCATTAGCCTTGGCAATATGGATCGCAGATGTTGTGGCCTCGGAAGTCATGCAGTTGTAAAAGACCTGCTTCACGCACCACTTCACAGGCTTGTATTCACTCGGGCACAATCCGGGTCGCGAAGCCTGTTTAAATCGCACCTCCTGACCCAAGAGCCGCCTCCTGGGTCGTTTAGGCAGACTGAACATGGATTTGATGTCACTTCACCGGAGTTCACGCTGCTCAGCCTTGCCACGCAGGTCTCACGCAACCAGTTACTCATGGCGTGCTACGAGATGTGCGGCTCCTTTGCAGTGTTTAAGCCCTGCGAGCGAACGCAACAACAACTCGATGAAGCTATTTCGCTTAAGTTCATTCCACCCAACTGCGGCTGGGAGCGAGTTAACGACACCAAGGGCAATGACACCAACTTGTGGAAGCGCACGCCGCTTCTTACCGCAACGGATATCGCCGCGTTCGCCAAGCAAGCCGCAGGCCTGCGCGGCGTCAAACAACTGCGCTGGGCGGCCGAGCACATGACGGGGCAGGCCGCCTCGCCCTTCGAAGTACAGACCTCCATGCTTATCTCGCTCCCCCGCGACGAGGGCGGCCAGGGCATCGAGATCGCCAACAACGCGCGCATCCCGCTCAGTGAAGCCGCACGTTCGCTGTATGACAAAACCTGCTGCTACGCCGATATCCTCATCGAAAGCGCCACCGACAGCATGGGCGTCATTCTGGAATGCCAAGGCCGCTCTGCCCACGACAGCGATGCCGCGAGCCTCTCCGATGCCGAGCGCGCCACCGCACTCACAAGCATGGGCTACGACGTCATCCAAATTACCTATGACCAGATCAAGGAGAAGAAGAGCTTCGACCACATAGCCGAGCTCATCCATAAAAAGGCCGGGCTTCCCCACATCCCAAAGACCAAACAGGAACGCATTGCCGAAGATACCTTACGGCAAGAGCTACTTGTCGATTGGGTTGAGCTATTCACTGCCGGGCCGGCCAGCTAGCAGCTAGCAATCAGGGGCAGCGCAGGCACATCGGGCGATTCGACACGGGCGGCAAAACCCGCCTCGGTCAGCTCGATGACCTCGGTAAACGTCGCATCGAAAAACTCCTCGGTTAGCAGGCGATACGGCGGATGATCGGGCTCACCGGGGTTTTCGCGCACGATCTCGTGCATAACGCCGATGGTCTTGAGCACATATTCTTTATGGATGGGATACTGCCCAAAACGTGCCGCAGCGGTATACAGGCGATCGGTCGCACGCGGGATGGAAACAATGCCGAGCGTCTTGCCAAACCAGTCAAAGTCGCCTTGCTTTTTAATGCGGAACTCCTCGCACGGCTTGCCGCCGTGCGCCTCCAGGTACTGATTCACGCGCGTATTCCATACGGTATCGGCCACCAGATGCGACCAGACACCCAGTGTCAAATCGAGCAACGACTGCGCCACGTCATCGGGCGCGAGCGAAAGCTCGCTAGCACCGGGACCGGCAACCGGCTCGGCATCCTTGTAGCGTTGGGGATAATGTACCCGATTGAGTCGCTCGCGCTCCTCGACAATCGAGGTCGCGGCAGCCGGCGTACCAACAGGCGCCCCTTTGAGCAGCGGCGCCACATAGGTATCCCAGAACTCGTGCTCGCGCGGCTTAGGGATAGGTTCGGGCTTTGCAAAGTGCGTAATGCGGTATGGGATGGGATCGGCGATGCCAGGGACCATATAGCCCACGAAGATATCCGGAACCACGCAGCCAAACAAAAAGGCATTGCGGTCGCGCACGCTATTGGCAAGCGCACCGGTGCGCTCCAGCAAACGCTCCGTCTGAGCGATATGAATGTTCCAGCTTGGCATAGCCACCCCCATAAAAACCTGGATAACTATACCATCACGGCAAAGCCGCGCAGGCGGCTACGCACGCTCTACGCAGCAACTATTCCGCAGCGCCGCTCTCGGTTCCATACGACGACACCGGCGCCTCGACCACATGGTGATATCGATCGATATAGATTGCACGGGCACCCAGGCGTCGCACCAAATCCTGGTGATGTGTGCTCATCAAGACCGTCTTACCCGCCGCGACGTAGGCCAGCAAGAAGTTGACCACGATGTCGCATGAATCCTCGTCGAGCCCATTGGTAGGCTCGTCGAGCACCAGGATATCCGGGTTCATCGACACCACCGCAGCCAGCGCAACGCGCTTCTTTTGCCCGCCCGAGAGCTGATAGGGAGAGACGTCGGCAAGGTCGGCAACCTGGAATAGCTCCATGGCATCGCGGACGCGGCGCTCGAGCTCGTCTGCCGGCAGCCCCATCTGCGCGGGACCAAAAGCAACTTCCTCGCCCACCGTAGCGCAGAACAGCTGGGCGTCGGCATTCTGGAACACAAAGCCCACGCGCTGATGAAAACGCTGAGCGGCCGCAGAATCCTTTAGAAACGCCGCATCGACCGCATGCCCGTCGAACAGGTACGCACCCGCGTCCGCAAGCTCAAGGCCGTTGATAAGACGCATAATCGTCGTCTTGCCGCAGCCGTTAGGACCAAGCAGAGCAACGAGCTCTCCACGGTTCACCTGCAATGAAACGCCATCGACCACCGTATGACCCGCATAGGAAAACACCACGTCGCGAAACTCGATGAGCGGCGTGACCTCGGCGCCGGCAGCACCGCTCGCACCCATCGCGTTATTCGTATCGTTTGCCAAAACGTCGCCCTTCCCTACTCACATCAACGGTTCGACCGTCCGCGCTACAGCACCGCGCACAACACGGCGAGCAACGCCACAACGGCCGCGTAAACCGCATCGCGCCAGCCAAAGCCGCTCCGTGCAGGCGCCGGATACACGCCGGCGAAGCCGCGACACAGCATGGCCTCGTCCATCGCGCGGCTGCATTCCATCGCCTTGATAAACGTCATGCCCATGATACCCGCCAGCGAATCGGTGCGCGAAAAACCCGCAGGCGCGGAACCGACGCTGCGCAGCATGACCGATTCGCACAGATCGTGCGCCGTGCGTCCCAGCACCTCAATATGCTTGAGCGCCATATCAAACGTAAAGATAACCTCGTCGGGCAGGTGCAGCATTTTGAGCGCCGCCGACATGCGGCTCCAGGTGAGCGTCCACGAAACACCCAGCACCAGCGACACATTAATAAACGTCTTGAGCGCGATCTTGAGCATGGCACCCGTGGCAGACGCGCCCAGCAGCAGGGCAGGCAGTGCCAGAACCACCGCAAGCCCCGTGGCGCCGAGCGCCGGTACAAAGGTCGCGCGCAGCCCACGTGCAGGGCGCACCGCGACCAGCACCAACGCGATCGCCGCCATCAACATCAGATACAGCGGGCTTTGCGTCAGACACACGCACAGAACGCAGACGAACATCCCCGCCAAACGTACCGGGGCCGAAACGGAAGAAAGGGCGCGGTCGATTATCGACCCGCCCTTGTGTGCGCCGCCGCCCAAGCGAACCCGCTCAAGCAGACTCGCCAGGTGCAGGACATTCTTTTGCATCACACGATGCCGAGCCCCCGCGGGCTCGTATCGCTCCTCGGCCGCAAGCCAGCTAGGCAGCTCGACCATCTGCATGCGCTCAGTTTTCCTTAACCGTCAGCGAAATCAGACGGAATGCGATGGTAAGCACCGCCACGCCAATCACGCCCGAAAGAATATACATCGCGGCCTGGCCGGCAAAGCCAAGGCCCTGTTCCTCGGAATAGGCCTGCAGGTAATCACCCGTGGGCAGAGCGTCGGCAAAGGTCGGGGTATCGAGGCCGACCGAAGCCTGCAGGCTGTCGTCGCCAGCCTCCTGAACGGCGGTCGCGGCGCCCTCGGCGTCCCACTCACCCCAAGCGTCACCGGTGGCAAGCAAGCCGAGCGGCGTAGCCACGACAAGCACGGCGACCAGAATGAGCGTGGGGATCAGGGAAGTCTTCTTGGCGGTACCATCGGCGGCAAGCTGGCCATCGGCGGCTTCGGGGCCGACGATAATGCCCGGCGCCGTCTTCTTAATGAAACCGTAGATGGCGGCCGTTGCCACGCCCTCGATCACGCCGGCAACCAGCATATGCGGGATCAACATAGCCGGAATAGCCACGGACAGCGGGAAGGGGCAGTACAGCGGCGCGCCCGAGGCGTTGGTGAAGAGCATCGGCTGAATGCCAAACTCGATCGCCGCGCACAGGGCCGCCAGGCACAGGCCAACCCAACCGCTCACGATGGCAGAAACCGAGGTGCCCCAGCTCTTGTCGTGCAGACGGCTGTTGAGCGCACGGAACACGATAGCAGCGACAAACGGCAGCACAAAGGCCATGTTAAAGCAGTTAGCGCCAAAGGACAGGACGCCGCCGTCGCCAAACAGCAGCGCCTGCAGCGCAAGTGCAACCGAAACTGCAATGGCAGCAGCCTCGGGGCCCAGCAGCAGCGCGATGAGCGCGCCGCCAACAGCGTGACCAGTGGTGCCGCCGGGCAGCGGCACGTTGAACATCATGAGCAAAAAGGAGAATGCGGCACAAATGCCCAGGAACGCCATGTGCTCGCGATCGAGCGTGGCGCGCACCTTCTTGATGCAGTGGACCCAAACAGGCACCATCGCCACCGCCATGACGGCATCGGTTTGCGGGGACAGATAGTTATCTGGAATGTGCATGTACGCCTCCCGGTTGTCGGCGCACGGAATTGCAACGCCGTCTGAATTACCTTGCCAGTGTTACGTATTGTCAGATTCGTAACACGCCGCGGGCTATCATAGCAAAACGGCGCGCTGCCGACAAAGCAGCACGCCGTTATGTAATGCACGTGTCATATTTGCAGGTTCAACGGTGCCTTTTCCGAAGACCGCGGTCGCGCAGGGCCCCACAGCAACTGCCGAGGGGTCCTGTGCTCCCAGCGCAAATCCTAGCCGCGGACCTCGCCGTTTACGCCCTTGCACACCTTGGTGACGATCTTCTGGTGCGCCTTTTCGACCTCTTCGCTGGTGAGCGTGTGGTCGTCGGAGCGATACGTAAGCGCAAAGGCCATGGACTTCTTGCCCGCTCCGATGCGGATGGGGTCGCGGTAGACGTCGAACAGGCGCACGCCCTCGAGCAGCTTGCCACCAGCGCTGGTGATGCGACGCTCAAGATCCTCGCAGGTCACAGCGTTGTCGACCACAATGGCAAGGTCGTGCTCAACGGCCGGATACTGCGAGAACTCACGGTAGTTCTCCTGGTTGCGGGCGCCCTTGATCAGCTTGTCCAGGTCAAGCTCAAAGGCAACGACGACCTCATCGATGCCCATGGCCTCGCGCGCCTCGGGGTGGATCTCGCCGACCCAGCCCAGCACGGTGCCGCCGGACAGAACCTCGGCCGCACGACCCGGCTGCAAGAAAGCGTAGCCCTCGCCCTCGACGGGACGGAAGCGAACCTTCTCGATGCGCAGCTGGGCGAGCAGCTCCTCGACAATGCCCTTGCCAAAGAAGAAGCGCAGCTTGCGGTACTTCATGTTCCAAGACTGCTCGCTCCACTGGCCCGAGAGCACACCCGCGACGGACTTGGTCTCCTTGGGCAGGCTGGCGTTCTCACGGCCATGGAACAGGCTGCCGACCTCGTACAGGTGCACGTTGGGCGTGCCGTGGGCCTCGTTATAGGCAACGGACTGCAGCAAGCCCGGCAGCAGCGAACGACGCATCTCGGTCTGCTCGGCGACCAGCGGGTTCATGAGCACCACGGGGCAGCCGCGGCCTTCGGTGGACATGCCGATCTTCTCCAGGTCGCCCGGGGCGGCAAAACCAAAGGTCGTGGTCTCGTTGAGGCCACAGGCGCGCAGGATCTCGCCGACCTTGCGGGTGAGCTTCTGCTCGCGGGTCAGGCCGCCGATGTGGTTCTTGGCAGCCGGAATGGTCGCCGTCACGCGGCCCATGCCCCACAGGCGCAGGACCTCCTCGATCAGGTCAATCTCGCGCGGCAGATCGGGACGGAAGCTCGGCGGGGTAACCATAAAGTCCTCGCCGTCGCGCTCGACAGTGCAGCCCAGACGGGTGAGCGAACGCTCGATAAAGTCGGGCTCGATATCGGCACCGCAGATGGCGTGCACGCGGGCCAGGCGCAGCTTAATGCTGTCGATGGTCTTGGGCGCGGGGAACACGTCGACATAGCCGGGAGCAACCTCGCCGCCGGCGATCTGTTCGATGAGCGCGCAGGTAACGTTGGCGACATCCACGCAGCCGGTCTCATCGACCTGGCGCTCAAAGCGAATGGAGGCGTCGGAGATCAGCGACAGATCGCGGCTGGTGTGCGAGGTGCGACCGGCGTTGAAGCAGGCACTCTCGACCATCACGTCGACGGTGTCGTCCTCGATCTCGGAATCCATGCCGCCCATAACGCCGGCCAACGCCACGGGGCGCTCGCCGTCGGTGATGAGGCCCATGCCGGCGTCGAGCGTGCGCTCCTCGCCGTCGAGCGTCGTGAACTTCTCGTCCTGCTGGGCGGCGCGAACCACCACGCGGCGATGACCGTCGCGCTCGGCAAAGGTGTCCAGGTCAAAGGCGTGCAGCGGCTGACCGGTGAGCATCATCACGTAGTTGGTGATGTCGACGATGTTGTTGTGCGGGCGCACGCCCAGGGCGTTGAGGCGCTTGACCATCCAGTCGGGCGACGGACCGACCTTCACGTTGCGCACGATGCGGGCAACATAGCGGTCGCAGAGGCCCTCGTCGGCGATCTCGACCGAAAGCTCGTCATCGGTCGCGCAGCCGGTCTCGGCCTTGATGGCAGGCAGCTCAACGTGGAAATCGCGGTCGAAGATGGCGCCGGTCTCGCGGGCCATGCCGATCATGGACAGGCAATCGGGACGGTTGGGCGTGATCTCGCAGTCGAGCACGGTGTCGCTCGAGCCCACGTACTCGGCAAACGGCATGCCGCAGGGCGTATCTTCGGGCAGGATCATAATGCCGGAGTGGTCGCCGCCCAGGCCGAGCTCGCGCGCGGAGCAGTTCATGCCCATGGACACGACGCCGCGAAGCTTGCTCTTCTTGATCTTGACGTCGCCGGGCAGAACCGCGCCGATCATGGCCGTGACGATGTGGTCGCCGGCCTCGAAGTTCTGCGCGCCGCAGACGATCTGCAGCGGAGCGGGGTTACCGTCGGCGTCGAGATTCTTGTCGCCCACATCGACCGAGCACACATACATGTGGTCGCTATCGGGGTGCGGGGTCTTGGTGAGCACCTTGGCGGTCACCACGTGGTCGAAGGATTCTCCCACAGTGTCAATCGCCTCGACCTCGGTACCGGTACGGATATATTCGTCCGAAAGGGTCTTGGGATCCTCCGGAATATCGATCATGGTCTTGAGCCAGTCGTAAGAAACACGCATCTAGCTCTCCTTTCATACTGAAAGCCTGCGAAGAGATGCAGGTGGAAACTTCAACTTTGTGAACATTCCTTACAAAGCGAGGGTTGTCCAAGTGCGGCAGATCGGCCCGAAAGAGGAGCGCCGCGTACTTTGGTACGCAAGCGACGAATGAGCGCCGAGGTGCCGTGCTTGGGCAAGCCGCAGCCTAGAACTGATTCAGGAAACGCATATCGCCCGTCATGAGAGTTCTGAGGTCGGGCAGGTCGTAGCGCAAGGCCGCGACGCGCTCGGCGCCAATGCCAAAGGCGAAGCCGGTGTACTTCTCGGGATCGATGCCGCAGTTGATCAGGACGTTTGGGTCGACCATGCCGCAGCCCAGGATCTCAATCCAGCCGCTGTGCTTGCAGAAGTTGCAGCCCTTGCCGCCGCACATGTGGCAGCTCACGTCCACCTCGCAGGAAGGCTCGGTGAAGGGGAAGAAGTGCGGGCGGTAGCGCGTCTTGCGGTCCTCGCCAAACATGCACTTAACAAAGTAGTCGAGCGTGCCCTTAAGGTCGCCAAAGGTGATGCCCTCGTCGACGACCAGGCCCTCGATCTGGTTGAACTGCGGCAGGTGGCAGGCGTCGGCCGTGTCGGGACGATAGACGGTGCCCGGGCAGATCATGTAGATGGGCGGCTTTTGCGACTCCATGGTGTGGATTTGCACGCCCGAGGTCTGGGTGCGCAGCAGCACGTCGGACTCGCCGTGGGCATGAGCCTCGGGGTGCGCGACGCTGCCGGGGTTGTTGTCGACCACGTAGAAGGTATCGCGGGCCGAACGGCTCGGGTGATCCATGGGGGCGTTGAGCGCGGTGAAGTTGTAGTAGGAGGTGTCGACCATGGGGCCGGACTCGACGGTGTAGCCGATGCCGCAGAAGATGTCCTCGGCCTCCTCGATGATCTGCTTGATCAGGTGCTGGTGGCCGATCTGCGGACGGATGCCCGGCAGCGTGATGTCGACGGCATCGTGCTCGAGTGCGTGTTTGAGGGCGGCGGCCTTCATCTCGGTGGTGCGCTCGTCGAGCATGCCCTCGATCAGCTGGCGCATCTCGTTGGCGCGCTTGCCCATCACGGGACGATCCTCGGGGGCGAGCTTGCCCATCATGCGCATCAGGCCGGTGATGCGGCCCTTGCGACCGAGCAGCTCAACGCGTGCAGCCTCGAGCTTGGCGGCGTCGTCGGCGCCTGCAACGAGCTCCTTGGCCTCTTCCTCGAGTTTGACCAGATCATCAATCAGACTCATGTCTTCCCTTTCGTCTCTCGCGTATCCGCGCTCCGGGGCGGCTGACGCCGCCCGATGCTGCGGATGCGCGGCCCGGTTCGGTAACAAAAAACCGTCCTCGGGCATGTGCATTGCCCAAGGACGGTTGAATTCCGCGGTACCACCTTGTTTGACCCGGCGGATGTCTGGCCCGCCGCGCCCACTCTGTGCCTCTTGTCGCGAGGCTCACGGCTTCCCTACTGAGGCTTTGCTGCCACTGGCCGCGCGCCCGTTGAGGTCGCTGCTCGGGAGTGAACGCTTGGCCCTTGTCACCGCAGGAAGGCTTGCAGCCCATGACCTTCCCTCTCTTGCCGACGACGCGGCGGGCAAAACCCTCTCCGTCAACGCATTGGGCTATAGGATAACACATTCTACGTGTGCATCGCCGCGTTCCGTTTTGTTCGCGCTGGGTACAAGGCAGGTAGCTGTGCAAACTGGCCGTGCACCCGTCTGCGGCGCTCGGCCTGCGAGATTAAGGATACGGTATGGGAAAGAAACTCGATAAGAAGGCCAAGGCCGCCGTGGCAAAGGCTGCCAAGGGCGTTAAGGTTGCTAAAGTCGACAAGGCCGTCAAAAAATTCCGCAAACTCGAGGGCAAGCTGTGGACTCGCGAGTACCTGCTCAAGATTGCCGAGTTCGATGGAGCGACGATTGCTCCTGCCAACGGTGCTGCCGCCCGTGCCGACGCCATGGGCACGCTTGCCGGCGAGCATCACAAGCTACTGACCAGCGAGAAGTCCGTTGAGCTCGTACGCTCGTTAGCGCGCGAGACGGTTGCAGGCGGCAAGATCGACGACCCGCAGCTGCTCGACGAGATCCGTGTGCTCGGTCGCGACCAGCGCGAGGCAAGCGTCATCCCCACCGAGGAGGCCGAGGCCTGGACCAGGCTCACCTGCGAGGCCGATGCCGTATGGCACAAGGCCAAGACGGCCAATGACTGGGCGAGCTTTGAGCCCTATGTGGATAGGATCGTCGCCCAACTTAAGCATCAGGCCGAACTTATGGACCCCAAGCGCGACCCATACGATGTTTGGCTCGACCAGTACGAGCGCGGCCTTTCCGCCAAGAGCTTCGATGCGTTTTGCGATGAGGTCAAGGCGACGGTCGTGCCGCTCGTGCACGCCATCGGCGAGCGCGGCCAGCAGCCCGATGCCGACTTTTTGCACGCCCGCGTGCCCGAGGGCGCCCAGCGTGCCATGAGCTTCGACCTTATGAAGCTCGTCGGCCTGGACCTGAACGACACCACGCTTGCCTTTACCGAGCACCCGTTTAGCGAGGGCTTTGCCGTGGGCGACGCGCGCATCGCGACGCACATCTACGAGAACGACTGCATCTCCAACGTCTACAGCATCATCCACGAGGCGGGCCACGCCATGTACGAGCTGGGCGTCAATCCTGCCTACGCGCGCACCTGCCTGGAGGGCGGCACTTCCATGGGCATCCACGAGAGCCAGAGCCGCTTTTTCGAGAACACCGTGGGTCGCAGCCGCGCCTTTATGGGACCGCTGCTCGAGGTGCTGCGCCGTCACGCGCCCGAGGTTTACGGCAGCGTGGACGAGGACACGCTCTACCGCGCCGTGAACATCGCGCAGCCGTCGCTGATCCGCACCGAGGCCGACGAGCTCACCTACCCGCTGCACGTTATGGTGCGCTACGAGATCGAGCGCATGCTGTTTGCCGGCGAGGCCACGGCCAAGGACATCCCCGCGCTTTGGAATCGCTTTATGGATGAGTACCTGGGCATTCCCGTCCCCGACGACACGCACGGCTGCCTGCAGGATACGCACTGGAGCGGTGGCTCGTTTGGCTACTTCCCCACGTATGCGCTGGGTAGCGCCTACGATGCCATGTTTGTGCCGGCCATGTGCCGCGACGGTGTCGACCTCAACGGCGCCTGTGCGAGCGGCGACCTGACACCCGTCCGCGCCTGGCTGGGCGAGCACATTTGGCAGTGGGGCCGCGCCAAGGACGCGCCGGAGCTCATCAAGGGCGCCTGCGGCATGGACTTTGACGCCCGCTACTACTGCAGCTACCTGCAGGACAAGTTCACCACGCTCTACGAGCTGTAAGGCATAACCGACACGCCAACGCAAAGGGGACGCCGCGGAACCAATCCGCAGCGTCCCTTTTTCTACCTAAGCCCCTAAGCCAGAGACCCGGCAGTTAGGGACGTTCCTATTGTGCCGGCAGAAAAGGAACGTCCCCAAGTGCCGGATAGATTGCCGCTTAGGGTCGTTTGCAGCGTCGAGCAGTTACGCGGTTTGGTAAAACCGCGTAACTAAAGAGCCTCCAGAGCGCTTGCGATGCGCTTCATGGCGGCGTCGGCGGCGGCTTGGTCGGGGGCTTCGGCCAAAACGCGAATCACAGACTCGGTTCCGCTCTTGCGTACGAGCACGCGGCCCTCGCCTGCCAGCGCAGCCTCGGCCTCGGCGATGGCGTTCTGCACGCCCATGTTCTCGAGCGCGACGTCCTTGTCCGCCACGCGCACGGCCACCTGCGCCTGCGGCAGCAGCTTGCACGGAGCCGTGAGCTGTGAGAGTGTCTCGCGCTCGGCACGAATCACTTCCATCACGCGCAGCGAGGTCATAATGCCGTCGCCCGTGCGCTCGATATCGCCAAAGATCTGTCTCTTATACACATCTAACGCTGCCGACGAC
>OJQV01001145.1_pt1 | contig 13532 bp, 10 predicted proteins | sample 1598821 | NCBI WGS metagenome assembly OJQV01 (sample SAMN03922509, study PRJEB24848) | human gut metagenome | isolation source: stool sample | host: Homo sapiens | place: Germany | collected 2011-11 | reverse complement strand
GCCTTGCGGTAATGGTGCGGTTATTCAGGATATAACTGTAAGTCCGTCCGTTGGAGGAAATAAAGACCGTAAAATCCGGGATAAACGCTTTTCCTTCCTCGCCGGAAACCTGGTGGATTGTATAATGGCCGTAAGGGAGCATTTTGGAGGAAGCAAAGCCGTCTCCATCGGTGGTGAGCAGATCACGCTCGCTTTCCTTTGCCGCATCATAACTGCCTGCCGCCTTCAGGTAAACCTCAAAGACCGCACCGGCCTCCGGGCGTTCAATGACGCCCTCATCGGGTTCGTCCGTATTTTCATCCCCGGACACATCCGGGTCCAGGTCGTCCGTATGCTTCACCAGCTGGATATTTCCATAAATGACCGTTTCCGTAACCTGGTTTTCCGTGGTATTCAGTTCCACTTCATATAGGGTCGGGGAAGCACCCACCTCATAGACCGTATCGTTTAAGAGGTAGCCGGTACTAGGATCAATCTCCCTCACCGTCCAGTTATCACCGCAGACATAGTAGCGGGTCATAAAGCTGCCGTCCGGCTCGGTGGTGTAGGTGTCTACCAGCTCGCCATTGTTATAAATGCCATAAGTTGCACCGGCAAGGGTGGCGTCGCCCTGGGCGGTGCCGGTATCAGCGTCGCTCTTTACCACATGGACGCGGAACTTTTTCAGGATATTGCTGAAATGCACCGTGGAGGTCTGGCCGCTTTCAATGGTGACATACTGCGCGGAAGGGGTCACATAACGGTCCACCGGCAGCTCTTTCACCAGATAAGTGCCGGGCAGCAGCTTTTCTTTAATCTGCCCGTTTTCTCCGGTAGTGACGGTTTCATCCACTTTATTTCCCAAAATGTCCGTGCCTGAAATTTGGAAAGGAATCCCGGACACAATACCGTCCTCACTGGTCTTGACAATCTTTGCGGTGCCGTAGGTTTCGGTCTTGATCTTTACAAAGAAGGAAACCGGATCGCTGGCGCCGGTCATCATAGTCTGGTAGCCGGGTCTGCCCCAGATCAGCATGTCATTGGCAACCGGGATGTCCTTTCGGAATCCAAAGGTGACGGGGTCCATAATCATGTTCTTACTGGTGAACGTGTACTTGTTCCCGCTTCTTGTGACGGAAACGCCGCTGCCTTTCAAAGTCTCCAGGTCGATTTTCAGGTTATTGGTGTCCGTGACAGTCAGGGTATAAATCTTCTTTTCCGTGTCCCATTTCAGTTCCAGCTCTGGTGCCTCGCTTTTCTTCGTGGAAGTAAAAGAGGGGATCGTGGAATGGGAGGCAACCTGTGACAAAATCCAGTTGTAGGCTTTTTCCGCAGGACGTCCGGCAATCACGCTGAAATACTGGTTGGCATCTGCATGTCCGTTCCCGTGCCGGCTGTATGAGTCGCTGCGAAGCTGCTGCTGGTATTCCCAAAGGATGATCTGCGTCGCCATTTTGTAATCGTCCTCGTTAATGCCGGACACAGGGAGGGAGGCGCCGGGTTTCCAGCCGTAGATTGCCGTGAGGGTGATCCCCCGTCTTGCCTCGGAAGGGAGCAGGTTTAAGTAATTGCTGTTGGTGCCGCTTTCCGATGTATAGGTATTGTCGGAAGTGTTATAGGCAATGCCGCTTTCCACGCAATATACCTGCTGGCTGCTCCCGTCCGAAGCTGTCAGCATATAGTGCCGGTAAGCGTTGCCCCCGGAACTGCTGCGAACATCCATCGTTCCATCAGAATTGTAAACAAGGTAGGTGTAAGGCGCCGGCGCATAATAATGCTGTCCGTCAGACCCTACATATTGATCGCCCAGCCAGGAGCTTGCTTTCTGTCCCGGCGAAAATGCGAACGCCTGGGTAGGGATCATCCCAAAGACGCATACTGCGCAAAGCAGAAATGCCAGCAGCCGCTTTACGCCGCTGCGGTAATGGGTATTTGTTTTCTCCATGAAAAATCCTCGCTTTCTTAAAATGGTAAAGGACAGCTTTACTCGCTGTCCTCCTGTTCATCATCGATCCTGTCGTCAAAATCATCTTCGGAGAGATATTCCGGCTCTCCATAGGCTTCATCCGGGTCAAAGCCTTCGCCGTAGCCGTCATCCTCGAAATCTTCGTCATCCTCTGCCTGCTGCTTCGGACGGACGATCTTTACATAATAGCCAACGCCGCCTACCGCAAGCAAGGCAAGGGCCTCCGGTGGAACATCATAGTCAAAATAATTCCCTCCGCCTCCTGCGCCTGCTGCCGGCAGATGCCGCTCGCTGGTATCGCCGGTATCGGCAAAATACAACGGGTTCCTATACTGTCCGTCAACCAATACCTCCAGGTGCAGGTGCGGCCCGGTGGAGTTTCCGGTGCTGCCGACCTTTGCGATCACATCCCCGGCTTTTACCTCCTGTCCGGCAGATACTAAGATTTGTGAACAGTGGCCGTATTTGGTGGTAAGGGAGTGCCCTTCGTAAGCCTCGCCCTCAATGGCGACGCACAGACCATAGCCGCCCGCATTTCCTGCCAGCGTGACCGTGCCGTCATGCCCGGCCAAAATTTCCGTGCCCTGGGGCATCCCGATGTCAACGCCGGTATGGTAGTTCTTTTCCCCGCTAATCGGGTGTACTCGGTAGCCGTAGTAGCTGGTGACATAGGGCAGCCAGTTGGTGCCAAACACATTTTTCACATACTGCCGGTTTCCTTTGGTCTGCAATAGAATCTCGCAGATTTCTTTCTGGTCTGCGTCCATGCGTGAAACCACCAGGTTTTCAAGCGGCATGGAAGTAAGCGTTACATTTAAGATGTGCCACTCATAAGGCACTTCTTCTTCGGTTTCCTCGCCGGTCTCTGGGTCAATGCTTGTTTCTGTCCGGTAGCGGATTTCCGTTTCCTCCGTGAAGGATAGGGAATACTGCCCGTTAAAAAGCTCCCGGAGGACGCTCTCGATCTGTGCATAGGTGAAATCCTGATACGCAGAGGTGAGATACCCCATTAAAACATAAGGATCATGCTCAATGGGGCCGATATTATAGCGGTACTCGTCATAACCGGGCCGGTCCGATTCCACACGGTTGATCTGCATCTGCAGGTCCGTTTCCCACTCGGTATATATAAGCTCCGCATTGTTGATGTCCGCGTCGTCCGCCAGATAAGTAGAGGCGGCAAGGCTCCCCAACCCTCCGGTTCCAATATTGGAAAAGGAAGAAAACAAGGAAGCGATCAGGAAAAATACCAAAAGGAGCAGGATCACGATTCCGCATAGAACCGGGTGGCGCTTGACAGCGTGAACCACACTTAACGTGCGTCCCCGATCACCTGCTGGCGCGGGGTATGTTCAAAGGCTTTTGCCGCCTGGTTCACCTGGATTTTCGCATGTTTCAAAAGCGTCTTGATGATAGTTGCCGGCTGGTTCTGTTCCTCCAGGTGGTCCACCATATTCTTACAGCCCTCCGGGAGATATTCAGCCATATCTTTACAGACATCGGCCAGGTCGCCCATAAAGCCCCAACAGCTATCCGTGAGTTCGCCGTTTTTGTAAAGCTCAAATCCGTAGCACTCGCCCCGCAGGTAGGAATCATAAGCGGCCACTTCGCTGCGCATCAGATCCTCCACCTTTTTCCGAAGGGCGCCGGTCATTTTTTCGCCGCCGAACTCTTTTAGGGCATCCTCTTTGGAAACATAAATCCATCCCACCTGCCCGCTGTCCCAGGGATCATTGAAACTTGTGGTCTGCATGGCAAGGCCGCTGTGATCCATCAGATAAAGGGGCAGCGTAATGTGTTTTTCGGAGATCACCTTCAGCATGGCGTCATCAACCGCCTGTTCCTCCGTCTTGGGCCCGTGCCGGAACCGGCTGCTCACAATGTTCACCATGTGTTCATAGCGTTTCAGACCCGCTTCATCATGTCCCACGGTATCTAAATACATCTCCCGCAGGAAATCGTCTTTATCCATGTAATCGTGGCTGTCACCCAGTGCGTAGCGGGAGTGGAAGCAGATCATCGTTCCAAAATGCTCGTCTACCTCACGGGGAGAGATTAAAATATCGTCCGGCTGCACCATCAGGGCATAGGGACCTTCTACTGCCATCAGCATAAGCTATCAGCTCCTTTCCGGCTCTCTGGGCCTTTTATCCGGCGCTTTCGGCTCTGTCTGCGCTGCCTGTTTCCTTGCATTGTCAAGCTCTTCCCGCACCGAAACATCCCGCCTGGCCTCCGGTGCCCCTGCGTCAAAGAAGCCCGGCAGCTCCTTGAAGCCGATACTGTCCACGTAATATGCGGCGTCCGCGCCATTCTCATGCAGGATCACCACATCGGAAACGGAAAGGGAGTGACCCCTGAAATCTTCCGGGTGGTCGATATTGAACCGCCTGTAAATATCCTCCAGTGTTTCGCCCGGTTCCCGCTGCCTTGCATAGACCATCTGGTAATGATCCCGATCCACGGAAAGCCCTTTACTTTCCAGCCAGTCCAGGGACATAAAACGGAGGTTATCTGTATTGTCCGATAAGCCAAGCTGATAAATAGAATAAGTGCTGATCCCGTACTCTTTTTCATAGGAAGAAATACGCGCTAAAAGCGGCGCTGTTTCTCCCTCCATGTGTTCCTCGCGCTCAAATGCCGCCAGCCTCATTCGGATTTTTCCGGTATCTCCTGAAAGCAGCTCGTCCGCCATGCGCTCTTTCTCTGCATGGGAATCCGGGTACAGGTCTGCATAAGCCCCGCTGTTCTGCCTGAAAAATTCATCCAGGTCAAAGGCCAAATCCGTGGTATCGTCAAGCCTTATGTCATCCCTGCCCGGTTCCTCCATGACAGAAGCCGGCTGCTGCTTTTCTTCCGGTGGGAGGGGCTGCTTCACCGCAACGATCTCACCCGCAAGCCGGAAGAACTTCTCCGGGTATTTGAAATGCTCCGTGTATTTCTCCATCAGGTCAGCGGGAAGGTCTGTAAAATCTTCTTCGCCCAAACCGACGATCAAAAAATTGCCGGAAACAATATCGTACAAATGGCCCTCATCATCATAAAGTGCCCGGTTCAGAGGCAGCCCCATGAGCTTACCTTCATCATTGCAGATCAGCCCAACCAGATCATCAAAGGGATAAGTTGCTTTACCTCCGGGTCAAAGCGTTCCAACGCCATGATGTCGTGTCCCTTCAATTTCTCCGCGCCGGATTGTTGCCTGGCCTCGGCAATCTTTTCCCCAATCGTCTGGGGCGGGTAAGGCAGACGGTAATTCTTCTGAATATCCCGCACGATGTCCATGCACTCGGCATCCGTCAGGATGCGCAGCTTTGCCATCAGGTTTTCCGCTGCCTTCCGTTGTTCGGGATTCTTTGTGTACCGGGCGGTCATGTAAAGCTCGTTCAAGACTTTGGATTGATAGTCACCCTCAACCTGAAACAGCAGCCGTTTTTCCATTTCGTTTAATTCCATGTGAATCTCCTTTCTCCTGAAAATGGGTATGAAAAAGGGCGCCCACCTGTAAAAGTGAAACGCCCACGGCAATCAGCGATCCGGCAATGTACCGGACCGCTGGCACTATTAAATTTTGTCGTTAATGAAACAACCTCCTTTTTTCGATGATTTTCTCGTCACATTTCAACTTGGAAAAGGAATTGAATAAATGACGGCAAACGCTCAAACCCCTTGAAAATAAAGGCTTTTTCCGTTTGTCGTTATTATACCGTAACGGCATAGCTGTGCCAGTTTCCTCTATGCCAATGGTGTGAGCCTGAAGGAGATTCAGGAATGGCTGGGACACAGCGATATCAGCACAACATCCAATATCTACACACATTTGGATTTTTCCAGTAAGGTCTCGTCTGCAAATGCAATTCTTCCGGCGTTTCCAAAAAATGTTCAATATTATGCTTCTGAGCAGTAAAAAAATGCTCCGAAGCATAACACTTCGGAGCAAATATGGTGCCGGTGGCGGGGGTCGAACCCGCACGAGTTATTAGCCCAACGGATTTTGAGTCCGCCTCGTCTACCAATTCCAACACACCGGCAGATATATTTCTTTACACCCGGATAAGCATCCCCCAGAATTTGGAGGGATATGCAGGAGGGATGTGAAAGGCAAATGAAAAACAGAATCCGAAAAACGCTTGATTTTCCAGGACTTTTCCCAACACCGGCGACAGATGGCGAAGAGATTTTTGAGTCCTCCTCGTCTACCAGTTCCAACACACCGGCAGGCGCTTTTATAGTATAGTACAGATTCAGGAAAAATGCAAGAAAAAGTTTTCATCTCCGCCCGGGAAGACATGCTTGTACGTCTCCCCGGGCGGGTTGTAAGGACTTTATTCGCCGCCGATTTCTTCGATTAAATACACGTCGGAGCCGAAATCTCCCTGTGTGCGCTGTTCAGGGGCGTAGCCGGTGCCGCGGAACAATGGGGAAAGCATAATGCCCGCTGCCAGCGCCGCGCTGGAAGCTGTCAGCGTTTCCGGTTTTCCCGGCAGTGTAATGTGCCGGTCGGCAATCCGCAGAAGCGCGCCGTTGGGATTTACGTTGACCGGGGCGACATGCTTGAGCAGATTCCCGAACTGCCCCACCCGGATGGCCTGCGCAAGGGACGTGACCCGGTAGTCCGTCTCCGGTTTCAGGCCCTTCACGCGAAGCCGCTCGTAGCCCGGAGCGGCATTCACCAGCCGGTGGAACACCCCCGCCAGCGTCACCTTTCCGTCCGACACCTGCCAGCCCAGCTCCGTGCGGCGGAATGTGCCGAATTGAAAGACTTCGCGGTAGCGCTTATAGAACGCGATCTGCCCTTGAATTTCTTTGATCTCCACGGGAAGCAGCGTCCTCAAATCCAACTCGTAGCCAAGGCATCCAAAAAATGCCACATTCCCCCGGGTGTTCAGGGGCGTATTTCGCAGCGTCTGGGCATGGGGCGCGGCAGAGACGTGTGCGCCCACCGTGGACTGGGGATAGAGATAAGAAATGCCGTTCTGAATGGTCAGCCGCTCAATGGGGTCTGTATTATCAGACGCCCAGATCTGGGGGGAAAAGCAGAGCATTCCCAAGTCAAACCGGTTGCCGCCGGAGGCGCAGCCCTCCAGCAGGATGTCCGGCCGGGGCGCGAAAATCCGGCGAAGCACGTCGTACAAGCCCAGGACAAAATCGTGGGCTTTCGCCCCCAGCGCCACGGAATGACGGTTCATGTCCCACTTGACGTAGGAAATGCCGGCGCTGTCCAGAATCCGGGAGACATTCTCCACGATATAATCCCGCACCTCCGGCTTGGTCAAGTCCAGCAGCAGCTGATTGCGCCCCAGCACCGGCTGGAAGCCGTCCGTCAGCGCCCAGTCCGGATGGGCGCGATAGAGGTCGGAGTCGGGATTTACGGATTCCGGCTCAAACCAGAGGCCGAAGGAAAGCCCCTTGTCCTTGAGGTGCCGGGACAGCCCTTCCAGCCCCTCGGGAAGCTTCTTCCGGTTCACAGTGTAATCTCCCAGTCCGGCGCGGTCGTTGTCCCGCCCCGCGAACCAACCGTCGTCCAGTACGAACAGTTCACAGCCCAGCGCCTTCGCCCGGTTGGCCAGACTCAGCAGGCGGCGCTGGCTGAAATCAAAGGTGCAGCCCTCCCAGCTGTTGTACAGCACCGGCCGGGGACGGCCGCGCCAATGGGGCGGGATGATATGGTCGGTGACGAAGGCGTGCATATTGGCAGACAGCCCGCCGAAGCCCTTACCTGAGTGGCACAGCACCGCTTCCGGTGTCTCAAAGCATTCCCCCGGCGGCAGCTCCCGGGAAAAATTGCTGTCATTGATGCCCTGCATCACCCGGGTCAGCCCCTGAAGGGACTGCTGGGCGGCGGCGTAATGGTTGCCGGAATAGATCAGATTGAAGCCGTAGACGGTTCCCGCGTCTTCGGTCGCGCCCGGCTCATAGAGAAGAAAGCCGGGATTGTGGCGGTTGGAGGAAGAACCGGGGAGGCTTTCGTTGACCACCTTCGACGCGCCCACGGGGGTGTCGCACCGGCGCATTTCCGCGATCCAGCCGCCGTTGAAGGTCGCCATGGTGTAGCTCCCGGGCAGATCCACGCAGGAACTCATGAGCTTATTCAGCCGAAGGGGCTTATCACCGGTGTTTGTCAGCACCGTCCGGCGGACCACCGCCGTTGGGAAGGCCGTGTAGAACAGGGTCAGCTCCGCGCCGGGCTGGCGCAGGGTGATTTCCAGGGTTTCCGGGGCGTCATGCGCCTGAGGAAGACCGCAGGCCATGGAAACGCCGCCCTCATGGATTTTATAACCGGTGTAGCGGAAATCCGCTGGCTCCCCCACCAGCTCCAGCGGCGATTCCCGGTAGTCTCCCCGCCCGCTGCCGCTCCATTCCAGCGGCAGGACGTCCGGGCAGCTGGCGGTATCCTTTGCATCAAGGAGAATGCTGGCACCCCAGCCCAGACCGGGGCGGCAGCTGAGAGCGCCCGCGTCCCGGGTCTTCACCGGCGCGCCGAAATGCAGATGCTCCGCAAGGCCATAGGCATCGATTTTGAACAGGTAGGAATAGGTTTCCGTCCGGATGTGGAATACGCCGTTTTCCTCGGTAATCATGGTCAGACCCGCCTTTCGTTTTTCTTCCATTTTATACGCCAAAATTGCCCCTGTCAACGAGATTTTCAGGTGACGAACCAGGGCATCTATGCTATAATGAATACAAATCCCAAAAAGGAGTGAACTGCATGGAGCGCAAACGGTGGTACAAGGACAAGGTGTTTTACCAGATCTGGCCGCGATCCTTCAAGGACGGCGACGGTGACGGCATGGGCGACCTGTGGGGTGTGTATGAAAAGCTGGACTACATCAAAAGTCTGGGCTGCGACGGCATCTGGTTTTCCCCCATCTACCCCTCCCCCGGGGCGGACTGCGGCTACGATATTTCCAATTACCGGGACATCGCGCCGGAATTCGGCGGCATGGAGGCGTTTAAAAAGGTGCTGGAGGGCGCTCACGCCCGGGACATGAAGGTCGTCATGGACCTCGTGGTGAATCACACCAGCGACGAGCATGAATGGTTCCAGAAAAGCCGCCGGCGCATCGACCCCTACACCGACTACTACATCTGGCGTCCCGGAAAGCCCGGCGGGAAGCTCCCCAACAACTGGGATTCCTTCTTTGAGGGGAAAGCCTGGACATTTGACGAGGTTCGGGGGGAATACTATCTGCACCTGTTCGCCGTGAAGCAGCCTGACCTGAACATGGATAACCCGAAGGTGCGGGAGGAAGTGAAGGGGATTCTGCGCTTCTGGCTGGACATGGGGGTGGACGGCTTCCGGGAGGACGTCATCACCTACATCTCCAAAAAAGAAGGTCTGCCCGACGATCACCTGATGCCGGCCTGCAAGGGGATGCCACACTACAATCACGGCCCCCACATCCACGAATATCTGAATGAATTCAAGCACGACGTGCTGGATCATTATGACTGCTTCACCCTGGCGGAAGCCCCCATGGTGACGCCGAAACGGGCGCTGACGTACATTGACGAGAAGGACGGCCAGCTGGACATGATGATCCAGTTCCAGTGCGTCGCCGCCGACTGCCTGTTCACCGATTACCTGCCCATGAAATTCAGCCTGCGGCGGATGAAAAAAGCCTTTTCCTCATGGCAGGAAAAGCTCCGCGGCCGGGGTTGGAACTCCCTTTACATCGAAAACCACGACCATCCCAGAATCGTTTCCCGCTACGGAAGCGAGGAATTCTGGGCGCAGAGCGCCAAATGTCTTGCCGCCATGTACCTGTTCCAGCAGGGGACGCCCTTCATCTATCAGGGGCAGGAGATCGGCATGACCAACTGGCGGCCGGAACGCGCCGACATGTACGAGGACGTGCAGACCCGCTACACCTACGCCCACACGGCTCTAAATAAGCCGGAGGAGGTGCGTCTGCACCGGCTGTGGCGCTCCTCCCGGGACTCCGCCCGGACGCCGGTGCAGTGGGACAGCAGTGAAAACGCCGGGTTCACCACCGGGAAACCATGGTTTTATGTCAACCAAAATTATAAAGACATCAATGTTGCCAAACAGGAAGCCGACCCGGACTCCGTGCTGAACTTCTATCGCAAGGCTGTCGCTCTGCGCAAGAGCCTTTCCTGCGTCCGGTACGGCGAGTACCGGGAATATAACAAGCTCTCCGGCAAGCATTACCTGTACTCCATGGACGACGGACAGCAGAAAATTCTGGTAGTCTGCTCCTTTGCCAAGAAGAACACCCCCTTCCGCGCGCCCAAGGGCTTCCGTCCGGAGGTGGGAGAATTGGTTCTGTGCAATTACCCCAAGCCGCTGGAAGGCTGCTTGCAGCCTTACGAATGCCGGGTGTATCTCTGGAAATAACGACGGCGTGCGGCTCTTTGGGAGCCGCACGAATGCAACCCTGTGCAGGAGGGATTTGTGTGAAAGGAATGATCTCCATGATACTGATAGGGGCGCTTGCCCTGACATTATCCGGCTGCCATGCCCCGGTGGACGCCGCCGCGACCGCGCCGACGCGGGAAACCACCGTCCCAACGGCGGCGGAAACCCAGCCGGGAACTTCGCCCGCGGGCATCGAGCGTCCCGAACCGGAGGACGCCGACTTTGTCCGGGTTCGGGACTACCTCCCCGACGTGCTGCAGGAGCTGCCCTACGCCGGTACGGAAAATTTTACCGGCCATCAAATCTATGAATTCACCGAGGTTTTCCTCCGCTACGGCACGGTGAAAAAGCTTCAGGCCGTATGCGCGGAGCTGGCCGGGCAGGGGCTGACGCTGAAAATCTGGGACGGCTTCCGTCCGGTGAGCGCCCAGTTCAGGCTCTGGGAGGTCTGCCCCGACGACACCTACGTGGCGAACCCCAACCGGGGCTTCAGCGCCCACAGCCGTGGTAACACCGTGGACGTGACGCTGGTGGACGTGTCCGGCAACGAGCTGGAAATGCCCACGGGCTTTGACGATTTTTCCGGCAAGGCTGACCGGGACTATTCCGACGTGGAGGAAGTCCCCACGGAGCACGCCCTGCTGTTGCAGAACACCATGGAAAAGTACGGATTTGAGGGGTATTTCGGAGAATGGTGGCACTTTCAGGACGAAGTATCCTACCCGGTGGAGGACGTTTTCGAGCCGGTGAACGCCGAGCGGTACTATGCCCAGTGTAACGAATTCATCAACCTTCGCACCCACCCGGACACCGCCGCCGAGGTCATCGTCCAGATTCCAAAGGACGATGAATTTACCGTGCTGGCGCTCTGCGGAACCTTTGCGCTGGCAGAATATGCCGGAACCTGGGGCTACGTCCACAGGGACTTCATCCAGCCGGTGGCGGTTGGATAATCATATATCTTCATCCCCCTGCCGTTGGGCAGGGGGATTTTAGTTTATTTTTGAACTTTTTCTTGACAGCCGCCCCGGTGCGTGCTATAGTTAGTTCGTTCAAAAATGAACCAAAGGAGCCACGCATATGCAGTTTGCTTTTTTTGAAACGGCGCTTCGGGCGCAGAAAAGCTACAGCCGCCTGATGGAGCCGGTCTGCAAGAGATGGAACCTGACCCACAACGAGCTGGATGTGCTGCTGTTTCTGGCCAATAACCCGGAGCGAAACCGGGCGGCGGATATCGTCCGGGGACGGGGCATGTCCAAGGGGCATGTCTCCCTCTCCCTACGGAGTCTGGAAGATCGTGGACTGGTTGCCTGTCAGGCGGACGGGACAGACCGCAGAGCCGTCCATCTGGCGCTGACCGACGGGGCGGGAGAAATCGCAGAGGACGGCCGGGCAGTCCAGCGGGAATTCATCCGCCGCCTCCGGGATGGGATCACTCCGGAGGAAAGCGCAGTCATCCTGTCCGTCACCCGGAAAATGGGCGACAACATTCGCGCCATGGAGCGGGAGCGAGGGGCTATCTGAGAACCGGAAATATGACCAACAGCGAGGGATTTTTCGCCTGATGAAGCCATTTTTCCGCGGGAATACTTTGTGTATTGCAAGGGAAAATGGTGCACAGCAGGCGGAAAAGACCCGCTGTTTGGGCGTGTTTACGGTTCTCAGATAGACCCTAAGATAAAAGCGAGGGGATTTTTATGTCAAAAGGAACAAATCAGGACATGGGAACCGGCAGCGTCAAAAAACTGATGGTGCAGATGGCGGTTCCCGCGGTGGTCGGGCAGGTCATTAACCTGCTGTATAACGTGGTCGACCGAATTTACATCGGCCACATTCCGGAGATCGGCGGCGCGGCGCTCACCGGCGTGGGGCTGTTCACCCCCATTCTGATGCTCATCACCGCCTTTGCCATGCTGGCGGGAGCGGGCGGCGCACCCCGGGCGGCCATCGCCATGGGCAAGGGCGACACGGACACCGCCGAAAAGATCGTTGCCAACTGCTTTACCGTTCTGCTGCTTCTGTCGGTGGTACTGACCGGGGTGTTTTACGTAACACTGCCAACGCTTGTCCGGCTGTTCGGTGGCAGCGACGTGACGCTGCCCTACGCCGTTCAATACGGAAGAATCTATGTCCTTGGCAGCGTGTTCGTGCTGGTCGTGATGGGCATGAACCCCTTCATCACCACCCAGGGCTTCGCCGGAACCAGTATGCTGACCACCGTCATCGGCGCGGTGATCAACATTGTCCTCGACCCCATTTTCATTTTCGTCTTTGACATGGGCGTGGCCGGGGCGGCCATTGCCACCGTTCTGAGTCAGGCGGTGAGCGCGGTGTGGATTCTGCGGTTCCTCTCGGGGCGCAAGACCATTCTGCGGCTGAAAGCCCGGAATATGCCCTTGCAGGGGAAGATTATCCTGCCCTGTCTGGCGCTGGGGATTTCCAGCTTCGTCATGGTCTCCACGGAGAGCATTCTCTCCGTCAGCTTCACCTCCTCCCTGTCCCGGTACGGCGGCGACGTGGCCGTGGGCGCCATGACGGTGCTGACCTCCGTCAACCAGCTGATCACCATGCCCCTGCAGGGCATCTGCCAGGGCGGCCAGCCGCTGATCAGCTACAACTACGGCGCGAAAAAGTTAGAGCGGGTGAAGGAAGCCTTTTTCTGCCAGTTCCTTGTGTGCGTGGGGTACACCACCGTGTTCTGGCTGCTGGTGATGGCCTTCCCCAAAGTGTTCGCGGGCATCTTTACCAGCGACGGGGCGCTTGTGGATTACACGGCCTGGGCGATTCGGATTTTCCTTGCGGGGACGTTTTCCGTGGGCTTTCAGGTCAGCTGTCAACTGGCGTTTATGGCGCTGGGGCAGGCGAAGATCAGTCTCATCATGGCCTGTCTGCGGAAGCTGATTCTGCTGATTCCTCTGATTTTCATTCTGCCGAACTTCTTCGCGGACAAGGCGTTCGCGGTCTTTCTGGCGGAGCCGGTGTCCGACATCCTTGCCGCCGCCGTGACGACCATTACTTTCTTTACGTTCTTCCGCAAGCTGCTGAAAGCGGGGAAACAGTAACATTCACGCCGTACCCGGGTTTGGGTACGGCGTGATTTTTTATCCGTTCAGCAGCTGGGAAATGGGCTGCATTCCCTGATCGACGCGGGAATATTTTGCCAGAATCGCCTTGGCGTCGGCTTCGGACATGGGGGTGCCGTAGTAGTCGGAC
>OJQV01001137.1_pt1 | contig 13646 bp, 9 predicted proteins | sample 1598821 | NCBI WGS metagenome assembly OJQV01 (sample SAMN03922509, study PRJEB24848) | human gut metagenome | isolation source: stool sample | host: Homo sapiens | place: Germany | collected 2011-11 | reverse complement strand
GCTGCAAATCTGCCGCCTGCTATGCGCCAGATAATACCCAGTAGGATATGACGCAGGGCATCACATCCACTGGGCAAGACTGCCGCCCTTGACCCGCGCAAAGAGCTGCGCTCTCTGCACTCTTGCGCCGAACAACCTGACAGACAAGACTTGTGAAGTCCTCTCTGCCAGCTTGCCCGGTTCTTCCTCGGTGTCGGTCTGCCTGCAAGCGGTTCCTGCCCGATTTCCTCCGGCGTATGGCTTTTTCTTGGTGCGCTCGTGTCGTGGCGGCACTTCCCCGAAAAAGCATATTGACTTGCAGCCGATCATGTGGTTTTCAAGGTGCACTGTGATTTTGTAAGAAGTTGAGGGCTTTCAAAAATGCGAGTAAGACTGCTTTTGAAAGTAGTTCCCACACCTTATACAAACTTAAAGGGGTGTTTTTAAACGGGGGCTTATGAAAATTCTGAAAATTTTCACTTTTTCAAACAACCTCCTATACCTATAACATTCTAAAATGGGTGTTTGGCATACAGATTTTCAAATTTTGTTGAACTGCCTAATTTTAGAATATAGATTTTGTTCATTATCCACTTATAGAACTAGCGGAAAGCCGTTTTACAAAAGATTTTGAAAGCCTCTACACTAATAGGAATCCGCAGGACCGTTTTGGAATACAGTTTTGAAAATTTCACAATTTTAGACAAAAAGAAAAACGGCAAAGCGGATAAAATCCACTTTACCGTTTTAGAAGATATTCTATTACGCTGCGATTGCGTTGGCGTTGACCTGTTCAATGGTCTTGCGAATACCAAGCCATACACTCAAATCTGTAAAGACCTCTACGATGCTTCCCTGGTCTGTAAAAGGTGGTTCCTGCAAAACAGAGAGGTCCTTCATCGTACCATTATGTACGATGTACTCGACAATCTGGTTGACAAAGTAAATCTGTCGGCTGTCGAGGTTAGCACCATCCAGATATTGCGAAAATGCAGCTTTCGCCGCAGCCATATCAAGACCAACGATTTCCCGCACGAATTCTCCCAAAGGCTTTGTGCCATATTCGGCTTCATAGTCCTCTTTTGTGCCAACCTCACTCCAAAGAATTTTTTCGAGTTCCTTGACATCCTCGGCAGTGAGCGGGATGTTGCCTTTCAGCTTGGCGATGGCTGCATTATCCTGATGCTGCCGTACATAGTACTCAGCTTTTGCCTTGTAATTTTTCAGATCATCGTTTTCCAGCTCGGCTTCTTTCCATTCTGTCGAAAGAATTTCGTCAGAGAAATCTGTGGTGTACCGTACCCGCTCGATGGGGATGTACTTGATCAGGTCACGCAACTCTTTTCGGATGTGCTCAAACTCGTTCACATCGGCAGTTTTGATATAGTCGGTCTGGATAATTTTTTCGAGCAACGCGCGTTTTTGATCAATCTCTGGAATATTGGACACGCTCGCAACCGCTTTCGCTTTTTTCAGCAGCTCGCTGCGGCCACGAGTGTAGAGCTTCCCGGCAAGGTATGCCAATTCGATGCCGTACAGCAGAGCATCAAAACGCAGTGCTTTCGGGTCATCCGGTTCCGGTTCGATCAAGGGGGCAAGTTCTTCCCGGGCAATCAAGGTATCTGCATAGGTCAGCGCATTGTAACTATTTTTATCCGCATACAACTCAACATATTTCAAATGCTGTTTGACCGCAAAATTGTCACGATTCAGCTTTTGCACCTGACTGACCATGTGCTCCACCAGTGAAGTCCGGAACGCTTTCAGTTCTTCCGTTTGGAACTGCATATCCTGCAATTTATACGCGATTTCAAACTGCAAACCGAAAATCGCACCCTGAACGGCAATCATATTCGGGGTGGCATTTCCTTTATTCATGCGGAAAAACTCAAAATTTCCGCAGAAGTCAAAAATGTAAAACTTCTTTTTATCCTCGCCATCCAGAAGCCCCGGACACAGGCGTGTGCCGCGACCGATCATCTGCCAGAACTTTGCCTTGCTCAGGACTTTTTTGAAAAAGACCAGATTCAGAACCTCCGGCACATCGATGCCGGTGTCCAGCATATCTACCGAAATAGCGATCTGCGGCAACTTCTTCGGGTCGGAAAATTCGTCAATGGCACTCTGCGCATACTTGAGCTGATTATCGATCACCATAGCATAGCCGCTCAGATGTGGATATTCCTGATTGAACACTTTGAGGATTTCTTCTGCGTGGTCGTGGCTCTTGGCAAAAATAATCGTCTTGCCGATTTTGCTGCCGTAGTCGATTTTCAAGGCGTTCTGCATAACGACATTCAAGACCTGCCGAATGGTGTCCTTGTTGAACAGCCAACTGTTCAGAGCAGATGCATCAATGCTGGCCGGCAGGTTGCCGTTTTCATCCTCAAAGGTGTTTTCGTAGGCTTCCCGCTCTTCGTCCGAAAGCTCATCGTAGGTGATGCCTTTCTTCATGAACTTGACTTCGCTTTCCACCGAGAGGAAATCAACCAGAAAGCCATCCTTGACGGCCTGCGCCAGTTCATAACCATAGGTGGGCACGCCGTTTTCGAGGTCAAAGATCTCGTAGGTGTTTTTGTCGATCTCATCCTTGGGCGTGGCAGTCAGGCCAACCAGCGGTGCATCGAAATAATGGAAGATGTCGCGGTATTTATTGTAGATGGAGCGGTGTGCTTCGTCGCAGATGATCAGATCAAAATGGCCACAGGTGAACAGCTTGCCCTCTGCATCGTGAACGGAATCAATGCAGTTCATCATGGTCTGATAGGTTGAGAACACGCAGTGTGCCGTAAAGTTGTCTTTGTCCTCGCAGAGATTCGTCACGGAAAGCTCCGGCAGGAGGTTGACAAAGCTTCGTTTTGCCTGCGTCACAAGGCTGTTGCGGTCAGCCAGAAACAGCACGTTCTTGACCCAGCCATGCTGCAATAATACATCCACCAGTGCAATGACGGTACGGGTCTTGCCGGAGCCTGTTGCCATAACAAGCAGGGCTTTCCGGCGGTTCTTGCGGCCAAAACTGTCGCAGACAGCCTTGATGGCCCCCTCCTGATAGTACCGTCCGGCAATGTTTTTGTTTACATCCACATTTGCAAGGCTGGTACGCATGGCTTGCAGATTGAACCATTTTTCAAGGTCGCGCTTGGAGTAAATGGAAGCGACCTTGCGCTCGGGATAGATATTGTCCACAATGCGGGTATCGAAACCGTTGGTCAGTAATACCACCGGGCGACGGCCAAACTGCTTTTCGAGAATATCTGCATACAGCTTTGCCTGCTGACGACCTACTGCAACATCCTTACAGGTGCGCTTTGCTTCGATCACAGCCAGCGCACGGCCATCATCGCCGTACAGGACATAATCTGCATAGCCGATGCCGCTCTTGTTGGGCATTCCAGGCAGAGGAACCTCGTTGACCCAGTTTTTGCCCTCGACCCACCCGGCATCGGTGAGCATGGAGTCGATATACAGTTTCCGGGTCTTGTATTCCGAAAGTTCCAGCGGCTTGGGTACATAGGTGGGCTGCTGCGTTTCGCGGCGGGCGGTCAGCTGCGCCTTGAGCTCAGCGTTTTCTTTGATAAGTGCATCCAAGTCCACATCCGGCAGGGCGGGCTGTGCAACGGGTGCAGCGGGCTGCTGTGTAAGCAGGGAAGCGTCAAATTTCTTTTCCTGATAGCTTGTTCCATAGCAGTACGCCACGAAATCAAGGAACAGAAACAGGTTTTCAAGGCAAAGCTCCGCCTGTTCCCTGCTGATACTGCGGCTTCCGTGGGCGGCATCATTGCCGCGCTTGCGGATAAAATCCATCCGCCGCCACAAATCACCGTCCACAATGTCGTGAAACTCTTCTGTACTCATCAGGCTGATGAGCTTATCATCCCACGGCTTGACGAGGGAGCTGTCTACCGAATACATCCATTTGACTGCAAACTCCATGGCACGGCGGCAGTCCAGCGCAGCGGTGGCCGCATCAATGGGCAGAATCTTCTCCGCAGCAATCGCGGCATCCGCAAAGCCGGAAAACTGCGGGTCACCTTTCAGAAAGTCAAAGTTGGTCAATTCTCACACCTCCCGGCTTCTATTTTGAACGATTTTCAGCCAAAATGCAAGTGCTTTGCGCAAAAAGTTCTGCGAACAATTTTGATTTGTCTACCTCGGCTACAAAGGCGGCAAACTGGTTTTGGAGGGAAAGAGGGGGACAGAGATATTCAAATTGCATAAACGGCTTTTGGGTTATCTTTTTCAAATCACCGGCATCTTGAAATTTCGTAAAATCGACATGCGCCATTAACTCAATCAAGAAAGTCAGATTATACTGGCTAAAATCGCAGGAACTCATGTACATAGCGTTATCTGTAACCCAGAGTGGCCCTTTTACTAAATGGACATTACCACTTTGGAACCCAACCCGCCCAACAACGATGGTATCAGCATCAAAAAGGCTTTCATCAGTGTACCAAGATATACCATTTCCACCGTATGCCGGAATGCCGCCGTTCAATCGTTTGCTTTCTGGCACAGCCTTGCCATTAGACAATTTGAAAAAAGATTCTCCTTTTTTCAGTGGATAGTCCTTGCTGTTGGTATATGGGTCACCAAACATTTCGACAAATCGAGCTTTGATAAGTTCGTCCAGCTTTGTGAGCTGCTGATTGCGCTGCCGAATTATAGACGCCAATAAGTCTAAATTTGACACTATTTGGCGTTGGACATCTAAACTTGGCAGTTCAATCATGAAATCATAAAGCATCGAGAGTCTGAGGTTGTCTCTGACGCTGCCAGTAGCAACCTCTTTTATTCTGTACGATGTTGCGCTGCTTTTAAGATAGTAATATAAATATTGCTGGTCGATTTCAGGAGAGACCGAAAAGACATTATAAAGTGGGCTTACAATGACACGTTCCTCATCTCGTTGCCAATCAACTGATCCGACATTGATTCTCGACGGATTATATGCAAAACACCCTCTCGGCACGATTTTATAAGAGGTTTTATCCTTACTTGCAACTTCTTTACTAAAATAGTCTCTGCAAAATCCCTGCGAGTTCGTTATACTATAAACAGGAATATCCTCGCCTGATTTGTTTCTTACAGAGTATTCCTGAATATAATCTCCAAGCCTTTTCTTCATTGCTCTCTCCCACAAATTAGAAGTTGCCTTTTCAGGCGATAAACTTCTGGTGGGAGGTCTTGACGTTGTTCTGATTCACGATTGCATACTGCATGGTGGTGCCGATCTGCGAATGACCGAGGATTTTCTGCACCTGCTCAATGGGCATTCCCTTGTCGATGGCACGAGTTGCCATGGTGCGGCGGAACTTATGCGGGTGGATCTTGTCCAGATTCAGCTCGCGGCCCAACTCCCGCAGACGGATCTCCACGCCGCTGATCTTCAAGCGGTCAAACGGGGCATCCAGCGTTACAAACAACGCCGGGTTTGCATCGGTGCGGGAGCGCAGATAGTCCTGTAAATGCAGCTTTGCCTTGGCATCAAAATAAACCCGGCGCTCCTTGTCGCCTTTGCCGAACACTACACACTCGCGGGCTTCAAAGTCGATTTCTGAAATGTTCAGATTCACCAGCTCTCCCACACGAATGCCAGTGGAATACAGCAGGTCGATCATGGCAAGATCGCGCGCACATTTGCAGTTATCCCGCAGGCGTTCAATGGCTTCGTCCGAAATGGTGTCTTTCACGGGCTGTTTGGTCTTGATTTTATGAATGCGGCGCATGGGGCTTTTGAGGATGTAGTCCTCTTCTTCCAGCCACGAGAAAAAGCTGGAAATATTCCGGCGCACATTGTCGATGGTCACTTTGCCGCAGTTGTTGATCTTCTGATATTCCACCAGATACCGCCGGATCTCTTCGGTGGTCATCTTGCGCAGGGGCGTGTCCACGGTTTGCAGCAGCCGCTCCACGGTAACGCGGTAATACTGGATGGTGCGCTCAGAGCAGCCCTCGATTTTCTTGGCATCAAGGAACAGCTTCAGATATTCCTCGTTGGAGATCTGCTCTTTCTGCGCTTCGGATTCGGAAAACGTCTGCAACAGCACCTCTTGCAGCTTTTTCATCTGCGCAACATTCAGGTACTCTGCCATCTCGTTGATGATCTTCACGATTTTGTCTTCCATATTGGCGCACTCCTTTTCTGGTGTACCAACATCCTGCTCCGGCAAAGTGCCTGTTGTTGCTTATTATCAGCCAAAATACTGTTGCATCAGGCTGTCAAAGAGTAATTGTGTCTGGTCAAGGGCTTTCTGCACTTCAACTTTTGATTTGTCTACCTCGGCTACAAAGGCAGCAAACTGGTTTTGGAGGGGCAGAGGGGGAATTAAGACAGGTAACGCTCTGAGCTGGCGCATATTGATACTTGCAATACCTGTTGTCTGTTTGGCGCAGCCCAAAAAGTAACGCTTTGCTTTTTGATGTTGCAGATATTCAGCAAAGTAAGCGGGCAAAAGTTCGCTCTTATCAAGTCGCACACGGAAAATGTGATTTTGATGAATGGAATCTTTTAATGGATTTTTGATAATAGCACCACGGCCTACTTTGTCAGGGTCACCACCTTCAGTCATTAAAATATCATCTGGCATCAAACGATACTGCTCAATTTCCTGCTTTGTTGCCAAAATCGTTTTGATCGTAGTCCAGTCGATATACCCGCTTTTTACATTTGAAACTGCCATATACGGAACTTCGATCAATCCCGTTTCCGTTGTTTTACGACCCTTTGTAATTCCAGAAACGATATCCGCAAGACCTTCCAATGGCTTTTCGGGCCATTCTAAGGAGTTCAGTAGCATATCCCCAAACATTTCGACAAATCGAGCTTTGACAAGTTCATCCAGCTTGGTGAGCTGCCGCTCCCGATATGCAACGGCATCGCGCACATGGTCGAGGGTTTCGCAAATGTGCTGTTGCTTTCGATAGGAAAGTTTTGGAATATCGACACTTTTTACATAGTTGTCTACTTGCAAATTATGAAGCCCAGTTGTCCTGTTTTCAAATGCTCTCGTTCCACCATTGCGATAATACGCATAAAGGGCATAGAAAACATACTTAGGCAACCATTCTTCTGGGTTTTGAACGCGAAGCAATCCGGTGAAATTGTTAAAGAGGTATTTGTTTTCTTCACCCTCGAAGAAAATCACACGACCGACAGGCTGCTTATCACTTCCGCCTGATTTCTCAATGATAACATCACCATGTCTCAAGTACTTTTCCGCAATGTTTTTCTTTGAAATCGAACGAGTTACGACATTTTTATAGTTTACAAAGCCTTCATTGGTGAAATTCGTAGTTCTGAGCACAGGAATACCTGTACCAGTATCGTCATCTTGACCCCACTCGCCTGAAATAGCCTTACCTGTTATCTCTAATAGCTTAGCCATCTGTCTCTCCCACAAATTAGAATTGTTTCATTTCAAAAGTTCTTCCAAAGCGTCCATCTCTGCGTCGATCTTCTTTTGTAAACAACGCAGCTGTGCCATAATTTCCTGTGTGGAAGGATACTCCACCGGCACATACTCGGTCTTTTTATACTTGTTGATGGACAAATCATAGTCGTTGCCCGCGATCTCCTCTTTCGGCACAAAGAAGCTCTGTTCCGTGCGCTCACGGGTGGCTTCAGCTTCCCGGTTGTGGAACCGGGCGATAATATCGGGGATGTCGTTTTCCGTGGTCGGGCTGCGCTTATCGTCCAGAGAGAAGCCGTCGGCTTTCATATCGTAGAACCAGACGTTATCCGTGCCACCGTGGCCGGTCTTGGTGAAAATCAGGATGGCAGTAGAAACGCCCGCATAGGGCTTGAACACGCCGGAGGGCATAGAGATGACAGCCTCCAGACGGTTGTTCTCGATGATCTCCTTGCGAATCGCCTTGTGTGCAGTGGAAGAGCCGAACAGAACGCCATCCGGGACGATGCAGGCGCAGCGTCCGCCGACCTTCAGCATCCGCAGGAACAGAGCGAGGAACAGCAGCTCTGTCTTTTTGGTCTTGCAGAGCTTGAGCAGGTCGGTGGAAACAATGTCGTAGTCCAAACTGCCCTTGAATGGGGGATTTGCCAGAATCAGGCTGTATTTGTCCTTGTCGGGGTTCTGGTCGCTCAGGCTGTCGCGGTACTCGATGAATGGGTTGTCCACGCCGTGGAGCATCATGTTCATAGCACCGATGCGCAGCATGGTACGGTCCATGTCGAAGCCGTGGAACATGTGGTTCATGTAGTGGTCTTTGTTTTTGCGGTCAAAAAACACTTCCTGCTTGCGGTTTTCGCGCAGATATTCGCCAGCGGCCACAAGGAAGCCAGCCGTGCCGCAGGCCGGGTCGCAAATCACATCGTCAGCGCGGGGCTGCATCAGGTCAACCATCATGCGGATAATGTGGCGCGGCGTGCGGAATTGGCCGTTGACACCTGCCGTTGCCAGCTTGGAAAGCAGGTATTCGTAGATATCGCCGCGAATGTCAGTGTTGGAAAGCTGCGCCGCCTGCTCATACATTCCGTCCATGGCAGTCACGATTTTATCCAGCATCAGCGGCGTGGGCACTTTGAAAATGGCATCACCCATGTACTTGGCGTAGGCACTGTCCTTGTCGCCGTGCAGATTCTTGATGAAGGGGAACACCATCTCCTGCATGGTGGAGTACATTTTGCCTGCCGGGAAATCGTGGAAAACGCTCCACTTGAGCTGTGCTCCATCCACAGTGCGCTCTCCGACCTGCACCTCGCCCGCAAAGATGCTCTTGTAGGGCAGACCCAGCATAGCGGCTTCTTTGGCGTGAGTGTTGTCGCTTTCATCGAGGTCGTGAATGAACATCAGATAGGTCATCTGCTCGATCACATCCAAGGGATTCGTCAGGCCGCCCGTCCAGAAAATTTCCCACAGGCTGTCAATTTTGCTTTTCAGTTCTCCGGTTACCATGTATGTTCCTCCTGCGTGTCGAGAAAATGAGCTCGACAAACAATAATTTGTTATACTGTTATTATACCGTTTCTTCGGGATCGGTTCAATCTGCAAAAGGGGGAAGCCCGGAGTTTTCTACATTGTATGAATTTGATGTTGAAAATTCGATATTTCGTCCTATTGACGGTTTTGTACAGAACGACTATAATATAATTGAAATTATCATAATCCAAATTATATTAAGCGAGAGGTGAACGGTATGGACTTCATCGGCAGAACATCCGAACTGGCAACGCTGAATGCAGAATTAGAGCGCGGCAGCGGCTTTGTGGTGATTTACGGCAGGCGGCGTGTTGGAAAAACGACGCTGATTAAAGAGTTTATCAAAGATAAACGTGCGTTCTACTTTTTGGCAACCACAGAAAGCGAAGCCCAGAGCATGAAGCGGTTTGCCGGGGTGCTTTCCCGTACCACGAAGAATCCCATGCTCAGCAAGGTCACATTCACCGACTGGCTGGATTTATTCCAAGTGGTAGCAGATGACCACCCGGACGAGAAAAAGGTGCTTGTCATTGATGAATTTCCGTATCTGGTCAAGACGAACCCGGATTTCCCGTCCATCTTGCAAAACGCATGGGATGAAGTGCTGAAAGACCATAACGTGATGCTGGTTCTCTGCGGTTCCCTGATCAGCATGATGAAAAAGCACGCTCTAGCCTATGACAGCCCGCTCTATGGCCGCAGAACGGCGCAGATTCGGCTGATGCCGCTGCAATTCACGGACGTGTATGCGGCGCAAAACCTGTCGTTTGAGCAGGCGGTGGAGCAGTATGCCATTACAGGCGGTGTACCGAAATATATGGAGTTTTTCCAGACGGACGAGCCGCTGGTGGAGCAGATTCGGCGTGTGGTACTGTCGAAAAATGGCTTTTTGTATGAAGAACCTGATTTCCTGCTCAACGAGGAAGTGCAGACGCCCATCAACTATTTCTCCGTGCTAAAAGCGATTTCGGACGGCAACCACAAGCTGAGCAAGATCGGCATGACGATGGAACAGGACACTTCGGCTATTACGCCGTACCTTAAAACACTGATCGACCTTGGTTTTGTTATCAAGAACGTTCCCATCACCGAAAAGAATCCAGAGCGTTCCCGGAAGAGTCTGTACTATGTTTCGGACAACTTCATCCGCTTCTGGTTCCGCTATGTGTACCCGTTCAAGGGAGAGTTGGAACTGGACAACCAACAGATCGTGCTGGACGAGATGGGCAAAGACTTTAAGCAAAAATTTGTGGCTTTCGCTTATGAGAGCATCTGCCGGAACATCTTTGCGGAGCTGTGCCGAAAGGGGCAGATCGATTTTGCACCCTCACGCATTGGTTCTTACTGGCGCAACGACAACGAGGGAGACACAGAGATCGATGTTGCAGCGGTGGACCATCAGCATAAGCGGCTGTTCCTCGGTGAGTGCAAGTACCATGCGAAACCTGTGGATGTGGCGGTCTACTCTGCTTTGCAGGAAAAGGGGCAGTCCAAAGAACTTACAGCGGCCTTTAAGGGCTACGAAATTGTGTACGGGCTGTTCTCCAAGAGCGGCTTTACAGATCGACTGGTGGAAATGGCAGCGGAGAACTCCAACCTGATTCTGATTCAGGAAGATGCAGTTTACAGGAAGTAATATAATCCAAATTATCATAAGTTTAATTATATTATTGCGGGATTTTCTGTGCGCTATGTTTAGCGACCTTGAGCCAAAATGTAGCATCCTTTGGGCAAGATTTAGAAACTACGCCTTAAAAAGTAGCAATCTCTGAAAAAGTTTAGCGAGGAGGCATATCCTGTGGAGGGCGGAAACTCGCTATACTCTTGTAAAAAGTATCGACTTTGACGAAGAAAGTATCGAGTTCGATATATTACGCTTCAAGAAAGTATCGACTTTCGATTGAGCATATCATCGTGTATGGCGTTTTTTCCTTGCAATGCCACATCAACGGTGTATAATACTTTTAGAGGATAGCGGCGTTGACCAGCTATCGGGTGGCATTGAAGCAATAGACTGGTTCGGCATCAGCCTGTTGTAGAGCCAAACCGTGGGTTTAGCGAAAACCACAAGCCGAATAGATTCACTCGAATCGAACAAAAACGCAAAATGTCCGCTCACTGTGGAGATTCAACTCCATCGGTGGGCGGGCATTCTTTTGTTACTTGGTGGTGAACTGAATGCCAACAGTATAAAAAGGACATCTACAACACCGCAGTGCTGTCCGATGCCCCTTGTGACTGATTTTATCGTTGTCCGCCAACCTCAGACTCCTATGTCCTGCATCGCTTTCGGATTTTATCGCTGCCTGCCAGCCTCAAGCCCTTACGTCTTGTATCAGATCGGATTTTAGGTGTCAGCCACACCAGCGGAATGACGTCCACTTTCCATTTAAGATTATATTCAATTTACATCCAAATAGCAATGTTTCATATAGAAGTTTAGCAAGGCGGGCATATCCAATGATATATGGAAAGTGTGGAAAGTAATGCGGAAAGTGCGGAAACCTGCCATAGAAAAGTGGCAACTTCATCTCAAAAATGGCAACCTCTATGCTAAAAGTGGCAAGTTCCCTGAAAAAGTGGCAACATTAAAATAAAATGCAGCAAGAGGCATATAAGAACCACCATTGTATAGAACCGCCCACTAATCCGAGTTCTCCTTAGACGAGTGGGTTGTTTCGCTTTTGAATCTCTGATTGGTTACTTAAGATACCCTCAAGTTCTAGGTCAGAATGTTTTCTTGGGGTCATACTGTGGAGCATGCCATTAACGAATTTACAATAACATAGTGAACAAATCTGAATAATTCACTTGAAAATAGTAAACAATTCCGGTATAATAGAAATAGGTATACCCAGATTGGCAACGCATACAAAGGACTGTTTTGACATATGAAAGAAACGGTTAAAGTTGAATTATTGAAAGATCCCGAGTGCTTGATGGGATTTTCATGTGGAGAGCCGTCAATTGATGAGTTGATCAAGAAAGCATACTACGAAACACTTCTTGAAAAAGGATATACGTATGTTGCTATTTTGAATAATCGCGTGATTGCGGTATACCAAATCGCATTTATTACACTATCGGCAGAAGAAATCAGTGAAGACACGAATGACCACAACTGGTCTGGAAATTCCGAGTTAAGGTATGGATGTCTCTTAATTCATTATCTTGCGGTAGAAAAAACGTGTCAACACAGAAAAATCGGAAGTACGATACTGAATGGTATACTAAAAGAGATTTCTCTGCTTGGACGAAAGTGGCCTGTTCGTTTTATAATTATTGATGCGGTAAATGATTTAGTATCGTGGTACAAAAGTTTTGGCTTTGAACCGATTCGCCAAATGGCAGTTGAAAATGCTGGTTTTACAACGCGAATGTATTATGACTGTTATCACCATGATCGGGCCGAATTGGAACGGTATGAAGAGGCCTGTATCAATGATCTTATATAAAAATGAAACGAAGGAGGGCAGTTTATGCGTTATGTGAATGAAGATATCGTTTTGCGAGGCGATGAAGCAAAGCAGTTTGTGTATAATCTGCATCATCCCAATGTTGCTAAAATAGTGGAAGAGAATAGACGACGGGATAAGGCACTTGATGAAGTGAACTATCAGGAAACAGATGATGGTTTTACGTTTGAACTGGAACCTTTGGATTGGGCCAATAGTATAGAAACCATCCAGAAGTTTATAAGCACAATCGAGGTCTGCAATCTGCATTCTTTTCGATCTCAAATGAACTTTATTTGTTTGGACACGAGTGATTCGTTTGAGCAACAAAGTTTAACTGCAGTAGATTCTTTCTCGGCGACAGTTTCATCTGTAGAATCTGCCGTCAGCCGAGATGACGAAATGCTGCTGGCTGGTTAAAGAAAGTGGTGCAAAGATGGATTTGAACAGTAAGAAAAGTGGTTTCAGATTTTCTAATCCAGAGTTGGTGCACTTAGAATATGAAACGAATCAGTCTTTTTGTGAAGAATCTGAAATTCAATTGCGTATAAATCTGAGCACGGACGTAAAGCCTTATGAAGGAAAATCAAAGGCTGAAGTGATCTTAACTATAACTTTAGGTGGAAAGACAGAAAAAGATCCATTTTATCTCGAAGCATCGGAACAAGCAACGTTTGATTGGTCCGGAAGTCAATTCAGTGATGAAGCGCTTGAAAGTCTTCTGAGTAAAAATGCCCCTTCACTGTTGTTGAGTTATTTAAGACCTATCGTTGCAAGTTCAACAAATTGGTCTCGATATGGAAGTTATAACATTCCTTTTATCGATTTTACGAAGGCTGTAAAAGAATCTGATTAACCTAGGCTTGAGGAAACAGTTCTATTAGATGATGGGGCTGTTTTCTTTTTGCCTATACAAGCTATTACACAAAATGCCCACTCTCCTGAGAACTCCTCAGACGAGTGGGCATTCTTCTTTCCGTGTATCAAATTTACCTTTGTGGTCACTCAGATCGCCACCAAGTCATGGATCAAAAATCATTATTTTTTATTTGTCCAAGAGTAAGTGCACGGTTTCTGCACTGTTTTTGCACGGTTTCAAGGGATGCAATGGGTACTCTGACTTGCAAAATACGACAAAGGGTGCAGAAATTACAATGTGAAAAATTACGATGCTTTGCATAAAAATGGTGCAAACTCGAAAGTTTCAAAATCAGAGTACCCAGCCCGAGGGGCTCTTTTAATCAGAGGGCCAGGGATTCGAGTTCCCTCGAGC
>OJQV01001131.1_pt1 | contig 13741 bp, 16 predicted proteins | sample 1598821 | NCBI WGS metagenome assembly OJQV01 (sample SAMN03922509, study PRJEB24848) | human gut metagenome | isolation source: stool sample | host: Homo sapiens | place: Germany | collected 2011-11 | reverse complement strand
GGCCGGACCTCTGTTTTTTCGCCGGAGGGCTGGAAAAATGCTGTAAAATAGTAAAAAAATTTCAAAATGCGCTTGTAAACCGATTCATAAGCCGTTATAATGATAGTTGTGAAAACAGAAAAGTGGAGAGAGTGAGAGCGGGTTCCAGGCACCGCCCGGCGGAAGTGGGAAGGAGTTTACCATGTTCAGCGTTGGGGATCTGGTCGTTCATCCAATGCATGGGGCCGGCGTGATCGACGCCATCGTTCAGGAAAAGGTCGCGGGGAGTACACAGGACTACTATGTGTTCAAAATGCCGGTGGGTGGACTGCTGTTGAAGATCCCCACCGCCAACAGCCAGACGATTGGAGTCCGCTCGGTCATCCAGCGGCCGGAGGCGGAAGCCCTGATTGCCGCTATCCCGTCTTTGGCGGTGGAGGAGAGCAGCAACTGGAACAAGCGGTACCGGGAAAATCTGCTGCGGATGAAGAGCGGGGATCTGTACGAGGTGGCACGTGTGATTAAGGGGCTGATGTTCCGGGAACGGAAGCGGGGCCTCTCCAATGGGGAGCGGAAGATGCTTCATACGGCCCGCCAGATCCTGCTGTCGGAGCTGGTGCTGGCAGAGGACAGCGGCTATGAAGAGGTGGAGCGGCGTGTGGAGCAAGCCATGCTCCAGACACCGGAGATCCAGAGATAACGTGTTCGCGGACCATGTCCGCGAACATTCTGCTGTTTCAGGAGAAATTTCCAGGGAGGTCGGATCATGGCATTTTTCAAAAAATTCCGGGATGCCCAGCGCCCTTGCTGCGCCGCGCTGGTGGCGGCGGCAGGCAGTTCTTCCCGCATGGGCGGGGTGAACAAGCTGCTGCAGCCCCTGGACGGCATTCCTGTACTGGCCCGGACACTGACGGCCCTGCAGATGGCCCGGCGGATCGACGAGATCGTGGTGGCCGCCCGAGAGGAGGACTTTCTGGAGATCTCCCAGCTGTGCAGGACCTACGGCATCACCAAATGCACCAAGGTGATCCGGGGCGGGGAGAGCCGGGCCCACTCGGTACTTCTGGCAGCACTGGAGGCCGGGGAGGGCATGGAGCTGCTGGCGGTGCAGGACGGCGCCCGCCCCCTGGTGACGCCGGAGCTCATCGACGATGTGGCAGAGCAGGCCGCCCGCTGCGGGGCGGCGGCCCCGGCGGTGGCGGTGAAGGACACCATCAAAGCCGTCCGGGACGACGGCACGGTGGCGGAGACGCTGGACCGGGCGGCCCTGCGGGCTGTGCAGACACCCCAGATCTTCGAGAATGCGCTGCTGAAAGCTGCGCTTCAGGCGGCTGTTGAGGGGGGTATTCCCATAACGGACGACTGCTCCGCCGTGGAGCGGATGGGCAAGCGGGTCTATCTGGTGGAGGGGGACGAGGAAAACCTGAAGATCACCACTCCGGTAGACCTGATTTTGGCGGAGGCTATTCTGCAGGCCAGGGAGGATCGGATATGACGAATCTGCGGATCGGACATGGATATGACGTCCACCGGCTGACGGAGAGGCGGCGGCTGGTGCTAGGGGGCGTGGAGATCCCCTGGGACCGTGGGCTACTGGGCCACTCCGACGCGGACGTGCTGACCCACGCGGTAATGGACGCCCTCTGCGGCGCCGCCAAGCTGGGGGACATCGGCAAGCTGTTCCCGGACAGCGATCCCCGCTACGCCGGTATTTCCAGCCTGGAGCTGCTGCGGCAGGTGGCAGCGCTGCTGCAGGAGAGAGGATGGGCCGTGGTGAACATCGACGCCACCCTCATCGCCCAGGCCCCCAAGGTGGGCCCCTACCGCCCGGAGATGGAGGCAAACCTCTCCGCAGCTCTTGGGACGGATGCGGACCGGGTGAATGTGAAGGCCACCACAGAGGAGCATCTGGGCTTTACCGGGGACGGCTCCGGTATGGCGGCCCATGCGGTGGCGCTGCTGGAACGGCTCCCCTGAAAAAAGGACGTGCCTCGGGCGCGTCCTTTTCGCACGTCCGCGCCTCCCGACCATAGAATGGGTAGAGAGGAGGAGTGTCTGTGGAGCACTATTTGATTATCGCCCGCTCGGTGACCTATGCCCAGCGGATGCAGCGGGCGCTGGCCCGGTCGGGGATCCGAAGCCGGATCTTCCGGGCCCCCCGGGACCTGACGGGCCGGGGCTGCGCCTATGCCGTACAGATCGCGGACTCCGCCCTGACGGCTGCCCTGACGGCCCTTCACAGGGAATCTTTGGACCCTGTTCAGATATTCTTGACCCAGCGGGGGACGTTCCGGGAGGTGAGACCGTGATCTATTTTGACAGCGCGGCCACCACCTTCCAGAAGCCCCGGACTGTGGCGGACGCCATGCGGGACGCCATGGCCACCATGAGCTCTCCCGGCCGCGGCGGATACCCCGCCGCCATGCGTGCGGCGGAGGCTGCCTTCGACTGCCGGACAGAGCTGGCGGAGCTGTACCATCTGGAGAACCCGGAGCAGGTGGCCTTCACCATGAACGCCACCCACGGCCTGAACATTGCCATCAAGAGCCTGGTGCCTCCCGGCGGGAAAGCCGTGATCTCCGGATATGAGCACAACGCTGTCACCCGGCCCCTGGCGGCCCTGGGAGCCCAGGTGTCCGTGGCGGCGGCGCCCCTGTTTCAGCCTGCAGCGGTGACGGCGGCCTTTGACCGCCTGATCGTGCCCGGCACGGACGCGGTGATCTGCAACCATGTGTCCAACGTATTCGGCTTCGTCCAGCCGGTGGAGGCTATCGCCGCTATCTGCCGGGAGCGGGAGGTACCCTTCATCATCGACGCGTCCCAGTCCGCCGGGATGCTGACCCTGGACATGACGGCCCTGGGGGCGGCCTTCATCGCCATGCCGGGCCACAAGGGCCTGTACGGCCCCCAGGGGACCGGCGTGCTGCTGTGCAGGAAGGACGTCCCCGTCCGCACACTGCTGGAGGGCGGCACCGGCAGCATCTCTATCCAGCAGGAGATGCCGGACTTCCTGCCGGATCGGCTGGAGGCGGGCACCCACAATATGCCCGGCATCGCAGGGCTGCTGGCGGGGGTCCGATTCGTCCGCCAGCTGGGGCCGGAGGCCATCTGCGCCGGAGAGCGGCAGCTGACCTTCCAGGCGGCGGAGGGCCTGAGGCGGCTCCCTGGACTGCAGGTGTTTGCCCTGCCAGACCTGGCGGCCCAGGCGGGGGTGCTTTCCATTGTCCCGGAGCACATGGACGCAGAGGCATTGGGCGCGGCCCTGGCAGACCGGGGCATCGCCGTGCGGGCGGGCCTTCACTGCGCGCCCCTGGCCCACCGCACCGCCGGGACGCTGGACACCGGCACCGTCCGGCTGAGTTTTTCCCACTGGAACACGCGGGAGGAAGTATCCCGTTTCCTAGTGGCTATGGGGGAGATCCTGAGGTGACTTTCTGAACAGACCGTGAATTTTAGCTTGGTTTGCCTTGCATTCTACAGGCAGATTTTATATAATCTAGATATTCATGGCCTGAAAGGGATGATGACGTCCAATGGAATTTGTCACGCTCTCCACACTGCCCGGGATCATCGGCCGGTATCTGATGATGCTGAAGGTCACGGACATTTTGGATATAGCGATTATGGTGTTTGTGTTTTACAAGGCTCTGACGCTGATTCAGAGCACCCGGGCCGCCAGCCTGCTCAAGGGCGTGCTGGTGTTTCTGGCGGCGCTGATGCTGTCCATGGTCCTGAATATGAACAGCATCAACTTTATCATGAACCAGCTGGTGAGGTGGGGCGTGGTGGCGCTGATCGTCCTCTTCCAGCCCGAGATCCGACGCATCCTGGAGGAGGTGGGCAGCCGCCGCTTCATCGCCTTCTTCTCCCGGGCGGAGGCCGGCACCGCCGTGGAACAGGCCATCGACCAGACGGTGCTGGCCTGCACCGAGATGTCCCAGTCCCGCACCGGCGCCCTGATCGTGTTCGAGCGGGAAAACCTGCTGGACGACATGGTCCGCAGCGGCACGGTGCTGGACGCGGCGGTCTCCAGCGAATTACTGAAAAACATCTTCTTTGTAAAGGCCCCCATGCATGACGGCGCCGTCATCGTCCGGAACGGGCGGGTGCTTGGCGCCGGATGCATGTTGCCTCTCAGCAAGAACGTGAACCTCTCCCGGGAGCTGGGGATGCGCCACCGGGCCGGTATCGGCATGAGCGAGAACGCCGACGCCGTGGTGGTCATCGTCTCCGAGGAGACCGGGTCCATCTCCGTGGCCATCGGGGGAATGCTCAAGCGGCACCTCAAGCCGGAGACGCTGGCCAATATCCTGCGGAACGAGTTGCTTCCGCAGGAGGCCGGGGAGGACAAGCCCAAGTTCAGCCTGATGAATCTGCTGCGGGCCGGAAGCACGGGAGGCGACAACCATGAAAAGTAATCCCAAGCAGAAGGCGGTGTATCTCGCCCTGTGCATCCTGGCGGCCATCGTGGTGTGGATCTTCGTGGACAACTTCGGAAACAACGGCGGTGCGGTGATGCATACCAAGTGGTTCCGGGATGTGCCCATCACCTACACTGGGGAGACGGTCCTTACAGAGCGGGGCTTCATGCTGCTGGACGAGGATACCGTCAGCACCGTGGATTTGGAGATGGAAGGGACCGCGTTTGACCTGGCTCTGCTGGACAAAGACTATATCCGGGTGACAGTGGATCTCTCCAATGTGAGCCGGACAGGGGTGCAGACGGTGACCTCGGTGATTTACGGCTATACGGAAGAGTATTTCCGGCAGAATATTACGGTGAGCGACCGGACGCCCTCCGTCATCACCATCAACGTGGCGGAGCTGTACCACAAGACGGTGGATGTCCGGTGCGAGATCTCCGGCAATGTGGCAGAGGGTTACTCCGCCGGAGAGCTGCAGGTCAGCCCCATGGAGATCGAGGTCCGGGGCGATCAGGAGGATGTGGATGCCGTCAGCTATGCCAAGGTGACCCTGGATCTGGGAGAGGACGCCACCTCCACGGTCACGGGAGAGCTGCCCATCCAGTTCTATGACGCAAACGACCAGCTGCTGGAGAACACCAGCCTCCAGACCACAGAGGAGACCATTCAGGTGACGCTGCCGGTATATGTCACCCGGGAGCTGCAGCTGACCATGAACTTCGTGGAGTCCGCCGGCGCCCGCATGTACAACGTGGACTGGGGGATCGAGCCGTCCACCATCTTGGTGTCCGGCCCGGCAGATGTGCTGAACAGCATGGACAGCATCGTTCTGGACGATTTCAATCTGGCGGAGCTGGGCAGCACCACCAATTACAGCTATGCCATTCCCATCCCGGAGGGATGCGAGAATCTCAGCGGCGTCACACGCGCCACGCTGCGCATCTCCTTCAAGGATATGCAGCGCACCACGGTGACGGCCACCAACTTCATTCTGGAGAACGCGCCGGAGGACCGGACCGTAGACCTGCTGACAGAGCAGCTGGCCGTGTCCATCTTCGGCACCAGCGGGGATGTGGGGGCCATTACCTCGGACAACATTCTGGTGACGGTGGATCTGGCGGACTTCGGCTCCGCCGTGGGCACCTACACTGTCCCCGCGGAGGTGACGGTGGTGGGGCACGACGTGGGCGTCTCCGGCGGGACGTATCAGGTGCGTGTCACCATTTCTGAACAGACATCCGATCAGCCGGCGGAGCCTGATACGCCCGCCGGGGAGACCCCAGATACAGGAGACGAGACAACATGACGCAGATCGCAACAGTTGAACGAATTTTAGATGCGGACCACGCGGAGATTTCCGTACCCCGGAAATCCGCCTGCGGACACGACTGCGAGGAGTGCGCCGGCTGCGGCGTCACCGGCGCGGCGGTCCACGCCCGGGCCAGCAACCCCATCGGCGCCCGGCCCGGACAGAAGGTGGTTGTGGAGAGCAGCACCAAGAATATGCTGCGGATCGTGGTACTGGTGTACCTGATCCCGGTGGTGCTGTTCCTGGCGGGGTATGTCATCATGTCCCTGTTGACGGACAGCGTGGCGGCGCAGTACGCGGTGGCTGCGGCCGGATTCGCGGCGGGCATCGTCTTTGCCATCTTCTATGACCGCAGGCTGCGGGCCAGGGGCGGCCTGACCTTCAACATCGTCCGGGTGTTCTGAGGCGGTGTTCGGCTATGTACGCCCCCCGCTGGAGATCCTGCCTCAGGAGGAGGCAGACCGGTTCCGGCGGGCATACTGCGGGCTGTGCCACACCCTGGGGCGGCGATACGGCCCGGCGGCCCGGATGATCCTGAACTACGACTTCACCTATCTGGCCATCCTGCTGTCGGATCCGGAAGAAGCTGCACCCTGCCGGAGGCGGTGCGTGTCCAGCCCCGTCCGGCTCCGGGCGTACCAGCCCGCAACCGCGGCCCTGGAGCTGGCGGCGGATGAGAGCGTGATTCTGGCCTACTGGCAGCTGCGGGACGGCGTGGAGGACCACGGCCTCTGGAAGGGGTTGGGCTACCGGGTCTCCGCCGCCGCACTGCGGGGCGGCTATCGAAAGGCTGCCGCGGCCCGGCCGGAGTTTGACGGCCGGGTGCGGGAACAGCTGGCGGCTCTGAGCCGCTTGGAGGGGGAGTGTTGTCCCTCCATGGATCAGGCGGCAGATACCTTTGCCCAGCTGCTGGCGGCAGCGGCTGCCGGGGTGGAGGACCCGGTGCGGCGGCGGGTGCTGGAGCAGATGCTCTACCACCTGGGCCGGTGGGTGTATCTGATCGACGCGGCGGACGACCTGCAAAAAGACGCCGTCTCCGGGAATTATAATCCCGTGGCCCTGCGCTATGGCCTGCGGGACGGCAAATGGGACGAGGAGAGCCGCCGGGCCTTTGCCAGAACGCTGGACCACTCCATCCACATGATCGCCACGGCCTTTGAGCTGTGGGACTTCGGCGTCTGGCGCCCCCTGCTGGAGAGTACGGTGTACACCGGGCTTTTTGCCGTGGGCCGGGCCGTGCTGGAGGGCACCTTCCACAAAATGCCCCCCAGGGAACAGAGAAAGAAACACAAGAAGGCTGAGGAGACCACATGAACGATCCCTATCAGATACTGGGTGTGTCGGAGAACGCCTCCGACGAGGAGATCAAAAAAGCATATCGGGAGCTGGCCCGGAAGTACCACCCGGATAACTACCACGACAATCCGCTGGCGGATCTGGCGCAGGAGAAGATGAAAGAGATCAACGCCGCCTACGAGCAGATCACCAAGGAGCGGGCCTCCGGCAAGCGGGGGAGTGGCTCCGGCGGGGCCTCTTACGGCGCTTCCGGCTACGGCGGATACGGCGGCTATCAGGGCTACGGCGGATATGGGGGCTCCCAGAGTTACAGCGGTCAGAGCTCCGTGCTCCAGCAGGCCCGCATCGCCATCAACACCGGCAACATCAGCCGGGCGGAGGCGCTGCTGGCCAATTACAGCGACCACAATGCGGAGTGGAACTTCCTGAAGGGGGCGGTCTGCTACCGCCGGGGCTGGCTGGACGAGGCGCTGCGGTACTACCGGACCGCCTGCCAGATGGACCCCACCAACGCCGAGTACCGGCAGGCGCTGGAGTATATGGAGGGCACGGACGACACGGCATACCGCCCCGGCGGCGGGAGTTTCGGCACCTTGTGCGGCGGAAATCCCTGTATGAGCCTGTGCTGTCTCTGGGCGCTCTGCAATGGCGGCGGCTATTGGTTCTGCTGCTGAGAGACCACAAGAGAGGAAGTAGGGATCACATGATTAAGAGCATGACCGGCTACGGCCGGGCAAGACAGGAGCTGCACAAGCGGGACATCACGGTGGAGGTCCGCTCCGTCAACAACCGGTATCTGGACTGCACCGTGAAGATGCCCCGGATGTATGCCTTTGCGGAGGACGCAGTGAAAAAGCACGTCCAGCAGGCGGTGTCCCGGGGAAAGGTGGACGTGTTCATCACCGTGGACGCCACTGCCGCGGATGTGGTCAAGGTTGCGGTGAACCGGGAGCTGGCGGCCCAGTATGCCGCCGCCCTGGGGGAGCTGTCGGACGTCTGCGGCACAGCGGACTATCGGCCCGCGCCGGAGACGCTGGCCCGGTTCCCGGACGTCCTCACCGTCACGAAGGCGGATGAGGACCTGGAGACCGTCAGCGCCGACCTCTGCGCGGTCTTGGACGAGGCGCTGGCCGCGTACAATGACATGCGGGCCGTAGAGGGGCAGAAGCTGGCGGAGGACATCTCCAACCGGCTGGACGCCATTGAGCGCTACACCGGACAGGTGGAGATGCGGTCGCCGGAGACGGTGGCGGAGTACCGCGCCAAGCTCACCGCCCGGATGGAGGAGGTGCTGCAGAGCACCACCGTCGACGAGCAGCGGATCCTGATGGAGGCCGCCATCTACGCGGACAAGGTGGCTGTGGACGAGGAGACCGTCCGCCTGCGGAGCCACGTGGCCCAGCTGCGTACCATGCTGGCAAGCGACGAGCCCATGGGCCGGAAGATGGACTTCCTGATCCAGGAGGTCAACCGGGAGTCCAACACCATCGGCTCCAAGTGCAACGATGTGGCCATTGCCAATGTAGTGGTGGGGCTGAAGGCGGAAGTGGAGAAGATGCGGGAGCAGGTCCAGAATGTGGAGTGATGGAAGATGAAGCTCATCAACATCGGATTCGGCAATCTGGTCTCCGCCGACCGGCTGGTGGCTGTGGTGGGGCCGGACTCGGCCCCCATCAAGCGCATGGTGCAGGAGTCCCGGGAGCGGGGAATGCTGATCGACGCCACCTACGGCCGCAAGACCGCGTCCATTTTTATCATGGACAGTGACCACGTGGTACTGTCGGCCCTGCCGCCGGAGCGGTTCGCACCGAAGGAAGAGAGAGAGAACGAAGAATAGGAGCGTGTGTATATGAGAAAGGGGAGGACCTTTGTGGTCTCCGGCCCCTCCGGCGTGGGGAAGAGCACGGTGCTCAAGGCCCTGCTGGAGTCCCGGAAGAATCTGTATTTTTCTGTGTCGGCCACCACGCGGGACCCGCGTCCCGGAGAGCTGGACGGCATCCACTACCACTTCATGGACGTGGAGTCCTTCCGGAAGTGGATCGCCATGGACCAGTTCCTGGAGTACGCGGAGTACGTGGGGAACTTCTACGGCACACCCAAGAAGTTTGTGGACGATGCCATGGAGGCCGGGAAGGACGTGATCCTGGATATTGAGATCCAGGGCGCCATCCAGGTGTGCAGCAAGCGGCCGGACACGGTGCGCATCTTCATCGCCCCTCCCAGCTGGGCGGAGCTGGAGCGCCGCCTGACAGAGCGGGGCACCGACAGCCCCGAGAAGATCCAGAAGCGGCTGCTGCGGGCCAAAGTGGAGTTTCAGACGGCCCACACCTATGATTACTTTGTCATCAACGACACCGTGGAGAATGCGGTGGGGGAGCTGAACGCCATTATCACGGCGGAGCACTGCAAGCCCCAGGAGCGCATGGAGATCATCAGCGGACGCTGAGACGCCCGCTTTGTTCATAAATAAATTTACGCCTGCAAGGCAGATAGGAAGTTGATCCATTATGATGCTGTATCCCGCAATGAACAAGCTGACCGGCTATATCCCCAACCGCTATATGCTGGTGGACGTGGTGGCCCGCCGGGCCCGGCAGATCGCCGACGAGGCGGAGGAGACTGGCGAGCATCTGACGGAGAAGCCCGTCACCCTGGCCATCCAGGAAGTGGCGGACGGCAAGCTGGACGCCAGAAACATGGACCTGACCATTGAGGAACCGGAGGATCTACAGCCGGCGGAGGAAGAGGCACAGTAACAACAGGAGGGGCGAGGCATGGAAACCGCTGAGATCGTGAAAATCGCGGTGAGCGCCGCGCCCTATTCCATTGACAAGCCGTATGACTACCTGGTTCCCCCGGAGCTGCTGGAAACGGCGGTACCCGGCGTCCGGGTCACCGTGCCCTTCGGCCGGGGCAACCGCACCAGTGAGGGCATTATTCTGGCCCGGACGCCAGGTGAAAAGATGCAGGGGCTCAAACCCCTGCTGTCGGTCCTGGACCGAGGGCCGGTACTGGACGGCGATGGCATCGCCCTGGCATTGTGGCTGCGGCAGCGGTACTTCTGCACGCTGTTTGAGGCGGTGAAGGCCATCCTGCCCGCCGGACTCTGGTACCAGATCCGGGAGGTCTGGCATGTGGCAGAGGGCATGGACCGCTGCGCGGCCGACGGCGCGGCCACCGGCATCCGACGGGCCGCCCCGGTGCTGGACGCCTTGTTTGCCGCCGGAGGCTCCGCAGAGCTGTCAGTGCTGGAGGAGGCCTGCGGCAGGGAGGCTGGCACTGTGCTGCGGGCACTGCAGAAGGCCGGGGTCACGGTCTGCGAGACTGCGGCCCGCCGGAGGATCGGCGACAAGTCCCGTCGGATGGTGGAACTGGCCGTCAGCGCCGAGGAGGCCGCATCTCTGACGGAAAAGCGATCCTCCCCCCAGCGGCGGGAGGCGGTGCGTCTCCTGGCGGCAGAGGGGCGGATGAGCGCGGCGGAGGTATGCTACTTCACAGGCGTCTCCATGGCCGCCCTCCGGGGGATGGAGAAGGCGGGGATCGTGGCTTTTTCAGCGGAAGAGGAGCTGCGGCTGCCGGACCTGACGGCGGTGGAACCCAGCGGTCCTATCGTCCTCAATGAGGAACAGGAGGCGGCCTTTCAGTGTATCCGGACCCTGACGAAGACCGGGAAGCCGGAGGCGGTGCTGCTCCAGGGCGTCACCGGCAGCGGCAAGACCCAGGTCTATCTCCGTCTGGTTCAGGAAATACTGAGCCGGGGGAGGCGGGCCATGGTCCTGGTGCCGGAGATCGTGCTGACGCCCCAGATGATGCGGCGGTTCTCCGCCTGTTTTGGGGACCAGGTGGCCATGCTCCACAGCTCCCTGCGGATGACGGAGCGCTACGACCAGTGGAAGCGTATCCGCCGGGGCGAGGTCCAGGTGGTGCTGGGCACCCGGTCCGCCATCTTCGCCCCGCTGAAAAACGTGGGCCTGATCGTCCTGGACGAGGAGCAGGAGAGCAGCTATCAGTCGGAAAACCCGCCCCGGTATCACACCCGGGACGTGGCCAAATACCTCTGCGCCCGGGACAAGTCCACCTTGGTCCTGGGGTCTGCCACTCCGGCGGTGGAGACCGCCTGGAACGCGGAGCATGGGATCTATCACAAGGCGCTGCTGCGCCAGCGATATAACCGGCAGGCATTGCCGGAGGTGCTGGTGGCGGACCTGAAACAGGAAATCCGGGCGGGCAACGCCGGGATGGTGGGGCAGGTCCTCCGCACTGAGCTGGAGGAAAACTTGCGGCGGGGAGAGCAGAGCATCCTGCTGCTGAACCGCCGGGGCAGCAGCAGGTATCTGCTGTGCGGGGAGTGCGGCCATGTGCCGGAGTGTCCCCGCTGCAGCGTGGCGCTGACGTATCACTCCGCCAATGGACGGCTGATGTGCCACTACTGCGGCCACTCGGAGCGATCCAGCGACACCTGCCCCGTCTGCGGCGGCATCATGAAGCACGTGGGCACCGGCACTCAGAAGGTGGAGGAGGAGCTCCACGATCTGTTCCCAGGTACGGAGGTGCTGCGGATGGACGCAGACACCGCCGCGGGCCGTCATGAGCAACTGCTGGACAAGTTTGAGCGGGAGCGGATTCCCATCCTCCTGGGCACCCAGATGGTGGCCAAGGGGCTGGACTTTCCCCAGGTGACACTGGTGGGGGTTCTGGCTGCGGATCTGTCCCTGTATGTAGACAACTACCGGGCCGCCGAGCGGACCTTCAGCCTGCTGACCCAGGTGGTGGGCCGGGCGGGCCGGGGCGGCAGTGCCGGCCGGGCGGTGATCCAGACCTACACCCCGGAAAACGATGTGATCCAGTGCGCGGCTCGGCAGGATTACCAGGGGTTTTATGAGCGGGAGATCCGGATGCGGCGATTGCGGCGGTTTCCGCCATTTGCAGACCTCTTCACCTTCACCGTCTCCGGTACCGAGGAGGGCGCCGTCCTCCGGGCCGCCGTCGCAGTGCGGGAAGAGCTGCGCCGCCTCTGCGCCCTGCCGGAGCTGGCGGCCGGAGAACCGGAGGTGCTGGGTCCCGCCCCTGCGCCGGTGATGAAGCTGAATAACCGCTACCGCTACCGCTGCCTGCTGGTGGGAAAGAACGACAGGCCCACCCGAGAGGCGGTGAGCTGGCTGCTGAAGGCATTTGCAAACGACCGCGCCAACCGCGGGATGAATCTATTTGTGGACTGCAACTCCATGGAGTGAGCAGCGTTTTGAAGGAGGTCAAGGACTTATGGCTTTACGGAAGATCGTGGTGCAGGGAGAGGAGTGCCTGACAAAGGTGTGCCGCCCTGTGACGGAGTTCAACCCTCACCTGCACCAGTTGCTGGACGATATGCTGGAAACACTGGAGGATGCCAATGGCGCTGGGCTGGCTGCTCCCCAGGTGGGAGTGCTGCGCCGGGTGTGCGTGGTGCTGGACGAGGACTCTGAGGAGTATATCGAACTGGTGAACCCGGAGATCGTGGCTCAGAGCGGCGAGCAGACCGGGCTGGAGGGCTGCCTCAGCGTGCCCGGCAAATGGGGCATCGTCACCCGGCCGGACGTGGTCCGGGTCCGGGCCCAGGACCGGTATGGCGACTGGTTCGAGGTGGAGGGCGAGGGCCTGACGGCCCGAGCCTTCTGCCACGAGATCGAGCATCTGGACGGCCATCTGTTTGTGGAGCACATCGACCACTTCCTCTCTGATGAGGAGCTCCGGGACTATCTGGAGCAGGAGGAGCGGCAGGCCCGTGAGGCCGCAGAAGCTCAGGAAGGGGAGTGAGCCCATGCGGATCCTGTTCATGGGCACGCCGGACTTCGCCGTGGCGTCCTTGCGGCGGCTGGTGGCCGACGGCCATGAGGTCTGCGGCGTGTTCACGCAGCCGGACAAGCCCAAAAACCGGGGACATAAGCTGGTGCCAACGCCTGTAAAGGAATTTGCTTTGACAGAAAATATTCCCGTCTATCAGCCTTTGAAGATGCGGGACGGCACGGCGCTGGAGCTGGTGCAGTCCCTGGCACCGGAGCTGACGGTGGTGGCGGCCTACGGCCGCATCCTGCCGGAGGACATTCTGGAGGCGCCCAGATACGGCTCTATCAACGTCCACTCGTCTCTGCTGCCCAAGTATCGGGGGGCGGCCCCCATCAACTGGGCCATCCTGAACGGGGAGGAGACTACCGGCGTCTCCATCATGTATATGGCGAAGGAGCTGGACGCAGGGGACGTGATCCTGCAGAAGGAGACTCCCATCGGCCCGGACGAGGACGCCCAGGCCCTGACGGTGCGCCTGGCGGACCTGGGGGCAGAGGCCCTCAGCGAGGCGGTGGCGGCCATCGGAAACGGCACAGCCGCCCGGACACCCCAGGATGAGAGCCGTCAGACCTACGCCTCCATGCTGACAAAAGAGATGTCCCCCATCGACTGGACCCGCTCCGCCCGGGAGATCGACTGTCAGGTCCGGGGACTGATTCCCTGGCCCTGCGCGGCCTGCGATCTGGCAGGGCAGCGGTTCAAGGTCTACCGCACCGCCCCCGGCGAACAGACCGGCGCGGCGCCCGGTACAGTGCTCTCCGCCGGGAAGCAGGGCATCCAGGTGGCCTGCGGCAGGGGAGAGAGCCTGTATCTCACGGAGATCCAGGCGGAGGGCGGCAAGCGCATGGCTGCGGCGTCCTATCTGCTGGGCCACCCGTTGGAGGTCTGAGCTCCGCCAGTTTCACAATTC
>OJQV01001121.1_pt1 | contig 13893 bp, 8 predicted proteins | sample 1598821 | NCBI WGS metagenome assembly OJQV01 (sample SAMN03922509, study PRJEB24848) | human gut metagenome | isolation source: stool sample | host: Homo sapiens | place: Germany | collected 2011-11 | reverse complement strand
CAGACGGTTTTTCTCCGCATCCGGGAAATTTTTGTTCCAAAATCGTCAGTTTTCCTTCAATTTCCTTAATCTCTTCGGCGCTTTCATTAAGCAGCTTCAACTCATCTGCACTGAACTGATCCTTGATACCGTCAATCGTTTTCAGAAGAAAATCGCCGTAGTTTCCGCCGTCCTCAATCATCGCCATACCCTTATCGGCTGAAATAAATACCTTTTCCCAAAGTTCGCTGTTTTCGGAAAGAATAGCATTTTCCTGTGCCATCAGTTTTTGATGCAGGTCGGCGGCCTCGTCTTTTGTGTTTGGATTCACAGCTGTCAGCATAGCCGTTTCGCTTTTCTTATTTGCGGTAGTATTCGTCGGATTGCCTTTGTCTGTGCCACAGGCGGCAAAGCTTAACAACATCATCAAGGCAGTCAGTAAGGTTAAAATTTTTGTTGTTTTCATGGTATTTACTCCTTTTCTGTTTCAATTTCTGTTTCAATTTTTTGTTTTGCTGTTTCCGCTTTTTCAGCGGGACAATCATTTTCTTTTCCTTTGCCAAAGCCGTAGCGAAAGCTGACCGCCTTGGCAGGACAGGCACGGATACACTTACCACAGCGTATGCATTCGGTGTGGTCGGGAGTTTTGGTTACATCTACATCCATCTTGCATACTTTGGCACACTTTCCGCAGGAAATGCATTTGTGTTTGTCTACTTTCATTCCGAAAAGCGACACCTTGTTAAGCAATGCATAAAATGCACCGAGAGGACACAGCCACTTGCAGAACGGTCTGTAGAAAAGTACACTCAGTACGATTACCGTAATCAATATGCCCAGCTTCCACGAAAAGAGCGTACCCAGTGCGGCACGGATTCCCGAATCAATGGCGGCAAGAGGGATTGCCCCCTCAAGTACCCCTTGAGGACAAAGATACTTACAGAAAAAAGGATCTCCCATACCCACATCGTTTGTAATGAGCATTGGCAGCAAACCTACAGCCAAAAGCAAAACTGCATATTTTATGTATGTCAGCGGCTTCAGCTTTTTAGTGGAAAGCTTTTTTGTCGGTATCTTATGTAACAGTTCCTGAAGCCATCCGAACGGACACAAAAAACCGCAGATAAAACGCCCGAGCAGAACTCCTATCAATATGAGGAATCCTGTGATATAATATGAAAAACTGAATTTTGACGAACCCACCACAGCCTGAAACGAGCCGATTGGGCATGCACCCGATGCCGCAGGGCAGGAATAGCAATTCAGTCCCGGAACGCAAACAGCCTTTCCTTTGCCTTGATAAATTCTGCCCTTCAATAAATTCGGCAGATGAATATTACTCAGCAAAGTTGCTCCTGCTTGAATAAGCCATCGAAAGCGTGAGAGGAACTGCGATACATCGCCTCTTTTTTTCTTCGGTTCTTTGTTATCCAATTCCCACACACTCCAAACACAACCGGATTGCCTTGCTTAACACGGTTTCTGCCTCTCCACGCAGAGCTCCGTAACACAGCATCATAATTCCGCAGATAATCAGTACGATCTGAAATACGGCTTTTTTCTTTCGAGTCAATTCGGTCACTCCTTTCTTTTGTGCTCTCATTGTAGCACAGAGGATGTAAAATCCCTGTTAAGAACTAAAACTTAACAAAAACTTTATGTCTGAGCGATATAATGTATAATTAAATTATCAAAGAAATATGAAAACACAACAAGGAGAGTTTCTATGCGTATTTTAGTAATTGAAGACGAGCGTGCGCTGTGCGAGACAATTGTTCGCAGCCTTAAAAGATTGGCATACAGCGTTGATTTTTGTTATGACGGAAACAAAGCAAATGAGTTGCTCGGAATAGAAAAGTACGATCTTGTTTTACTTGATCTGAATTTACCCGGTGCAGACGGGATGACGGTACTGCGAACTCTGCGACAAACCGACAGAGATACCAGAGTGTTAATTCTTTCGGCACGCTGTGAGGTTGCCGACAAGGTGGAGGGGCTGGATGCCGGAGCAAACGATTACCTGACAAAGCCTTTTCATTTGGAGGAGCTTGAGGCAAGAATACGCAGTCTGACTCGCCGTCGGTTTACACAAAACAATGTTGTTTTGAACTGTGGAAAGGTTGCTTTTGACACCAAAGCCCGTGTTGCCGTTGCTGACGGTCAGGAGCTGTCACTTACCCGAAAAGAAATCGGAATACTTGAATATTTACTTCTTAATCAAGGCCGCCCCGTCAGTCAGGAAGAACTGCTCGAACATGTTTGGGATAACAGTGTTGACAATTTCAGCAATTCAATAAGAGTACATATTTCTGCATTACGAAAGAAACTGCGTGCGGTACTCGGCTATGACCCGATTCGCAATCGCATTGGTGAAGGATATGTTATGGAGGAAGAAAAAGTATGAAAAAGCTATCCTTGCAATGGCGCATAACTCTGATGACAGCACTTCTTATCGGAGCCACCTGCATTTTTATGAATGTTCTTATCGGCTATTCCGGCAGCCATTATATGGATTCCATAGGCTCTTATGTTACAGGTTACGGTGATACGGACAAAGGAGAACCTGACTTTTTCGATCCTGAACACGAAAAGCTTGATCGTGAATTGACTATTGTAATTAACGGAGCACAGGAATCCTTTATCGCTACCAATTGGTATATTACGGCGGCGGCAACATTGTTAGGCGGTGTGCTTGCGTATTTTTTAAGCGGGCATGCGCTGAAGCCTCTGCGTACTTTTACCGCCCGGGTTGAAAAGGTTCAACCTAACAATTTGACGGATATGAAGATAACCGAAGAAGTTCCGCCTGAACTGAGACAGTTTGTCAAGTCGTTCAATCGGATGCTTGACCGTCTTGATGAGGGATTTACCGCTCAACGACAGTTCACGGGAAACGCCGCACATGAGTTGCGCACGCCGCTTTCGCTTATGCAGGCACAGCTTGAACTTTTTTCGGCAGAGCATCCCGAGGCATCGCCTGAAACGGCGGAGTTCCTCCGATTGTTGCGTGAGCAGACCGAACGAATGACACAAATGACAAAAACCCTGTTGGAAATGAGCGAGCTTCGCACAGTATCGTGTGCCGACCGCATAGAGATAGGACCTATGGTAGAAGAGATTTTCACTGACCTTGCACCCCTTGCAGAGAAGAACAATGTTACACTTGAAAGCACGGGCGATGCTGTTATGACAGGCAGTGACACGCTGATTTACCGTTTGTTATATAATCTGACCGAAAACGCTATACGCTACAACCGTTTTAACGGTACAGTGAATATTACCGTAACGCACAAAGACGATCAGCTTGTTATTACGGTTGCGGATACCGGCTACGGCATCCCCGAACAATACAGAGAAAGTATTTTTCAGCCCTTCTTTCGTGTGGATAAATCCCGAAGCAGAGAATACGGCGGAGTTGGATTGGGACTTTCTTTGGTGTGGGAAATCGTTGCACTGCACAATGGTAAAGTTCGTGTGGAAGAAAGTTCGGAAAAGGGTACTGCTATAGCAGTAAAGTTTCCGACAGATGTGATAAAAATTTAATATTTTGCGATTTTTTCTTAGTTAATTGTTGAAATTACCGTAGCTCTGTGCTATACTATAATTAATTAATCGATTAGTTATCAAAAGGAAGCGAACTTTATGAGAACAACAGAGGAACAGCACAACGAGCGTAAGAGGGAAATAATGGAAAAATGCTTTGAATGCTATGCTGAAAATGGGCTGACAGGTACGGGCATCAAGGCTTTGGCGGCAGCGTGTGGCTGTACAACGGGAAATCTGTATTCCTATTTCAACAGTGTTGATGAACTGATTATTGAATCAACTGCATACTGTATGGAAAAGGTCGAGGATGATTTTATGGAAAAAGCTCCCACCGACCCGAAGGATGTTGTTCGATTTGTGAAAGAGGTTCCGTATTGGACCGCAAAGAAGCACGGCAAGAAATATCGGCTGATGTATCAGGTCTATACCCATCCGAAATATATTGAGCACGGCAAGAAATTCTTTGAGGGGGTAAATGAGCGCTATACCGAGTATGCAAAGCGGCTTGAGCCGAAAATCGGCATTCCGTACACGGTGATTACACCGCTGATTTTTATATTTGTCCGTGCCTGTGTACATTATGCTATGTTTGAGGATGAATATTATTTAAAAACCCAAATGGAGGTCTTAAAACAGGGTGTTGCCCTGTTTACTGATAAATACCGTTCACAATATTTGAAAGGAGGCAATGATAAATGAAAAAACGAATATACTGTGTTACCACCGCACTCTGTCTTGTGCTTTGCATCGTACTTTGCATTGCATTTGCTGCCGTATGCAGCAAGGCGGAAAATAGCAAAACCCTGTTGCCGGAAGTGCGAAATAACGGCACAGCAATCCAATGGAGAGATGCCGCCGAAGAGGAATGGCACGATCTTGTAGCTCTTAACACGCTCAGAGGTGCTGTCGGAGAAAACGGCAAGGACGGAATAAACGGCACTGACGGTAAAGACGGTCTTAACGGCAAAGACGGTGCTGACGGAAAGAACGGCACTGACGGAAAGAACGGTCTTAACGGTAAAGACGGTACTAACGGAAAAGACGGTGCTGACGGAAAGAACGGCCTTAACGGTAAAGATGGCATTGACGGCAAAGATGGCATTGACGGAAAGAACGGTCTTAACGGAAAAGACGGTGCTGACGGCAAAGACGGTACTGACGGAAAAGACGGTATTGACGGAAAAAACGGTCTTGATGGCAAAAACGGTGCTGACGGAAAGAACGGTGCTGACGGCAAAGACGGTGTTGACGGAATAAACGGTCTTGACGGAAAAGACGGCATTGACGGAAAAAACGGTCTTGACGGCAAAGACGGTGTTGACGGAATAAACGGCACTGACGGAAAAGACGGTGCTGACGGCAAAGACGGTGTTGACGGAAAAAACGGTCTTGACGGCAAAAACATAGAGGTACAAAGAACAACAGAATATATACAGTGGCGCTATGAGGGAGAAAACTGGCAAAACCTTGTTGCCATTTCCGATATAAAAGGACCCACAGGGCAGAACGGTAAAGATGGAGCAAACGGAAAAACACCGGAGTTCCGTGTAAATGAAAACAATCTTCAATGGCGTTATGTCAGCGATGAAATATGGCTAAATCTTTACGATCTTTCAAATTTGAAAGGTCTTGACGGAAAAGACGGAATCGACGGAAAAAACGGTGTCGATGGTATTGACGGCAAAAACGGTGATACGCCGTTCATCGGTGAAAACGGCAACTGGTGGCTCGGAGTGACCGACATTGGCGTAAAAGCCGCAGGTGTTGACGGTGAAAAAGGCGACAAGGGAGATAAAGGAGATGCCGGAGAGAACGGTAAGGACGGAGCAAACGGAAAAACACCTGAGTTCCGTGTGAATGAAAACAATCTGCAGTGGCGTTATGTCGGCGATGAAATATGGCTTAACCTTTATGATCTTTCAATTTTGAAAGGTCTTGACGGCGCAGACGGTAAGGATGGTATAAACGGCAAAGACGGTGTTGACGGTAAAGATGGTGTTGACGGCAAGGACGGTGCCGATGGTAAGGATGGAACAAACGGACAAAACGGTTCTGACGGCAAAGACGGCAACACCCCGTTCATCGGTGAAAACGGCAACTGGTGGATTGGAACGACCGATACGGGAGTGAAAGCCACAGGAGTTGACGGTGAAAAAGGAGACAAAGGAGACCCCGGTGAAAAGGGTGACAAAGGAGATAAAGGTGACAAAGGTGATGCAGGTCAGAACGGCAGCTGTTCGGGATATTTTTACGGAGAGGCAAACGCTCCGAGGACAGTACTGAATAACAGTCGTGTCAATATTTCTGTCTACGAAAAAATAAACAAGGGCGGCTTGATTTCATCCTACAGGAATAATATTACCCTCAAAAAAGGACATATTTACAATGTCTGCTTAAGCGGTTCTCTCGAAGTTGGTTCAAACGAATTTGACAACAGCGGCAATTACTCTATTCAGATGACAGACGGTTATGATGACGATCTTTGCAGGGAGCTTACACGAATAAAAAGGGACGGGGCAAAAATACCGTATACCAATGATCAACATTCCTTTAATTTCAACAGAATGTATGATGCGTCAAATAAAGACATTACATTGCAGTTGTGGTTTGAAAATTCGGCATACAATACTTATCTCGGTGGCTTCAGAGGTACTATTACAATAACCGCTCTTGATTAAAATTATATAACGGAGGTGGCGAAAAATGAAAAAACGAATACTTAGTATCCTGCTGACTTTATGCATGATGCTCTGCCTTACGCCGATAAGCGTATTCGCCGAGGAGGTTGGGGCCGGGGGCTCTGCTGCGATACAGCTTGGTGCAGATGCACTAAGTGTGTTAAGTAAAAATGCAAACACAGCGACCGCACCGACTGTGTATTTCGGGCAAAACCATGAAAATAATCCCGCTGCATGGCGAGTTATCGGCTATGACGGAAACGGTGTTACAAGCTCACAGGGGGATATTACCATGCTTGCGGCAGGCGCTATGGGAGTTATACCATTTGTCGATACCATATTAAACAACGAATACGCACCGAGTAATTTGAAAACCGCGATAGATGCGCTTGCAGCAAAGCTGACGACAGAAGAAAATGCTGCCGTAAAGAAACGGGCGCTTACAAGCGGAAGTTACGACGGAGAGAATACCGACTGTGTAGCGGGAGGGCAGGTGGATAACGCTGTATTCTGGCCGCTTTCCACAGCGGAAGCGTTTGCGGTAAACAACGATCTGCGTGCCTTGGAGCCTGCACATCCGAATTGGGTGACAACCGCTTGGTGGCTGCGCTCCCCCGGCTCCAATAAATATCATCTCGCCGTCGTGACTAGTGATGGTTCTGTCCAATACTCTGGGCACACTATCCTCATTTTCAATAATCATCGGACTGTTCGTCCCGCTTTTAAATTAAATATGAACTCTGTCCTTTTTGCATCTGCCGCTGTGGGCGGAAAGCCTGACGGAGGGCTGACCCCGATTCCCGAATACAGCGGAAACGAGTGGAAGCTGACGCTTTTAGATAGTAGACGCAATTTTGCCGTGACGGAAAAAACTGTCAGCGCCGCCCCCGACGATACCGTTACGCTGAATTACAAAGGGGCGACCACAGGGAAAAATGAATATATCTCTGTCATCCTGGCGGATAACAACGGCGCACAGTATTACGGCAGAGTAGCACAACCTACTGCCGAAAGCGGAACGGTTGAAATCAAAATCCCGTCTGACATTGCACCGGGCGACTATACCATGAAGGTATTCAGCGAGCAGTATAACGGTGACTGCAAGACCGACCTTGCAAGTGCTTTTGCGGATGTCACGCTGACGGTGGAAAGTCAGCCTGACGAACAGTTTACCCTCGCCCCCGGCAGCAGATACTATTTTGATCTGTCGGCGATGAACATCCCCGGAACGGTAAACAGCAATCTACCGGACAGCACCCTGCATTATGTGCCTTTTACCTATGTGGGCACGGTCAACGCTTATAAGCTCACATCGGAAATGGCAACCACCGAGGAGTATGCTCAGAAGAATAAATATCCCCACAGCCTATTCATTGCGGACTATGCCGTAACGCATACGGTAAGCTGGGATGACCTGAATACCGCAGGTCTGATTTTCGGCAAAAATTATGCCAGCGGCGGCGTGGACTATACCCTGCGCACACCGTCTGTGGGAAGTGACTGTACGGGTTTAGACGATTCCCAACGCGGCGTGCCCCAAAGCAACGAATGGGACAGGATACTGAACAAGGACAGCAGCTACATCAAAAACTGGAATGGCATATATTCGTGGGGGCAGGACACAACAAGATACAACTCGTCGCTCCGTGCGGTTCGCGGGTACGATTCGGGCCGACGCTGGAACGACGACGATGCTACGGACTCCCTCCCGCTCGTCGGTTTCCGCCCTGTCCTTGAAGTCCTGAACCCTGACACACTGGGTTCTGACGGACTGAAGGTCGTTACCCTTGACCTTGGCGGCGGAACGCTCGGCGGCAGCTCCGAGGATATTCAAATCATTGTGAAAAGCAGCGAGAGCTTTGCCGCGCCTGCGTCCGACGGCATGACCCGCCCGGACGGAAATACAGGCAGCTACTTCATGTGGCTCGGAAGCAACGGTAAGCTCTACGCGCCCGGTGCCAGTGTTCCGGCGGACGTTACCAAGCTCACGGCGCAGTTTGTTTTATCAGAACAGTTTTCCCTTACCCCCGGCGGCAGATACTATTTTGACCTGTCGGCGATGGATATTCCCGGCACGGCAAACAGCAATCTGCCGGACAGCACCCTGCACTATGTGCCCTTTACTTATGTGGGCACGGTGGATGCATATTCGTTGAAAAATGAAGCCGACAAGGATACCACCCCTTACGAGCACAGCTTGTTTATTGCAGATTATAACGTGAAATGTTCTTTGCAGCGGGAGACGTTGGCAGAAATGAACCTGATTTATGGCCAGACCTATACAGCGAGTAACGTGAACTATACGCTCCGCGCCCCATCTGTTGGAGACCATCACCGTAATGAAGGAGAAGGCTCTGGTCTTGCACCAATTGACAATGAATGGGATACGATCTATCAGAAGTCAGCCGATTATATCAAAAACTGGTATAAAATGCGCTCTTTCGGCCAGGATATAGGTACTGGGAATGTCGAGGGATGGTATCTATCTCGTGGTGGACACTTCGCTGCACAGGCTACATTTTGGGCAAGGCCAACCCTTCCGGAGCGGGACGCTGGTTTCCGCCCCGTCCTCGAGCTGCCGACAGATCTTGCCGCTGACAGCCTAAAGGCGGTTGAGCTGCGGACGGGTAAATTTATGCCCGGCGAGCAGCAGAACTGGATCAACATTATCGTGAAAAACGGCGAGAGCTTTACTGCACCCTCTGCCGAAGGACTGCCCCGCCCGGACGGCATTTCGGAAGACGCGCAGCTGTATTGGTCGGATGAAAATGGGAACTGCTATAAACCCGGCGATACCGTACCTGCCGATGTTTCCAGGCTTTCGATCACTGGAGACTATGAGGTGATTTACCTCCCCGGCACATACGGCGCTGGCAGTGCGGTGACGGATATGAAACCCCACAACAATATTCTTACCCTGCGCGGCGCTTTGTTCACCCGCGTGGGCTACACGCAAGTAGGCTGGTCAACCGTTGACGGAGGCGAAAAGGTATATGACTTTAAAGATATTTATACCAAAAACGAGGCACTGACGCTCTATCCCGTGTGGAATACGAATAAATACACAATAACCTTTGATACCAACGGCGGAAGTGAAATTGCACCCATTACACAGGATTACGGTACAGAAATTACCGCCCCTGACAATCCGACAAGAAAAGGTTATACCTTTAAGGGTTGGGATAAGGAAATCCCCGAAACCATGCCGGCGGAGAATATAACGGTTAAAGCACAATGGGAAATCAATCAGTATACAATAGCCTTTGATACCAACGGCGGAAGTGATATTGCACCAATTACACAGGACTACGGTACGGAAATTACCGCCCCTGACAACCCGACAAGAAAAGGTTATACCTTTAAGGGATGGGATAAGGAAATCCCCAAAACCATGCCTGCCGAAAACATTACAATTACGGCACGGTGGAAAGATACAGAAAAGCCGACGGGCGAAATTATCATAGGCACAAATAAATGGAATGAATTCTTAAACGAGCTTACCTTTGGCATATTCTTCAAGGATACACAGGAGGTAACTATAAATGCCGTTGATAACAGCGGAGTTGTGTTTGTATCCTATTTGGTAACAGATCGGGAACTCTCCGAGGATGAACTGAACTCTCTTGTATTCCGTGCATATGAAGAACCGTTTAGCATAGACCCCAACGGAGAATATATTATTTATGTAATGCTTGTTGATGAAAATATTAACATAACATACCTTCGCTCCGACCGACTAACGTTTGATAATATTCAGCCTGTAATCAGCGGTATTGAGAACGGCAAGACCTATTGTGAGGCACAAACCGTTACTGTTGATGAGAAGAATGTTGATACCGTTACCGTAAACGGCACGGCGGTTACGCTTGATGCAGACGGAGGTTTTGTTCTCCCACCGACAAACGGCGAGCAGAAGATAGTTGTCACCGACAAATCGGGCAATAATGCAGAGATGACAGTAACAGTCAACAACGGTCATACCTTTGGTAAATGGGTATCTGACAATAACGGTAAGCATACCCGAAAATGTACCGTGGACGGATGCGATGCATTTGAAACCGAAAATTGCTCAGGCGGCAATGCCACCTGTACAAAAAAGGCGGTATGTGATGTCTGCGGTAAAGCCTACGGAGAACCTGATGGAACAAACCACGAGGGCGGTGTACAGGAGTGGACGACAAGAACCGCTTTTGTTCACGAACAAAAATGGAACTGCTGTGGTGCTGTGATTGTGGCAAGTGAAGCACACGAGTGGAAAGACGGTGTGTGCCAAGAGTGCGGATATGTATGTCTGCATAATGATACGGATAAAAACCATATCTGCGACTACTGCGAGAAGACAATCTCTGAACACGAAGACGCAGATAAAAATCATATCTGCGATTATTGCAAAAAGACAATCTCTGAGCATGAAGATAAGGACAAAAACCATATCTGTGATTACTGCGAAAAGACAATCTCTGAACACGAAGACGCAGATAAAAATCATATCTGTGACTACTGCGAAAAGATAATCTCTGAGCATGAAGATAAGGACAAAAACCATATCTGTGACTACTGCGAAAAGACAATCTCTGAGCATGTAGATACGGATAAAAATCATATCTGCGATTACTGCGAAAAGACAATCTCTGAACACGAAGACACGGATAAAAATCATATCTGCGACTACTGCGAAAAGATAATCTCTGAGCATGAAGATAAGGACAAAAATCATATCTGCGATTACTGCGAAAAGATAATCTCTGAGCATGAAGATAAGGATAAAAACCATATCTGCGACTACTGCGAAAAGACAATCTCTGAACACGAAGACACGGATAAAAATCATATCTGTGACTACTGTGGCAAGGGGATTACCAACCACTCCGGCGGAAAAGCTACCTGCACCGAAAAAGCTGTATGCGAGATATGCAATGAGCCGTACGGCGAGATTGACGGAGTAAGTCATGCCGACCTCAGACACATAGAAGCAAAGACTGCGACTAAGGATGCCGAGGGTAATGTTGAATATTGGTATTGCGAGGCCTGCAACAAGTATTACAGCGACGAAGCAGCGACCAAAGAAATCAAAAAGACTGATACCGTAACGGCTAAGCTGCCTGACAGTTCAAAATCCCCTCAGACAGGCAACAACGGCAGCCTTATGTTGTGGATTGCATTGCTGTTCATCAGCGGCGGCGTTATGAAAGGAGTAACGGCATTTGATAAGCTCAAAAAGCATTCCGCAAAAATTAAAGATAAGTAATAATTAACAATCCGTAATAAAACCGCATCAAATACGGCACAGTAGGCAGGAAATTCTCTGTGCCGTATTTTTTATTTTGATGACAAACAGCTTTGACGGCTGTATAAAGAATAAAAACGGTAAGTATGCTTCAACAAAAGAAAACGGTTTTGCTATCGGATTTGAATCAATCAGAATAACTGTGTGGGTCACATCTATTTACAACTCAGAAAGCTAAAATCCTGTGAATAAATTTTCTGTTAATGCTGACAGATTTATGATACAATAGTGCTGTTAGTTTGAAATGAAAAGTGGGCAGAAATATAAAAAATGAGGAAACTGAATTTTACAAAAGCATTAAAAAACGCATTACCGTACATATTAACGCTTATACTTGTCGGTATAATGACTTTTGTTGCGGAAATATTGGGTGAGGGGGAGATAATCTTTCCTGAAATAACGGCACTTGCAATTGGCTATATGGTTACACAAAAGCAAGGCTGGAAAGTCAATGACAGCCGAATGATTGCGTTAATTGCGATTTGCGCTGTTGCGGGTGTGCTGACAGTCCGATGCATAAAAGTCGGGCTTTATCTTGAAATATTGATTGCATTTGTATTTGCACAAATTCTCTTTATGCTTTCGGGAACAACATTTGCACCGATGATTTCGGCAATTGTGTTGCCCGTTATGATGCAGACCGAGAGCTTTATATACCCGATTGCCGCATTTTTGCTGACGGTTGCGGTTGTATTATTCCGTAGATTTCTTTTGAAAGTTAAAATAAGAGATAAAGAGGATTTTCAGTCGGTAAACCTGCATGCAAAGAGCGATGTGATTGACACAGCCGTAAGAACAATCTGTGTTGCAGTTGTGGGATTCTTCGCAATTTGGTCGGGCTTTAAATTTGCAATTGCACCGCCGTTGCTTGTGGCGTTTACGGAATTTTCCCGTGCGAAAAATAAGGCTCGCAACAAGCCGGTAAAGGCGGTTTTGGTGATAACAGTCTGTGCATTTGTCGGAGCGGTTTCAAGATATGTGCTGAATATGACGCTTGGATTGCCGTTGACAGTTGCCGCATTGACAGCCACGGCAATAATGCTTGTAATTATTTACTGCACAAAAATGTACATTCCGCCTGCCGGAGCATTGACAATTTTGAGTATGATTATTCCGAGTGAAAGCGTACTTTTGTACCCGTTGCAGATACTTGTCGGAACTGCGGTAATAATGCTGATTTCACGGCTTTTGTTTATGAAACGGCAAAATTAAAATAATCTTAATTTAGTTATATTATTCTATAGAGGAAATTAAATGGATATATTTATTACAATTTTAGTTACATTTTTTGCAGGAATGGGCGCAGGTCTCGGAACAGGTTTTGCAGGAATGAGTGCGGCGGCTGTAATAAGTCCGATGCTCATAACTTTTCTTAATATGGATCCGTATATGGCAGTCGGAATCGCACTTTCGTCCGATGTTCTGGCGAGTGCAGTTTCGGCTTATACATACCATAAAAATAAAAATCTCGATGTCAGAAACGGTTTGATTATGATGGCGAGTGTGCTTGCGTTTACGATTGTCGGCAGTTATGTTGCAAGCATTGTTCCATCAGCTACAATGGGCGGATTTTCCGTGTTTATGACATTTTTGCTCGGCATAAAATTTATCATCCGTCCCGTTATGACAACTAAAGAAGCTATGCTCGGTGTATCGGCAAAAAAGAGGGCAATCCAGTCTGTAATCTGCGGAATGTTAATCGGCTTTATCTGCGGATTTATAGGTGCGGGCGGAGGAATGATGATGCTTTTGATTTTAACGACCGTGCTGAATTATGAGTTGAAAACCGCTGTCGGCACAAGCGTATTCATTATGACATTCACCGCCCTGACAGGTGCAGCTTCGCACTTTATGATTGGTGGCACACCCGATTGGTTCGTGTTCATTCTCTGCATAGTGTTCACCCTTATATGGGCGAGAATTGCCGCCGTCTTTGCCAATAAAGCCAATCCCAAAACCCTAAACCGTGCCACAGGTATCGTCCTCGTAGTGCTTGGTGTAGTTATTATGGGATTTAAGCTGTTTGACAGGTAATTAACTATATAAAAATCTTCAGTATTAGCAAGTGAGTTAATTTTTGATGTATCAGATATATTTTTTGTTATTTCTCTGCAAAATTAAATAAAAAACTTTAATCAAGTGTTGCATAATGCTGTAAAATATAGTAGTATTGAATTGTAATTTATCTATATATGTTTTATGTATTAGGCTTTTAATTTTTATATAGTAAGGTGTAAACAAATGTTTAACTTAACACAGTACGGATAATTGCAAAAATTTATTTTAGGAGGAATATCTATGAGAAAATCAAACAAGGTTATATCAGCAATGTTGTCTGTGTTGATGGTATCAGGTCTGTCTCTTATACACATCTGACGCTGCCGACGACTCCTTACGTGTAGA
>OJQV01001104.1_pt1 | contig 14226 bp, 9 predicted proteins | sample 1598821 | NCBI WGS metagenome assembly OJQV01 (sample SAMN03922509, study PRJEB24848) | human gut metagenome | isolation source: stool sample | host: Homo sapiens | place: Germany | collected 2011-11 | reverse complement strand
AGACATCGGCGCGCTCGTCGACCGTGCCGGTCTCGATATCGAGCTGCTCGGGCGGCATGTAGCCGATGGTGCCGCCGCGTGAGCCGCCAAAGCCACCGGCGGACGACAGTCGCGCCATGCCAAAGTCGGTGAGCTTTACATTGCCCGAGTGGTCGATGAGCACGTTGGCGGGCTTAATGTCCAGGTGGAGTACGCCATTACTATGGGCGAAGGTGAGCGCCTGGCCCAGGGCATCGGCAATAGCCGCGGCCTCGTCAAAGGTAAGTGAGTGGCCGTCCACGCGGTGCAAAAACTCGGCCAGCGACATGCCATCGACATATTCCATAACCAGGTAGGCATAGGCTGTGTCGTGCGTAAAGTCGATGACCTGCACGATGTTGGGATGTTGAAGCATGGCGGCAGTGTGCGCCTCGCGCAGGACATCCATGATGTCGCTGGCGGGCATGCCGGAGCCGTTGATAAGGGGGATGCGTTTAATGGCGACGCGGCGGCGCAGGTGCGTGTCGCGGCAGATCTCGATGGAGCCAAAACCGCCGGTCGCAAGTGTCTCGAGCGGCTGGTACCGCTTGAGCAGCTCGCGAGAGCTGGTGCCCTCCAAAGGAACGTCCGGCGAGAACCGGGCGGTATGTTGCGAGAAAAGCGGCATGGCCAACCCTCGTGCGTTTAAAGTTCGTTTGCGAGTGGCGGGCGCGGAGCCGAGCCGTTCGCGGTGGCATAGATGCTGCTAGTGTAGCACGCTCGGGTGCATGGGGAGGATAGCGGGATGCGAGGCTGCCTGTCTGGCTTGGCCTTAGCGCTTCTTCTTGTTCTTCTTCTGCTTGCGTTTGGTCTCCTGGGGCTTGTCGCCCTGCTTGGCCTCGGCGGCGGCCTTCTCGGCCTTCATTTTCTTCTTCTTGGTCTCGATGCGGAGTTTTTTGTTGATACGGGCCTTGAGGAAGGGGCCGAACTGCTCGGCATCGCCGCGGACGAAGGTGTCCTTGGGGATCGTCACGCCCTGGTCGGCGAACATGGCTACAAAGATGCGCTCGCCGTCGAGCACGTGGTCGAGCTTCTCAAACGGGAAGAACTGCGACTTGCCGCTCTTGCCCCAAACCATCAGGCCATCCTCGTTGGCGGCGACGCGGCGATAGCGGCCACCCATGGACTCGTCGGCCTCAACGGCGTCGATAAAGTCGCGGGCGAGGGTGTGGTGCAGGTTTTTGCTCCACCAGGCCAGAAAGGCGCCGAATACGATCAGCACGACGCCAAACTTGATCCAGTTGCCGCCGGCCACCAACATGCCGATGCCGATGAGCGCGGCAATCGCGGCGGCGACATACAGCGAGCCGCGACGCCTGGGCGAGGCGACCAGGCGGGCGAAGTCGGTGACCAGGTCGTTTTCGTACTGGTACTCGTTGAGGTACAGGATGCCGTCGTCGGCTGCGGCCTGCTCCTCGAGCGCGACCTCGACCTGGTCGGCTGCTTCGGAGGGAACGAGGTTGCTCTCTGCGTCTGCCATGCTCTTTGGACTCCTATCGCGGCGGGCTCGCCGTACGGGTTATTATGAATGCAGTATGCCGTGCGACTGCATGGCCGCCGCGGCAACAAGACTCAGTATACCCGGGGGAGCACCCATGGAATCGTTGTACCGAAAGTATCGCCCGCTCACCTTTGACTCCGTGGTGGGCCAGCAGCATATCGTCTCGACGCTCGAGCACGCCATCACCGAGGGGCGCCTGTCCCACGCCTACCTGTTCTGCGGACCGCGCGGCACGGGCAAGACCACCATGGCGCGCATTCTGGCCAAGGCGCTGCTGTGCCGCAATGCCGAGGCGGCGCGCGCCGAGGGTGCAAGCGGCTGCATGCCCGACGGTACTTGCGAGGAGTGCGAGCTCATTGCCGAGGGCAACCACCCGGATGTCTACGAGCTCGATGCCGCAAGCCGTACCGGCGTGGACAACGTACGCGAGGAGATCATCAACTCCGTCAACTTTGCCCCGGTGCGCGGCAAGTACAAGATCTATATCATCGACGAGGTTCACATGCTCACGACGGCGGCGTTCAACGCGCTGCTCAAGACGCTCGAGGAGCCGCCGGCGCACGTGATCTTCGTGCTGTGCACCACCGATCCGCAAAAGATTCTGGAGACCATCCTCTCGCGCTGCCAGCGCTTCGATTTCCACCGCATCGGCAACGAGGATATCGAGCATCGCCTGGCATACGTGTGCGAGCAGGAGGGCTTCGATTACGACGACGAGGCGCTCGCCATCGTGGCGCGCCATGCCAAGGGCGGCATGCGCGACGCGCTCTCCACGCTGGAGCAGCTGAGCGTCTTTGGCAACGGTTCTGTGCATGCGGACGACGCCCGCTCGCTTTTGGGCGAGGTTTCGGACCAGATCCTGGGCGAGTTTTCCCGCGCCATTGCCGATCGCGATGTTGCCGAGCTCTATGGACTGATTCGTGTGCAGGTCGAGGAGGGCAATGACCTGCTTGAGCTGACGCGCGACCTGGTGGCGCATGTGCGTGACGTGTACGTTGCCTGCGTTGCCGGTGCCCGTGCCGAGCTGTTTGAGGGCGGCTCGGAGCAGGCCGAGGCGCTTGCTGCCGAGGCCGCTGCCTTTGGCGAGCATCCTGCCGACCGCCTGGCCCGCGTGCTGACGGTGCTCGACGATGCCGCACTGGAGATGAGGGGCGCGAGCGACGTGCGCCTGGTGCTCGAGATTGCCTGCACGCGTCTGGCGCGTCCCGAGGCCGATTTAACGATTGAGGCATTGGCCGAGCGCGTGGCACGCCTGGAGGCCATGATTGCCAACGGCGCCGTGCCGGCGAGCGTGGCTGCTGCTCAGGCCGCCGCGCCTGCAGCATCCGTACCCGCTGCTGCCCAACAGCCGACGCTCATTTCGGGCGCTCGTGCTGCCGCTCCGGCGGCATCCGCTGCCCCCGCTGCTACGTCCGCGCGCCAGGGCGGTATGCCTTGGGACCGCGGCGCTGCTGTTCCGGCTGCCCAGCCTGCGACCAAGTCCGCGGCTCCTGCGCCGGCGCCCAGACCTGTAACGCCTGCACCTCAGCCCGTTGCGGCTCCGGCTTCCGCGCCTGCTGCATCGACCGTGTCGGTGTCCAAGCCCAACAACGCCGCCCAGGTTGCCACCGCCGGTGCTGCCGAGACCCCCGCGGTTGAGGACGCCGGCGAGCTCCAGCGCAAATGGGCCGAGGTCGTCGAGCGCGTCAAGGCTCGTCAGGCCTCCTACGCAGGGCTTTTGCTCAACGCCCGCGCCACGGCCGACGACGGCTCCAAGCTCACGGTCTCGTTCCCCGCGGGTTCGACTTTTGCCATCAAGATGCTCGGTCGCGCCGATACGCAGTCGGTGGTCCTGCCGACGGTCTGCGCGGTCTTCGGTCGTCGTACCGTCGACTATGTCCTGGATGGGGGTGGCACGCCGGCTCCTCAACATGAGGAGCATTCTCCATCTGCACGGGCTGCGGTATCTGCGGACCCGCAACCCGTGTCCTCGGTGCCCCCTGCATCCTCGAGCGCCAGCGCGACGCAGCCAAAAGCGGCGCCGGTAGCGGCACCGACCCCGTCGGCGCCTGAACCTGCTGCGCCCAAACCGGCTGCTCCGATCCCCGCGCCCAAGTCCGCTGCCGCGCCTGCGCCCAAGTCATCCGACCTGGCCAAGGCCCCTTGGCTGCGCTCCGACAACCCTGCCGGTGCTCCTGCCACGGGCAAGCTCCCGACCGAGCCCGCGCCCCGAGCGCCCGAGCGCGCGTCCGTCCCCATGGCTCAGCCGCCTGCGCAGGCTGCGCCATGGGAATCCGAGCAGGTGCCCTACGACGATGCTATGGTCGGTGGTTTTGCTGCCGATGCCGGCGGGGACAATCTGCCCCCGTTCGACGTGCCGGGTGCGGCGTCCGCGACCAAGGCCGCTGCTGTGGCACCCGCAGCCTCTGCAAACGACGACGTCCCCGCCGCTCCCTGGGAATCCAATCCCGGTGCTGGCAGCCCCTTCGGCCATCAGGGCGCAGCCCCGAGCATCCCGCAGACCGAGGACGAGGCCAAGGCCCTCATCCGCAGCGTCTTCGGTCAGTCCACCATCTTCAAGCCGGTGGAGTAACCGTGCGGGCGGGTATGCTGCTCAAGAAGAGATCTCTTTGCCCGGGCGCATCTGTATTTCGGACATGTGCAACGTGGTGCCGCGTATGTCGCATTTGAGCAGACAGGTGCGTGACGGTCGGCCTAGGATGCTGAGGTCGATACGATACGTCGCATGGCTGTCCGTGTACTCGACTTGCTCGGCGTTAATGGTTGCTCCGATTGCCAAATAAACGCCTAGCTCGGCATCGACAATCTTGAAGTCCTTTATCTTGACCTTGAACTCTTGATAGAGGGACGGGCTGTTGTAGTAGACGGTTCGGGTTCCGTCGGTGCACTCATCGGTCGTCTCCCATTTGACGACGGGCTGGTCCGAGCTGGCTATCAGCAGTTCTGCTCCAAAAGCTATGGCATGGGTGATGACAACCAGCAATGCCCAGCCGACAAAGAGATAGAGAACCACATATGCAACGGGGTGTTTTGAGCGGATGTTTTGGAGCGCGTTGGGGGCATTCATGGGGCACCTCCAAATTACTATCTATGGCAATCAAATTATACCTCGCCGTCATGAGCGCCGCCTCGAGTAGTGGCTCGGCATTTAGCCATTTAGTGGTACGCATTAAATGTCGGATTCCGGCTCTACAAGATTTAGCTTTAAATATTATGCAGATGCGAATTATTCAACTTTGCATAATCTTTGGGTGCGGTTTGTATGGGAGGACATGTATATCGACTGAGGTAGCGTGTCCGCCCCGTTCGCTGGCCTTGCGCCGTGGTACGATTTTTGAGTTTGAAAGTCCCGCCGTGCTCCGGCTGCCCTTGCAGCTCGGCGCGCGGCCGCACGTAAAGGAGCCATCATGGCCGGTATGAACATGCAGCAGATGATGAAGCAGGCCCGCAAGATGCAGGAGCAGCTTGCCGCCGCGCAGGAGAACCTCAAGTCCCAGACCGTCGACGCCTCCGCCGGCGGCGGCATGGTCAAGGTGACCGTCAACGGCGAGATGGAGCTCGTCAACCTCACCATTGATCCCGATGCCCTCGATCCCGAGGACGTCGATATGCTGCAGGACATGATCATGGCTGCTGTCAACGAGGCCGTCCGCGGCGTCAACGAACTCGCCAACAAGCAGATGGGCGCCATCACCGGCGGCCTCAACATTCCGGGCATGCCGTTCTAAGACACGCATATATATGAGTGCGAATCACAGTCTGCAAAAACTGCTCGATGAGCTGGGTCGTCTGCCGGGCATTGGTCCCAAGTCGGCCCAGCGCATCGCCTATTACCTGCTCGAGGCCGATGCCGAGGAGGCCCGCCGCCTGGCCGAGGCCATCCTGGAGGTCAAGCAGGAGGTCCACTTTTGCAGCCGTTGCTTTAACTACGCCACGGCCGACGAGTGCTCCATCTGCCAGGACCCGATGCGCGATACCACTCGCATTTGCGTGGTGGGCGAGCCGCGCGACGTCCAGGCAATCGAGCGCACGGGCAGCTACCATGGCCTGTACCATGTGCTGGGCGGCGTGATCAGCCCCATGGACAAGATCGGCCCCGAGCAGCTGCATATCCGCGAGCTGCTGGCGCGTCTGGGTCACGAGGACATCCACGAGGTCATTATCGCCACCAACCCCAACATTGAGGGCGAGACCACGGCGAGCTACCTTGCTCGCACCATCAAACCATTGGGCGTTGAGGTATCGCGTCTGGCGAGTGGCCTGCCCGTGGGCGGCGACCTGGAGTATGCCGACGAGCTTACGCTTGGCCGCGCCATTGAGGCCCGTCGCGCGATTTAGATGGCGAGCCTGCTCCTGCCGTATGTTTTCCTCGCGACGCACGGGGTAGTCATAATTTCCCCGTGCGACTGTGAGTTTGTTGTGCAACAAAGATGCTTCGTATCCGCTTATCGCATGGATGCTTCCGCCCGCATCCTTAATTTGTCCATTCGTTGCGCAACCTTTTTGGTTCGCTGATACACTCAAATATGGATTCGAATGAATGCGCCGCTCCCGAGCGGCGTGTTTTTGTTGGAGGAGAACGCATGCGGCCCGGTGGCACTCAGACAAAGCGCGGCGCCGCGGTGCGCATACGACGCCGACTGGGCTTGGCGCCGCGGGCGTACGCACTGCTATCGTGCTCGCTGGTGCTGGTCATAGCTGGCGTTTCTGCCTATGGCATGACCGTGCCGTCCATGATGCAGGCGCATGCCGCACGCGAACCGCGCGTGGGGCATGAGGTCAAAAGCGATCTGGGTACCACGACTGGATATGCTTGGGCAAGTGTAGTCGCGCATATTGTGTTTGGCACCGACGATGCGAACGGCGCCGAGGCCCCGGACAACGAAGTCACGCTTGCCAATGGCAAAACCATCGTGCTCACCAACACCAAGATCATCGATCGGTTGTCCAACAATAGCGTGGCGGCAACGGTGAATAAGGTCGAGCAGCAGAAGGAGCAGGACGCCCAGCAGTCCGGAAAGCCCGGTAGCTCGGATAATTCTGGCTCTGGCTCGGATTCATCGAGTTCGGGCGGTGGCTCTGGGTCGGGTTCCTCTACCGGAGGGTCTGGAAACAGCGGCTCGACGGGCGGCAACACTGACAACGATGCAAACTCCGGCGGCCTTTCCGCTGCTGAGGAAGAGAGCATTCACAGTTGGCTTGTGACCAAGTACAACATGCTCGACGGCTATGTTTCTCGTGCCAATGACGTGGTCTCGACCTATAACTCTACGGGAGATCCCAGGCCGTGCGACAGCCTGGTCGGGGAGATGTTTGTCATTCGAGCCGAGTTCGGTCGTCAGACATTCTCGCCCCGGTCAAAGTGGTATCAGCAGTATGCCAATCTGTGGGGCTGTTACACCAACCTATGTCAATGGGTCGGCCATTACGGCGATGATGACGTCGCGCTCGGTAACTTCAACAATAACGTGGCGGCGCTTGCCCTATGATGACCGATCTTGCATCTACCACACCACAATCGCTCGGTCGCGATCCCATGGTCGGCCTGCGCCTGGCGCGTGTCGACGGGTTTGAGCCGGCCATTGCGCTCGGTCAGGACGAACTGCCTACCTATCTGCGTCGTTTTACGATGCTGTTTGCCGACGATGCCACCATGCGCCGTGGCGGTATCGACCGCGTGACGCGTGCCGTCAACGCCCAAGGCGAGGCCGTGGCACTCAAGCAGCTCATCTTGCCGACGCGCGATGAGTTTGACGACGATGCCGCTCACGAGGCGCTGGTCGCCAAGTTCAAGGCGGCGTTTCGCGAGGAATACGAATGCCATCGCGCCCTTTCGGGCCTTAAGGGCTTTCCCCGCCTCTATGGCTGGGGCGAGGTCGACGGTGTGCCTGCAATTGTCATGGAATGGGTCGAGGGCGAGACACTTGCCCGCTTGCGTTCGCGACTCGCCGTGGACGATGCCGGACGCCTGTCGCCGCTTGTGGCGGCGCGTCTGGGTCGCGACCTGTTCGATCTGCTCTGCCGTATGAGCCTGGTGGGTGAGGGCTTTGTCCATCGCGATATCTCGCCCGCTAATATTATGGTGCGTACGGCGCGTCTACCGCTTGACCGGCAGCTTGCCGAGGGCACCTTTGACCTGTGCCTGATCGACTTTGGCTCGTCGCTGGCGCTCGAGCCTGCGTCGGCCGTGGCCGGTACCGGCGGCAAGGCGTCGTTTACGGAGCGCTATGCCACGCTGCGTCGCGCGACGGTTGCCTATGCCCCGCCCGAGATGCTCACCGACGATATTCCCGACCTGCGCGCTTTGCGTATGTCGCCGGCGATTGACGTATACGCCGCGGCAAGCACGGTTTACGAGCTCATTGCCGGCGTCGCGCCATACGAAGCCGCGCCGAGTACTTCGGGTGCCTCGGGTTCGCGCAAAAAGACGCGCGACATCGCGAGCCCCTACCGTCTCAAGATGGACACGCGGCCCGACTATCCTATTGGTGCCCATGCGCCCGGTTGTGATTTGACTCAGCTGCTTCGTCGTGAGCCCGATGTGGCGCTCGCCGCGGCCGAGCAGGCCCAGCAGCTAGGGCTTGAGCCGGATTCCGAAGAGCTGCGCGATGCGCTGGCGTTTGTCGATGCCCAGCTGTTCGACGTGGTGACGGCCTGTCTGTCCAGCCATCAAAAAGATCGTCCCGAGCCGGCGGCGGTCGAGGCGGCGCTCTCGGCGTTTTGTGACCACTATGCGCAAAATGTCGGTCGTTCGCTCCGCGGCGAGCCGCTCACGCCGTGCCCCATGGATGCGTCCGGCCGCGCGGTTCGTCGCGCGCTGATGGTCGGCGCGACGGTCGTCTGTGGCGTGGTTTGGGCTGTGGTCGTGGTTTCGGCCGCGCTGCTGACGTCGGGCGCTCGCGTGACGGCGACTTTGGGATCGCTCGTGTGGTCTGGGTCGCTACCGGGTATTATTGCCGCACTGGCGTTGGCGCTGCCAGGCATAGCCGGCGTTACCGCGGGGGCACTTGCGCGCGATCGGCGCTCGGGCTTCCTGCAGGGTGTGCTTGCGCTTTCTGCCTGCGAGGTTCCTGTGCTGGTTGTGGCTGCATGTAGCGTATTTTCCCAACGCGCCGTGATGGGCGGCCTTGTTGCCGCTCTGGTTGCAACCTATACACTTACGTGGTTTTTGCTTGCGATGGGCTTTGCCTTTGAACTTCCCGTTTCGGCACCGCGACGCACAAAAGCCCAGATGGCGACTCCGCTTGCCGGTGGAGCCGCAGCTGCCCGTACTTTTGGCGGACCTGTCGAAGTATCGTCCGATTCTATTTCTACGACCAAGGAGGCCTAGGTCATGGCATCTCAAGTTGAGCTCACCCCATGCGGGGCCATGTTTGACATCTTTAAGCGCGCGGCGCATCTGAGCCATATCGAGCTGTGCGGCCTGGTGCTTTCGTCCCGTCCGCTCGCCGACGGCCGCAGCCCGCAGAGCCGAGCCGCCGATCGCTCTTGGGTTTCCCGCTTTATCGTTCGCGCGCCGGTCGGCACGCTTCAGCAGCGCTACTTTGCCGAATACGGTACCTCGGCTGCGCGTATTATGTCGCAACTGGCCCTGCGCCAGCGCAATCCCATGGACTCCACGGCTGTGATCAATATGGTGTGCGGTCCTGCAGGTGAACCGATGGTACGCGCGCTCGAAGAGTGCCACCAGGACACGAATCTCTATCGCAACGCGCTCGATCGCCTGTCCCAGGCGGCGGAACTCATGCCCGCCGAGCGCGCCGAGGCCGTGCTGGTGCTGTTTGTCGCCGTCGGTTGTTCGGCGGATGTGCGGTCCTCGGTGAACTATGCCATCGACTACGCGCACGCGACCTGTGGCGGAGGCACCTCCACGCCGCGTTCGCTTGGCATGTCGATGACCGCGGGCGAACGCGAACCCGCCCCGGCGCACCCCTTGGGCTTGCTGCGCGTACAAAACAGTTTTGTCGTGAGCGCCCCGCGCTGGATTCAGCCGAGTGAGCAGGGTGTTGAGATTGGCGCGCTGGCCACTGGTGAGGGCGATATTACCGACGTCGGCGACGATGTCTCGGCCCGCCATGCCCATATCTGGTGCGATGCTCAAAATATCTGGCACGTCGAGGACTTGTCGTCCACCAACGGAACCGTGGTGGTAAACGGGGCCACGCGCGTCTGCATTCAGGTCGAGCCCGGCCGTTCCGCCCAACTCAATCCCGGCGACGAGCTCAAGCTCGGCGAATCCACTACCTACGCCATCCTCTTCGGTGCCCTCTAGCCAGTCCTGCCAAATGATCCCGGCAGTCATCCAAGGTAAACCTTTACCGCCCGCCTATATTTGTCGAAATTACACTTAACGGCGGGGTACAATAAACCCGCATGCGGATTTCCGTTGCGGGCGCTTCCCATCGCCGGGGCGTGCCCGGGAGCATCCGGCATGCGGCCTTTGCGGCGCTCGGTCATGTGCAAGACGGGCGGTCGGGTCTGTGGGGCGCACCAGCTGTCCCTCGCCTCGGCATGTCTTCTCTCCACGCCACGTACCTGCTGCTGAGCCTGCCTGCCAGATGATTGGAAGCAACAGCGTAAATCCCATCACGCCAACATCCCGGCGATCGCCGGGGCCTGTATACCTATATGAGAGGAGAGGGGTATATGGCGCGTAAGTTTAAGTCTATGGACGGCAACGAGGCGGCCGCATATGTTTCGTATGCGTACACCGAGGTAGCGGGAATCTATCCCATTACGCCGTCCAGCCCGATGGCCGACCATGTCGACCAGTGGGCGGCCCAGGGTCGCAAGAACATCTTCGGCACCCCGGTCAAGGTCGTCGAGATGGAGTCCGAGGCAGGTGCAGCCGGTACCGTTCACGGTTCGCTGGGCGCCGGTGCTCTGACCACCACCTACACGGCTTCTCAGGGTCTGCTCCTGATGATCCCGAACATGTACAAGATCGCGGGCGAGCAGCTCCCGGGCGTCTTCCACGTCTCCGCGCGTTGCGTCGCTTCCCACGCCCTGAACATTTTTGGCGATCACTCCGACGTCATGGCCTGCCGTCAGACCGGCTTCGCCATGCTCGCCGAGGGCAACGTCCAGGAGGTCATGGACCTCTCGCCGGTGGCTCACCTTGCCGCCATCGAGGGTAAGACCCCGTTCCTTAACTTCTTCGACGGCTTCCGCACCAGCCACGAGATCCAGAAGGTCGCCATGTGGGACTACAAGGATCTGGCCGAGATGTGCGACATGGACGCCGTCCAGGCTTTTCGCGACCACGCGCTCAACCCTGAGCACCCGCACACCCGCGGCAGCCACGAGAACGGCGATATCTTCTTCCAGAACCGTGAGGCCTGCAACAAGGTCTACGACGAGCTTCCCGCCGTCGTCGAGGGCTACATGAAGAAGATCAACGAGAAGCTCGGCACCGATTACGGCCTGTTCAACTACTACGGCGCTCCCGATGCCGACCGCGTCGTCGTGTGCATGGGCTCCTTCTGCGACGTGCTCGAGGAAGTCATCGACTACCTCAACGCTCACGGCGAGAAGGTCGGCCTGGTCAAGGTTCGTCTGTTCCGTCCGTTCTCCATCAAGCACTTCGTCGACGTTCTCCCCGAGACCGTCCAGAAGATTGCCGTCATGGACCGTACCAAGGAGCCGGGTTCCATCGGCGAGCCGCTCTACCAGGACGTCGTCTCCGCTCTCTACGAGGCCGGCAAGACGGGCATCAAGGTCGTCGGCGGCCGTTATGGCCTGGGCAGCAAGGACACGCCTCCCGCGTCCGCGTTCGCTGTCTTCGAGGAGCTCAAGAAGGACGAGCCCAAGCGCGAGTTCACCATCGGCATTGTCGATGACGTGACCAACCTGAGCCTGCCCGAGGCCGAGGATGCGCCCAACACCGCAGCCCCCGGCACCATCGAGTGCAAGTTCTGGGGTCTGGGTGGCGACGGTACCGTCGGCGCCAACAAGAACTCGATCAAGATCATCGGCGACCACACCGACAAGTACGTCCAGGCCTACTTCCAGTACGACTCCAAGAAGACCGGCGGCGTCACCGTCTCGCACCTGCGCTTCGGTGATTCCCCGATTCGCTCGCCGTACTACGTGACCAAGGCCGACTTTGTCGCCTGCCATAACCCCAGCTACATCGTTAAGGGCTTCAAGATGGTCCGCGACGTCAAGCCGGGCGGCACCTTCCTGGTCAACTGCCAGTGGAGCGACGAGGAGTTCGCCGAGCACATGCCCGCCGTGGCCAAGCGCTACATCGCGAACAACAACGTCAACGTCTACCTGATCGACGCTATCGACCTGGCCGCTAAGGTCGGCATGGGCAAGCGCACCAACACGGTGCTCCAGTCCGCCTTCTTCGCGCTGGCCAAGGTCCTGCCCGCCGAGGACGCCCTGCAGTACATGAAGGACGCGGCTACCAAGTCCTACATGAAGAAGGGCCAGGCTATCGTCGACGCCAACCACAAGGCCATCGATGCCGGCGCTACCGCCTTCCGTAAGTTCGAGGTTCCGGCCGACTGGGCAACTGCCGAGGATGCCGCTCCCGTCGAGCTCTCCGAGGAGACCAAGTCCGCTATCGCCCAGCAGGTCAAGAACCTGCTCGAGCCCATCGATCGCATGGACGGCGACAGCCTGCCTGTTTCCGCCTTCGTCGATTGCGCCGACGGCCAGTTTGAGCTGGGCGCCTCCGCATACGAGAAGCGCGGCGTCGCCGTGGTCGTTCCCCACTGGGACGGGACCAAGTGCATCCAGTGCAACCAGTGCGCCTATGTGTGTCCGCATGCCACCATCCGTCCGTTCGCGATGACCGAGGACGAGGCTGCCGCCGCGCCCGAGGCTACCCGCACGCTTGACGCCATGGGCCCCAAGGCCAAGGGCATGAAGTTCACCATGGCCGTGTCCCCGCTCGACTGCATGGGCTGCACCAACTGCGTCAAGGTTTGCCCCAAGGGCGCCCTCGAGATGGTTCCCACCGAGCAGGAGATGGACCAGCAGCCCGTTTGGGACTACATGGTCGAGAACGTCTCCGAGAAGAAGGAGCTCATCGCGGCCAACGTCAAGGGCAGCCAGTTTAAGCAGCCCTACCTGGAGTTCTCCGGCTCCTGCGCCGGCTGCGCCGAGACCGCCTATGCACGTCTGGTGACCCAGGTCGCCGGCGACCGCATGTTCATTTCCAACGCCACCGGCTGCTCCTCCATTTGGGGCAACCCCGCTGCCACCGCTCCTTACTGCAAGGACAAGGACGGTCACGGCCCGGCGTGGAACAACTCCCTGTTCGAGGACAATGCCGAGCACGGTCTGGGCATGGCCGTTGGCTACGAGGCCGTTCAGAAGAAGCTGATCGCTGCTACGCAGGAGATCATCGCCGCTGACGGTCCGTCCGACGAGCTCAAGGCCGCCGGTCAGGCTTGGATCGACTCCGTCAACGACGCCGAGGCCTCTAAGACCGCTGCCGCCGCCTACGTTGCCGAGCTCGAGAAGTGCGGCTGCGACGCCTCCAAGGCGATCCTCGCCGACAAGGCTTACCTCACCAAGAAGTCCTTCTGGATCTTCGGCGGCGACGGTTGGGCCTACGACATCGGCTTCGGTGGCCTGGACCACGTCCTGGCTTCCGGCCACAACGTCAACGTCTTCGTCTTCGACACTGAGGTCTACTCCAACACCGGCGGTCAGGCCTCCAAGGCCTCGAACCTGGGCCAGGTCGCTCAGTTCGCCGCTGCCGGTAAGGTGACCAAGAAGAAGTCCCTGGCCGAGATCGCTATGAGCTATGGCTACGTCTACGTGGCGCAGGTCGCCATGGGCGCCAACCCGGCTCAGACCCTCAAGGCCATCCATGAGGCCGAGGCCTACGACGGCCCGTCCCTCATCATCGGCTACAGCCCCTGCGAGATGCACTCCATCAAGAAGGGCGGCATGCAGAACTGCCAGGCCGAGATGAAGAAGGCTGTCGAGTGCGGTTACTGGAACCTCTTCCGCTTCAACCCCGAGGCTGCTGCCGGTAAGAAGTTCTCGCTCGATTCCAAGGAGCCCGCGGGCGGCTATCAGGAGTTCCTGATGAACGAGGCCCGTTACGCTTCGCTGACGCGTTCCTTCCCCGAGCGCGCCGAGGAGCTCTTCAAGGAGAACGAGCAGGCCGCTATGGACCGCTACGCTCACCTGCTGAAGCTCAAGACGGTGTACAACGAGGCCTAGGTCTCCCACCGCAGGATCTGAGGGCTGACCTTCGCGGACGCCCTCGGACATGAAAGAACCCCCGCTGCGCACTACGTGCGGCGGGGGTTCTTTCGTCCTGCGGAGTGTCCGCGAAGGTCAGCCCTCAGATCCTGCTACGACTACGTCCTCGGATTGTGTGGGCGGATGAAGGACGTAGTTGGCGGGTATTCCGTCCCTTTCGCTGTTTCGCGGCTTTGCCGCGAAACCTCGCGCCACTTTGGGGAGGGATGGGGGACTTGGCTGTTGCCGCCTTTTCGGAGCTCTTCTTTATTCCTTATGCTGGATGAAAAGCCCCTTGTTTTTGCAGGGGTGCATACTCGACTTATATGTGCATAGAATCTCGTATAGTGCGAGTAAGATATTGCGCTGTCTGTTTTGTGTTTAGCAGAGATGTAGTTTGCATAATCCGACATAATCCTCGCTTCATTTAAATAAAGTCGCACGTAAATTACGTAGATATGTCTGAGCTGGAGTTCTGTACGCTGAGCGGATAAAAACGA
>OJQV01001012.1_pt1 | contig 15366 bp, 11 predicted proteins | sample 1598821 | NCBI WGS metagenome assembly OJQV01 (sample SAMN03922509, study PRJEB24848) | human gut metagenome | isolation source: stool sample | host: Homo sapiens | place: Germany | collected 2011-11 | reverse complement strand
ATGAGCGTTGTCTTTCCGCAGCCCGTGGGGCCGACCAGGGCAAAACGCATGCCGGGCTTGGCATCGATGCAGATATCCTGCAGCAGCTTTCGGTCGGGCACATAGCTAAAGTCCACGTGTTCAAAGGTCACCTCGCCCTGCGGCGCGGCAAGCTCTACAGCGTCCGACGCGTCGGGCTCCTGCTCGCGCGCATCGAGCAGCGCAAACATGCGGCGCGCCGAGGCGTACGCGGTCTGGATCTGCGTAATGACGTTCGTGAGCTCGTTGAACGGCTTGGTGTACTGGTTAGCATAGGACAGGAAAATCTGCACGCCGCCCACCGTAAGCGCCGCGGGCACGCCCGTGATCACGCCCACGCAGCCGATCACGGCAACCACGGCGTAGATGATGTTGTTGATAAAACGTGTACCGGGGTTGGAAAGCGAGCCCATAAACTGCGCGCGCTCACCCGCCGTATAGAGCTCGGCGTTAAGGGCATCGAAGCGCGCTTGGGCGTTCGGGCCATAAGCAAACGCATCCACCAGCTTTTGCTCACCCACATACTCCTCGATATGACCGCCGAGTTGGCCCTGAATGCGCTGTTGAGCAGTGAAGCTCTTATTGGAGAGCTTGGCAATAGCACCGGCTGCAAAAATGGAAAGCGGCGTGACGAGTACCACCACGAGCGTCATGGTCAGGTTAATGGAGAGCATAAACGCGAGCGTGCCAACGATGGTGATAACGCCGGTGAATAGCTGGGTAAAGCCCTGCAGCAGGCCATCGCCCACCTGATCGACGTCGTTGACCACGCGGCTCATAAGGTCGCCGTGGGCATGGCTGTCGATAAAGCTGAGCGGCATGCGGCTGAGCTTGCTGCTCGCCTCCACGCGCATGTCGCGCACCGTCTCGTAGGACAGGCGGTTGACGCAATAGCCCTGCAGCCACTGGAAGGCCGCAGCACCTACGACGACAATCGCGAGCTTGGTAACGAGCGGCAGCAGCGCATCGAAGTCCACCTGCCCGGCGGCGACGATAAGGTCGATGCCCTCGCCAATGAGGATGGGCGTGTAGAGCTGCAGTATCACCGAGACGGCGGCACTCAAAAACGATGCCGCAAACGAGACGCGGTGCGGGCGAACATAGCCCAGCAGGCGGCGGGTCACCGCACCGGCGGGATAGCGCTCGGGGTCGCCGGGCTGGCGCGGACCGTCTCCCAGGTCGTTGAGACTATCGTTGCCGGACACGTTAGCCGTCATCGTGGCGACCGAACCGGAAGAAGTATACGGGTTCATTTAGCAGCCCTCCCTTGCGCAGACGGATGCGGAGGCGATCGGGGCGCCCGGGGCGGACGCGAGCGCCGCACTCCCCTGCCGGCCCTCGAGCTCCTCGCGGCGAAGCTGCGACTGGCAAATCTCGCGATAGAGCTGGCAGGTCGTGTACAGCTCGTCATGCGTGCCCAGGCCCGCAACCGAGCCGTGATCGAGCACGCAGATCATGTCGGCATCGCGCACGGTCGAGACGCGCTGGCTTACGACCACCGTCGTGAGCGGCAGCCCGCCCTCGGCGGCACCGCGCACGCTGCGCTCGCGGATGGCACGGCGAAGTGCCGCGTCGGTCTTAAAGTCGAGCGCCGAGGCGGAGTCGTCCATGATCAGAACCTGCGGCGAGCCCACCAGAGCGCGCGCGATGGTCAGGCGCTGGCGCTGACCACCGCTAAAGTTCTTGCCGCCCGCCTCGACCGGGGCATCGAGTCCCTGCGGCTTGTTGCGCACGAACTCGCTCGCCTGCGCCATGTCGAGTGCCGCCCAGAGCTCCTCGTCGGTTGCCGCCTCGTTGCGCCAGGTCAGGTTGCTGCGGATGGTGCCGCTCACCAGCGGCGCGCGCTGCGGAATGGTCGCGACCACACGGCGCAGCTGGTCGAGCCGCCAGGTGCGCACGTCGGCGCCCATCACGCTCACGCGGCCGGTGCTCACATCGTACAGGCGCGGGATAAGCGAGACGAGCGTGGACTTGCCGCTGCCAGTGCCGCCGATAATGCCGAGCGTTTTGCCCAGCGGCAGCTCCAGGGTCACATCGCTCACGGCATTTGCCGCGCCCGCGCCAAACGAAAAGCTCGCATGGTCAAAGCTCAGCGCAGGGACCGGAACAGCGCCACCCGCCAGTTCGCTCGGCTCGGGCAATGCGACCGGCTCGTTGTCCTCGTCGGTGATGCTCGGCACGCAATTGAGCACCTCATTGATGCGCGACGCGCTCGCACTCGCCTTGGTAAAGACCACGACCAGGTTGGCGACGTACACGATAGAGGTGAGCGTCTGCGTCATGTAGTTCACAAACGCCATGACCTGGCCCTGCGTAAGCTCGCCCACGTTGACCTGGATGCCGCCCACCCACAGGATGGCGCACACGCCCAGGTTCATCACCAAAAACGTTACGGGGTTGAGAATCGACGAGAGCTTGCCCACCGCGATGGCAGTATTGGCCTGGTCGTCGGCGGCCTGCGCAAAGCGCTCGCGCTCGTGGTCTTCGCGCACAAAGGCGCGGACCACGCGGGCACCCGAAAGCCCCTCGCGGCAAATGAGCGCAATGCGGTCGAGCTTTGCCTGCAGCTGCCTGTAATACGGAATGCAGCGCGCCATGACAAACCAAAACACCAAGCCAATGGCGGGCGTGCAAATCAAAAAGATCATGCCGAGCTTAAGGTCGATGGCAAGGGCCGCGCACATAGAGCCCCCCGCCAAGAAGGGCCAGCGGATGAGCATGCGCACGCCCAGCGCCACGGCAAGCTGCACCTGGTTGACGTCGTTGGTGATGCGGGTGATAAGCGAGGGCGTGCCAAAGCGGTCGAGCTCGGCATAGCTCAGCTTATTGATGTGCTCGTAGAGCGCGCCGCGAATGTCGGTGCCCATGCCCTGCGAGGTGAGCGCCGCCATCTTTTGGCAGACGAGCGTAAACGAGATGCCGATCACAGCCATGGCGCCAAGTACCATGCCGTACTGGACGACGGCACTCACGTCATGCGCCCCAATGCCCTTATCGATCATCTGGGCAATCACCAGCGGCGTCAGCAGGTCAAAAATCACTTCGACCAGCTTGCACGCAGGGCCAATCACCATATACCGGCGAAACTTGCCACCAAAACGCCTAAGCAACTCAATCATAGAAGGCGCTCCCTATCATCATCTCTCTTCAATCTGATTCATGATAGTACGGCGAGCACTGGAGATGCGTAAGCAACTCGTTACAGATGTAAGGGCGACGCTCGCTAGCGCCCAAGGCATGTAGCAGCCGATGTTTTGGCAACGCCAGCGAGCGGCATAACGCCAGGGATTCAATTATCAGATAAATGTGACCCTTCAGGCGGTTTTGGTCGGCTACCCGCGAGTGCCGGCAGGGCGCTTGGTAGTCGCGCGATCCCGCAGGCGAAGCCGAGGACCAGCGAGACACCAAATACCTCGTCACCGGCCGGGCCATGTCGCGGCACCAAAAAGCGCCCGTGCGTTCGATGGATTCGGATGCCCGACAGAGGCTCCTTATGGCTGCTTCCTTCCGGACCTGACCAGATTCGGAACATGTCGTCATCCGAACCCATCGAACGCGCTAGGCGCTCGGTATATCTTACCTGCTCCTGCCCGATGGGGCAAGGTAGCTAATTTGGGACAGGGCCAAAAGACCACTTTTGAGTTGCGGTGGAATAGTTCCTGTTTTACGACCCAAGGCCAAAAACAGGAACTATTCCACCGCAACTTATTGAGACTTGCCCGGAAAGACTTAGATACGGGCGAGGTCGTAGGATTGGGCGGCGGCTTCACCGGCGCAGATGAGGTTGATTGTGGCTTCCTGGGGGTCGAGCGCTTGGTCAAGGGGCATGGGTCTGCGACAGACCGGCAGAACTAAGTCGACACCCTGCCCATACACTACATCCAAGTTGTCCGCACGACCGCCCACGACGGCGACCACCGGCTTGCCATATCGCTTCGCACGACGGGCCACGCCCACCGGTGCCTTACCGGCGGCGGATTGCTCGTCCATATTGCCCTCGCCCGTTATGACCAGGTCGACATCGCGTACGCACTCGTCAAACCCAATCAGATCGAGCACCGTCTCCACGCCCGAACGTAGCTCGGCGCCGAGCGCCAACAGTGCGGCGCCCAGGCCACCGGCGGCACCGGCGCCGGGCACACCGAGCACCGAGCCAAATATCCGTGCACCCTCGAGCACGCGCAACAGTCCCTGAGCCCGCGCCCCGATAATCGCCGCATCGAGCAGGCGGCCGTAACCGACCATCCAGCTGTCGTACCTGCGCAGCGCCTCAGCGTCATCCGTCGGCAGACCCTTCTGCCCACCGAACACTGTCAGCGCGCCGCGACGCCCCACGAGTGGGTTCTCGACATCAGAAAGCACAACGATACGAGCGCCATCCAAAGCCTGCAGCGCTGGCGCCAAATCAACGCTCGCCACCTGCTCAAGGCCGGCAAGACCGGGGGCGACATCGCAGCCCTGATCATCGACCACGCGCGCGCCCAGCGCCTGCAGCATGCCGGCGCCGCCGTCGTTGGTGGCACTGCCGCCCAAACCAATATAGATCGTCTTTGCCCCCGCACGGACCGCGCGAAGTATGAGCTCGCCCATGCCATAGGTTGTGGCCGCCAACGCCGCCGACTCCGTGCAGGACGAATACCCAATACCCGCCGCCTCGGCCATCTCAATTACAGCCGAGTCGTGCTCGTCGTCCACCAGCATCCGGGCAGACACGCGATAGCCCAAGGGGCCTGCAACCTCACAGGTCGAGAGCTCGCCACCGCGCGCGGCGATGGCATCGAGCGTTCCCTCGCCACCATCTGCCAGCGGCAAAGCGCCCAGCTCGGCATCGGGCCACACACGGCGCACGCCTTCGGCAACGGCCTCCTCCGCCTGCGCACTCGACACGCTGCCCTTGAAGGAGTCGATCGCCAGCAGCACACGGCGGGGCCGCCGCTGCACGGGGCCAAAGTCGACCGTCTCGTCGGCGAGATCTCCAACACCCGCGAGCGCCTCGGCGTGAGCCGCATGCGCCTCAAGGTTCAAACCGCAACCGAAACCGATGCCGTCGACACCACGCAGACCAGCAAAATAGATGCTCAGCATCTCGCGGCACTCGCCTGCCAGCACGCCGGCGGTTACATTAAACCGATGGTTCAGGCGCGAATCGGCATTCAGGTCATACAGCGAACCCAGCGCGCCCGCCTTGGCATCGGTCGCGCCATACACGCAGCGCCCCACGCGCGCGTTGACCATAAGCCCCGCACACATGCAGCAAGGCTCGAGCGTTACATAGACCGTGCAATCGGAAAGGCGCCAACGACCGAGCAACCGAGCGGCAGCGCACAGGGCCGAAAACTCGGCATGCGCCGAAGGGTCCTGGTCGAGTTCTCGGCGATTATGCGCCCTCGCGACAATCTCGCCCGCGCGCACTACCACGGCGCCAATCGGTACCTCGCCCACCGCAGCGGCGGCGCGCGCCTCGGCCAGCGCCTCGCGCATGAACTTCTCGTCGATTTCGGTGCTCGTCATCGTTCGCCTTCCCTGTTGCAAATTCAAAACGATGCTATCATTACGACTCACGGAGAGATGGCAGAGCGGTTGAATGCGGCGGTCTTGAAAACCGTTGAGCGCGAGAGCGTTCCGGGGGTTCGAATCCCCCTCTCTCCGCCACTTCTAGTGATTCACCGGCGTCATGGTGCGCTCAAACAGTGCATCAACCACGTCGGCCATCTCGGGTCGACGCTCAAGATCGTGACCCGACTCCCACCAATTTGTGAACAGTCGAATAATGCCACCGGCGATAAACTCCGATGTCGTCTCGAGCGAAACGGGCGCCAGGGCATCCTCGGCAAGCACGTTCATCACACGCTCGCGAATGGAGCGGGCAATGCGGTCGCAAATAACGTTGGTCAACATGCCCGACATGCTGCTTGCCAAAATGTTATCCATGAGCTGCTCGTGCGCCAAAATCAAATCCATGGCATCGTCCAAAATCGCGTGTCGAAGCGCGCGCACGTCCTCGGCAGACACTGCGCCGGCCTCATCGGGCTGTTTTTGCGGCAAGCCCGTCATAAGCTCATCGATATAAAAGGCAAAGTAATCGTTTTTATCGCGAAAGTGCTTATAGAACGTCGTGCGACGAATCAGGGCACGGTCGCAAAGCATGGCAACCGTCAAATCCTCAAACCGATGCTCTTCCAAAAGCTCGGTAAAGGCATCGAACAGGGCACGATAGGTTTTCTTGATGCGAAGGTCCATCCGTATCGCCATCCTCAAGGCGTAGACAGCATTCCTTAATTTGTCGCATATCTTACACCTGTACCACCCGTTCGTTATTGGCGCCCCCTCCCTGGTTGAAACACAACGCTTACCGGAAAGTTCGGCACCGCCAAAGGTTGCGGGTATACTAGATACGTTATACCAACAACGGCAGGCGCAGAACGCCGCTGCCATTCGAAACGGAGACATCATGCTTCCCGTCATCATCGGTATCGTTGTTGTCGTTGTGATCGCCTGCGCCATCGCCGGCATCTACAACAACATGGTCACCAAGCGCAATCGCATCGATAACGCCTGGCAGAACATCGACACGCAGCTGCAGCGCCGCAACGACCTGATCCCTAACCTGGTCGAAACCGTCAAGGGCTACGCCAAACACGAGCAGGACACGCTTGCCGCCGTGGTCAACGCGCGCAACGCCGCCGTGAGCGCCACCACACCCGAGGCCAAGATGGAAGCGGACAACGTGCTGACCGGTGCGCTGCGCCAGCTCTTCGCCGTGGCCGAGGCTTACCCCGATCTTAAGGCGAACACCAACTTTACGCAGCTCCAGTCCACGCTCGAGGACACCGAAAACAAGGTGAGCTACGCGCGCCAGAGCTACAACGATTGCGTCCTCAGCTACAACAACGCCATCCAGACGTTCCCGGCTGTTATCTTTGCCGGCATCTTCCAGTTTAAGGAGCGCCAGGGCTTCGAGGCCGCCGAAGCCGCCCGCCAGGCACCGACCGTCAAGTTCTAACAAATCCTCAGCGTATCCTTAATTGCGTATATGCATAAACCGCCCCGTCGAATGCATACTTCGACGGGGCGGTTTCCTTTGTTGTGAAGGTCCCCCTCTAAGCACCGTGCATTTTTAGGAGTATTCAACATAACCAAGGGCTTCGGGCGCCACGGTAAATGCCAAAGACCGCGAATATCCCTGCAAATCAAACGCTGCCAGCCCATACCCCCGCCCATCATTCGTAGGAAACATCGAGAAATCCCGATTTTTCGCCCGAGATCGGTATGCAGGGGCCTTCGATTGCAGAATACTCGCAAAAATGCACGTCGCCACCACCCCCACATGGCGCGAAGCAAAATAAAAGCGCGGCCTTCCTTTCCGGCGCACTCCGCAGGACGAAAGAACCTCCGCCGCACGAAGTGCGCAGCGGAGGCTCTTTCATGTCCGAGGACGCGCCGGAAAGGAGGGTCGCCCTCGGGCCGGACAGCTAAGACAGCTTACGCCACGGTGTAAACCCAGTTGTGCTTATCCTCGACAGCACCGGACTGGATGCCAGTCAGGGTCTCGCGAAGCTTCTTCATCACGGGGCCGATCTCGGTGCAGCCAGCCGGGAAGGTCACGGTCTCATCGGCACCGTAGACCTTGTTGTCGATCTCGCCCACCGGAGAGATGACGGCAGCGGTGCCGCACAGGCCGCACTCCACAAAGGTGCCGGCCTTGACCTCAGCCCACTCGACGGGACGCTGGTCGACGGTCATGCCCAGGTCCTCAGCGACCTGAACGAGCGAGCGACGGGTGATGGAGGGCAGGATGGAGTCGGTGTGAGACTGCGGAACGACGAGCGTGCCGTCCTCCTTCACGAACAGAACGTTCGCGCCACCGGTCTCCTCGACATAGGTGCGGGACTCGGAGTCGAGATACAAGTTCTCGGCATAGCCCTCGCGGTGAGCCTCCATCGTGGGCTTAAGGGACATGGCGTAGTTCAGGCCGGCCTTGATATTACCGGTGCCGTGCGGTGCGGCGCGGTCGTACTCGGAAACGCGCAGCTTGACGGGCTTGAGGCCACCCTTAAAGTACGGACCGACCGGAGTCACGAGAATACGGAACGTGTACTCAGGAGCGGGAGCCACGCCAATCACGTCACCGGAGCCGATCATAAACGGACGGACATACAGAGTCGCGCCGGAGCCGAAGGGCGGAACCCAGGCGGCGTTGGCAGAAACGACCTGCTTAACGGCCTCAACGAACTTGTCCTTGGGGAACGGGGGCATCTCGAGGCGCTGGGCAGAGTTATACATGCGCTCGGCGTTCATGTCGGGACGGAAGCAGACGATGCTGCCGTCCTCGGCGGTGTAGGCCTTCAGGCCCTCAAAGACCTCCTGGCAATAATGGAAGATGCCGCCGCACTCGGAGACATGCAAGGTGTGGTCGGTGGTCAGGCCGCCCTCGTCCCACTCGCCGTCCTTCCAATGAGCCTCGTAGCTGTAATCGGTCTTCATGTAGCCAAAGCCGAGGCTACCCCAATCGATATCCTTCTTCTCGACAGTCATATGTCGCTCCTTACATACACAGTTGCATACTCGCGAACTCGCACGCAAGGACCGAGGCCGACCGCGTCGCAACGTCGCACGCCCGGAGCGTAGAGCCGGACGGGACACGCAAACGGCATCAAAGCCGATGGCACGTCGATTCGCATGCACGAGATTGTACTCCGCACGCGCGTCGGATAAAACGTTTTTCTTTAACTAACTAAAGTATTTTCATTTGACTGAAACTAAAGAGGCCCGCCACCGTAAACGGTGACGGGCCTCAACGACACGATTTGTGCGCCGGCTCGAGCTATGCGTTCTTTTTGCCCAGCTTAGCCTTAACCAAGCCGACCACGGTCGGGATGATCGACACGGCGACAATGCCGATAATCAGCAGCTCAAAGTGCTCCTGCACAAAGGGAATGCCGCCAAAGAAGTAGCCCAGCAGCGTAAAGACCGTCGACCAGGTAATGCCGCCCAGCACGTTAAAGACAACGAAGTTGCGCCAGTGCATGCCGCCCATGCCGGCGATAAAGGGCACAAAGGTGCGGATAAACGGAAAGAAGCGGCCCAGGAAAATAGCCAGGTGGCCCCACTTGTCCAAGAAGTCCTCGGACTTTTTAATGCGCTCGGGCGTCATGGCCTTGACCTTGCCCGAAGCGATGATCTTTTTGCCAAAGAAGTGACCGATCATAAAGTTGCACTGATCACCCAAGATGGCAGCCGCCCATGCGACGGCCAGCAGGGCCACGATGTTAAAGCCACCGTTGTGGGCAAAGAAGCCCGAAGCAAACAGCAGTGAATCGCCAGGAAGGAACGGGAAGAACACCACGCCCGTCTCGATAAAGATGATCAGGAACACGCAGCCGTAGGCCATAAGCGGGCCGGCGGCGATCCAGCTGGCGATCGCGGTGCGCGGATCCTTAAGCAGCTCGGCGATAAAATTGATGAAACCCATGAAGTAAAACCTCTCAGTTGTGGGCGCGGATACGTCCAAGTTGACCAGTATACGGTTGCGGTGCCCCCTCGTGCGCAACCCCACAAAAGCATGACTCCATTACCAGCAAGTTTGCATAACTGACATCTGTAGCGCAATGGCGCCAAGATTGTCCTTCCTAATCCCTAGCAAATCGCTATACTTTATTGAATCGCATTGCCATGGCGCTAAGGGAGGGCGGCCGGTGAGCTTTATCAATACCATTCGCGAGGATATCAAGACCGTCCAGGCGCAAGACCCCGCTGCACAAAACGGTCTGGTCATCTTCCTTTCCTATCCTGGCCTGCACGCCAAGTGGAACCACGTGCCCGAGCACTGGCTCTGGGAGCACGGTCATCGCTCGCTCGCCCGCGTGCTCTCGCAAATCACCCGCCACATCACCGGCGTCGAGATTCATCCCGCGGCACAGATCGGCAAGCATTTCTTTATCGACCATGCCATGGGCGTCGTCATCGGCGAGACCACCATTGTGGGCGACAACTGCGTGCTCTACCAGGGCGTTACGCTCGGCGGCACCGGCAACGAGACCGGCAAACGCCACCCAACGCTCGGCGATAACGTCACCGTGGGCACGGGCGCCAAGGTGCTCGGCAACATCCGCATCGGCAACAACGTCAAGATCGGCGGCAACTCGGTCGTCGTCAAGGACGTGCCCGACAACTGCACCGTCGTGGGCGTGCCGGGACGCATCATCAAGCGCAACGGCTGCCGCGTGTTCGAGGAGAGCTTCGACGCCAAGCAGCATCGCGAGTACATGCCCGATGACGCTGCCGAGCAGAGTGCCCTCAACCGCCAAGGCATCACCGAGAACGCCCGCCGCGTCAAAGAACTCGAGCGAGAGGTGGCCGAGCTCAAAGCCCTCGTCGCCAAGCTCGTGGACGAACGCTAGGAACGCAAGCGGCACAAAACGACATCGGCACCGACGCAAAAGGCGCGCCAGGGAATCAATCCCCGGCGCGCCATTCCTTTTGATGTGACAAAGGGACTGTCCCTTTGTCACATTATGCGAACTGACTCAGATAGAGGTCGGCATAAGCGCCCTCGGCTGCGAGCAGCTCCTTATGCGTGCCCTGCTCGATAATGTTGCCGTGGTCCATGACCAAGATCAGGTCGGCGTCCACGATCGTCGACAGGCGATGCGCGATCACAAAGCTCGTGCGCCCGCGCATAAGCGCGTCCATGGCACGGCCGATGGCAAGCTCGGTACGCGTGTCCACGCTTGAGGTCGCCTCGTCCAGGATGAGAATCGCCGGGTTGTTGAGCAGCACGCGTGCGATGGTCAGCAGCTGACGCTGGCCCTGGCTGATGCTTTCGGCATCGTTGGCCACGCGCGTGTCGTAGCCCTGCGGCATGGTGCGCACGAAGAAGTCGACCCGCGCGGCACGAGCGGCGGCCACAATTTCGTCGCGCGTTGCCTCGGGGCAGCCGTAGGCGATGTTCTCGGCAATCGTGCCATCGAATAGCCAGGCGTCTTGCAGCACCATGCCAAACTGCTGACGTAGCTCGCCGCGATCCATGCGGCTCGTATCCACGCCGTCGAGCGTAATACGCCCGCCGTCAATCTCGTAGAAGCGCATGAGCAGGTTGATGAGCGTCGTCTTGCCTGCGCCCGTGGTTCCCACCACCGCGATCTTCTGGCCCGGCTCGGCAGTAAACGACACGTCGCGCATAAGCGGCTTGTCGGGCGAATAACCAAAGCGCACATGCTCAAAGGAGACGCGGCCCTCCACGCGACCCGGCAGCTTGGCGGCCTCGTCCGGCAGCGGATCGGCCTCCATCTCGGGCTCATCGAGCAGGTCGAACACGCGCTCCGCACTCGCCAGCGCGCTCTGCAGCGAGTTGAAGGTAAACGACAGCTGCGTCATGGGCTCAGATGCCTCGTAGATAAACTGGAAGAACGCCTGGAACACGCCGACGGTCATGTGGCCGGCAACCAGCATACTGCAGCCCACAATCGCAATCACGATCTGTGCCAGGCGGCCGATAAAGCGCACCGCGGGGCCGACGGCGTTAATCATAAAGTCGGCCTTGGTGCTCACACGAGCCAGTTCCTTCGAAGCCTCGTGCACCTCAGCGGAGCTCTGACGTTCGCGGTTAAACGCGCGGATCACCAGACGGCCCGAATAGCCTTCCTCGACCGCACTCGTAATCTTGGACACCCACTCCTGGCGCTCGCCCGTCACATCGTGTGTGCGGCGCGAGACGACCTTCGTCACCAGCAGCGACAGTGCCGTAAAGAACAGAAAGACGAGCGTAAGCTGCACGCTGAACACGAACATCACGCTCACAGCACCAACAACCGTGCCGATCGACACGAGCAGCTGCAGCAATCCGCGCTGCATGCTCTCGGACATCTTGTCCAGGTCGTTGGTCGCGCGGCTGACGACCTCGCGGTTGAGCTTTTGCGCGATGCGGTTGCGCAGGCGTAGATTGAGGCGTTCGGCCACGCTCGACATCAAAAAGCTCTGGAGCGCGTAGAACGAAGCGGCGGCCGTCCAAATCAAAAAGTAGATGAAGATAGTCCTGCCACAGTTCTCCCAGGTGATGCTGAAGGTGGCGTTGTTGACAAACGCTACCTGAATGTGGCCCCACAGCTCATCGATCACGCGGGCGCTATATGCCGGCGCGGCAGTGTTAAAGATGACATAGAACACAATGCTCGCGAACACGATATAGAAGCGCCAATGGTCGCCGGCAGCCTCACTCCACAGGCGGCGCACCGTCGCCCAGGTATCCCGAGGCGTCTCGTCCTCGTCTTCGTCGTCCACGTCGCGCATACGCTCTGCCTCGGCGCGGGCGCGCTCGTCCTCGGCACGTTCGTTTTCCTCGTAGAGCGCTTGGCGGCGAGCCTCGCGCTCGGCCGCAGCCTTGGCGGCGTCATCCAGCTCGGTCGACGCGGCAGCCGTTTCCTCGACCAGTCCCGCGGCAGCGGCGTCATCAACGCCGCCCTGCTTCTTGAGCTCCTCGGTCATGCTACTCACCTCCCTTCATCTGCGATTCCGCGATGGCACGGTACACCTCGCAGGTTTCCATAAGCTCGCCATGCGTGCCCAGACCCACAACCTCGCCATCCTTGAGCACGACGATCTGGTCGGCGTGCAAGATCGTCGAGATGCGCTGCGCGATGATGAGCACCGCAGCGTCACGCGTCTCGTCTTGCAACGCATGGCGCAGGGCGGCATCGGTCTTAAAGTCCAGGGCCGAAAAACTGTCATCGAAGATATATAGATCGGCATGCTTCATGAGCGCACGGGCGATTGCCAAACGCTGGCGCTGGCCGCCCGAAAAGTTCGTACCGCCCTGGGCAACCGGGGTATCGAGCCCCTGCGGTTGGTCGAGTACAAAGGTGCTCTGGGCAACCTCAAGCGCGTGAAGCATGTCGCCCTCGGTCGCGCCTTCGTTACCAAAGCGAAGGTTGCTCGCTACCGTGCCCGAGAACAGCCACGCCTTCTGCGGCACATAGGCAATGCGCCCGCGGATTTCATCTTGCGTAAGCTCGCGCAGGTCCACACCATTCAGGCGAATGGAGCCCTTGGTGGCATCGTGGAAGCGCAGCAGAAGCTTTGCCACCGTCGACTTGCCCGAACCTGTCGAGCCAACGATCGCAGTCGTCTGACCGCGACGGCAGGCAAAGCTCAGGTCGCACAGGGTGTCCTCGTCGGCATCGTCAAAGCGAAACGACATGTGGTCGAACACAGCCACCGCATCGGCTTCGTCTTGGGGCTCGCGCGCCCCGTCATCCAGCGTGCGCTCGCCATCGACGATGCTCGGCTCAATCTCCAACACCTGCTGCGCACGGTTCAGGCACGCGGCAGCACGCGGAAGCGTCAGCACCACCATCTGGGCCATCATCACAAAGAACAGGATCAGAATTGCATACTCCAGCACCGCCGAGATACTCGCAATCTGCATGGCGTGGGCGCCTACGCGGTTGCCGCCCACCCACAGCACCGCCACCTCGGCGATGTTCATCAAAAAGAAGCTTGAGCTGTCGAGGCCCACAAACAGGTGGTTAACTTTGATGGCGTTGGCGGCGTATTCGCTAAACACCTCGTCCAGACGCCGTTCCTCGTGGCGCTCCTTGTTAAACGCACGGATGACGCGCACGCCCACAATATTCTCGCGCAGCACCACGTTCATGCGGTCGATAAAGCCCTGTAGGCGCATAAAAATCGGCGCCGCGTTGGCAACCGTAAAGACCGCCGCCACCAGCACAATCGCAACGACTACGCCCAGAAGCGTGCCCATGGCGGGATCGATAAACCAGGCGAAGATGATGCCCGCCACAGCCAAAAACGGCACGGGCAGCACCAGCTGAATCGTCTGCAGAATCGCCTGCTGAATCACGTTGATGTCGTTGAGCGAGCGCGTGATCATCGATCCGGTGCCAAAGCGCTCAAAATCGCTGGCCGCGAGCTCGAGCGATTTGTCGTACACGGCATTGCGGATATCGCAAGCCACGTTGGCGGCCAGGCGCGCCGAAAGATAGCAGCCCAGCACCGTGCCGCCGCTAGCCATGCTGGTCGCGATAAACATGTATAGGCCGTTGCGTAAAATGTAGTCGATATCGCCCGTGGTAATACCGGTGTTGACCATGTTCGCCAGCATCGTGGGAACCAGCAGCGTACCGACGTTATCCACCAGCAGCACCAGCAGCGTCACTGCGACAAGCCCTCGATAGGGCTTCAAAAACCTCATTAACAGTCGCACGACTCCCCCTCACCTTGATTCTCGGCTTGGCTCTCGGCAGCGATATGCTGCTTAAAGGCATCGCACTCATCGCCGAGCACCTGAGAGAATTTGCCGATCAAGCGCATAATCTCGCGCTGCTCACATGGCTCAAGCGCGCCAAAGGCTCGCTGCTCGGCCTTGAGTGCCGGCAGCGCATAACGCTCGGCAAATCGCCTGCCCTCTTCGGTCAGGCTCACAACCTTGTTCTTACGACTGCCTTCGCCAAACCCCAACGTTGCGAAGCCCCGCGCCGTCAAGGTTTTAATTGCCGAGTTGATGGTCTGCTTGCTGTAGAACCATTCGCTTGTCAGACGGCTTACGGCAATACTGCCGCCCGCCGTGCTAGTGTCGACGAGCATCCAATAGGCGCAGTCCGAAAGGCCGCAGGCGCGCGAGAACTCCGAATAGATATGGTCGAGTCCATTGAGCAACCGATCGAAGTCGACCAGCGTAACCGCACTATTCATCTATCCCACCATTCAATTGTCCGATTTTTGACCAATTATGTGTCTCTAGATTAGTCCGAGTTTTGACTATCGTCAACAGGCTCTCCGCAAATGCGTGCATTTTTATGGCCTATCGGCAGAAAAAGACCGCCGGCGCGGGGGCGGCGCCAGCGGTCACATGAAAATCGGGCTTTATTGCCTGTTAAGCGGCGACGGCCTCATAGACCGTAGCGCCCGAGAAGCTGTCATGCAGGCTCTTGCCGGCAATCCACGGCAGCTCGACGACCTCGCAGACCGTGTTGACCAACTCAGAACAGTCAGTAAAGTGGCCCTTGTCGTTGAGGGCCTCGCAATCCTGAACACGCCAATAGCCATCGGTGTGCGTGATGTAGTACTCGTGATCGTTGATCGACACGAAAGCGCGCGTCTTGGAACGCAGCAGCTTCAGAAATCCTTCGAAATCGGTCTCGACGACATCTCCAGCCTGGAACATGATGTTACCTCCTGGCCCGGCGCCACCACGGCGCATTGATAAACGTTGGTACTCCTTTAGTAAAACCTTTATCAGAGGTTATGCGTTCGTCATTTAGGCAAGTGGTAAAAAACCGCAGGGTAGACGGGATAAAACCTGTCTCTTATACACATCTCCGAGCCCACGAG
>OJQV01001009.1_pt1 | contig 15409 bp, 16 predicted proteins | sample 1598821 | NCBI WGS metagenome assembly OJQV01 (sample SAMN03922509, study PRJEB24848) | human gut metagenome | isolation source: stool sample | host: Homo sapiens | place: Germany | collected 2011-11 | reverse complement strand
GTTTTAACGGTCTGTTTTTATAAAATTCGAAGCATTGAACTGTATTGAGCTTAAAAACGGCTTGAAACAGGCAAAAATTGCAAAAAAATAAAAATTGTTATTGGTAATTTTATTGTATATGATAAAATTGAAATGCAAGGCGGTCTGTTTTTTGTGATCCGTTTAATATGCCAACCTTAATGTTTCGGGTATCTCCAACCTTTAAACCGCCTTGCGCTTTGGTAATGCACATTTTATCTCCGTTTCTAAATAGAGAAACCGTCTCCCGCATATTCTGCGGCAGGCGGCTTTCTTTTTGTTATATTTATTCGTTTTGAGTTCCGTTTATCAGATTTTCTATTTTTTTGCAGCTCTGAGCAAATCGGCGCTGGCTGATCATAAACACAAGCGCATCGCCCGTCTGCAGTTTTGTGTTGCCCTTGGGGGTTATAGGTGTTTCGCCTCTTTCAACGGAAACTATAACGCAGTGTTTGCCCCAGTCAAGTTCGGCAATCGTTTTGCCGTCGGCGGGGCTTCCTGTGGGTATTACATACGTTTTTAAAACTTTCTCGCTCTTTTTGACTTCTGCCTTGGCGTTTTCTCCGTCGGCTATTCTTTCAAGCAAAGCGGCGTAGAAAGGCGTGCTTCCTAACGAATTTGCAACTGCGTAGGATATCAAGCTTACAACGGCAAGCGGCAGAAGCGTATTTATATTGCCCGTTATTTCAAAAACAAGGATTATACCCGTAACAGGAGCGCGAACAATAGATGCAAACAGCCCTGCCATTCCGAGCACGGCAAAATCTTCCCACAGAGCAGTGTCTAATCCGCAAAGCGCAATCGCGCCCTGAGCAAATGCGGCACCTCCGTATGCGCCTAAAATGCACATGGGATAGAGCGTGCCGCCCGGAGCTGAGGAACAGAAACTGAATGCTCCGAATATAAATTTTGCGGCAAATAATCCCAGCACAACAAGCGTTTCGGGGCGCTCCTCAATAAGAAGCTGCGCCATGCTGTGCCCTCCGCAGAGCACTTGGGGCAAAATCAGCCCCACAACTCCGCTTACTGCAAATAAAAACGCAAATTTTATCCACTGAGGTATTTTTTTGAGCTTGGCAAAGAAATCACGGCACGCAATCATAAATACATTATAAAATGCGCCGAAAAGACCTGCAAGCACACCGAATATTATGAGCAGCCAGTACCACCTGAGAGGTATAGTCTCCGACTGATAGTTGAAAACTGTGTCCTGCCCGAAAAAAATCTTTGAAATAAAATCAGCAACTACAGCGGCAACTATTGCCATGCACAGAACAGCTTTGTCAAATGTTCTGTAAATTTCTTCAAGGACAAACATAACCCCGGCTATCGGCGCGTTGAATGCCGCGGCAAGTCCTGCGCCCGCTCCTGAACTGAGCATTCTCAGCTCGGTTGTTTTGTCCGCGCGGGTTATTTTTGCCGCGCCCTTTGCCGCCATTGCGCCGAACTGAACGCTCGGGCCCTCCCTGCCGAGACTAAGCCCTGAAAATACGGAAACGGTGCTTCCCACAAGTTTTGCAATGATAACTTTCCACCAGCTGGGTGACAGAAGCCCTTTCACTTCGGCGTTTACCTGCGGTATGCCGCTGCTTGCGGCATCCGGTACAAGCTTTATAATTTTGGCAACTATTATGCCAAGCACGGCAAGTGCCGCTATCCACAGCGCTGATTTAACGGGGCTGCCTTTTACGGCGTCTATTATAATGTATAGGTACTCTTCCGCTTTAGAAAGCAAAAAGCGAAACAGTACACAAACAAGCCCCGCCGCTGCTCCTGCCTCGGCTCCTCTTATTATCAGCAGAAAGTCCTCGTAATTTTTGTGTTTGAGTTTTCTGAGTGTGCTTCTTTCTTTTTTATCCATGATACACCTTTTGTAATGCGGTTTTAACATTTATTTTATATATCAATTTTAACACATAAAGCGGCGATTGCAATAATAAACTTAATTTGTGCAGTGTTGTTTCAGCGTGTTATGTTAATGCTCAGTTTACAAATTTCATAATTATTTTAAAAAAATGTTGAAAAAGTGTTTCAAATAGGTTATTATTATATGGCAAGGGGGAATACTAACCATGAAAGCAAAATCAGGACTTGATATTTTTAACAGAATTTTGGCAGTAGCATTAGTAGTTGTAATAGTTGTACTTGCGCTTGTTATGGGCGTGTTCAAAAAAGGCGGCGCTTATGAAGCAGCTCCCGTTGATGTTAATTCTTCAGAAGATGCAGTTGTTATTGATGAATTTGCAGAAGGCACTTACGGCGGCAAGGAGTTCACATCTGTTGAGGATGTTGTAAATTATTACGTAGAGTGCTATAACTACACAAAAACTCTTACCGCTCAGTATAATGACAACGGCACAACCGCTACATATTATAAACTGTTAGGTATGGAAGACCTTAAAGTTGAAAACATTATGGTAGAGGGCAAGTCAAACGATCTTATCAATCAGCTTGTTCCCACAGTTGTCGGCGGACTCTTCACAGGCGGTCTTAAAGGACTTCCGCCATGCGGAAATATATCTCCCACTTCTGATACGGTTACGGATTCAAACATTGATGTTACAAAATCCCTCCTTACTGCGGAAGATGTTCTCATGGCAAATGTTGTTGATAACGGCGACGGTACTATTAATATTACTATCCAGCCTAAGGTTGTTGAGCTTTCAATGCCTGCACAGGATGCTCAGGGCCATTTCTTCAACACACTCGGCGATATTTCATCAACTGTTGAATCTATTGAGCAGCTTTCTTTCTCATCCGGTACAATAAACGATAACTTCGTTGTTACATACAAGGGCGGTTCAGGTACCGTTACTATTAATACTGCAACTAACGAGATCGTTTCCGGTGAATACACAATGAAAGTTCACGTAGATGTTTCTCATGCAAATGTACTTGTTCTTAAAGACAAGAGTGCGTCTCTTGATATTATCTACACAAATACTTTCCCTGCTACCAATGAGCAGTTAAATGAAAAAGGCGTAATTCCTGCATAAACAAAATAGTTAAAAGCGGCAATCATTCATTGCCGCTTTTTTTGTTTTCTTTTGTTTAAATGTTAACAGCAGTTTTTCGGCATATATTCAATATTATCTGTTTGTATTCAAAAACCATCGGATTTTAATTCAGAAAAGAAAATAAAAATTGCGAATGCTAAAAAGCAGCAAAAGACTGACAAAATTCGCACAAGCCTGTAAAAATGGCTTAACAGCAAGCTTTTCCGGGCTTTTAGAGGTCTTAAAAGTGCACTAAAAAAAGATTTTTTAAGAGATAATTTTATAATGTTTGCCGAAAATTTGTTAAAATATTGACAATCAAAGTTTCCTATATTATTATATTAGCAAGGTTTAAAACCAGCCCCCGCATACGGGGACGCAAATAAAGAATGTGAGGTAATATTTATGTCAAGAAAAGTTGTTATCGCCGGCGCTTGCCGTACAGCTATCGGCACTATGGGAGGCTCTCTCAGCACAACTCCCGCCGTTGATCTCGGCGCTATCGTTATTAAAAACGCCCTTGAAAGAGCAGGCGTTCCCGCAGACCAGGTAGACCACGTATATATGGGCTGTGTTATTCAGGCAGGTCTCGGTCAGAACGTAGCTCGTCAGGCTTCAATCAAAGCAGGCCTTCCCATTGAGGCTCCCGCTGTTACAATCAACGTTGTATGCGGCTCAGGTCTTAACTGTGTAAACCTTGCAGCTCAGATGGTTCAGTGCGGAGATGCTGATATCGTTGTTGCAGGCGGTATGGAAAACATGAGCATGGCTCCTTATGCTCTCAAGCAGGCTCGTTACGGTTATCGTATGGGTCACGCTCAGGCAATAGATACAATGATCAACGATGCTCTTTGGGATGCGTTCAACGATTATCATATGGGTATCACAGCAGAGAATGTTTGCGAGAAATACGGTATCACCCGTGAAGAGCTTGACGCATTCGCAGCAAACAGCCAGCAGAAATGTGAAAAGGCAAGAGCAGAAGGCAAGTTCAAGGACGAGATCGTTCCTGTTGAAATCAAGAAAAAGAAAGAAACAGTTGTGTTTGATACAGATGAAGGCCCAAGAGCAGGTATCACAGCTGAAGGCCTTGCAAAACTTCGTCCCGCATTCAAGAAGGACGGTATCGTTACAGCAGGTAACTCCTCAGGTATCAATGACGGCGCAGCAGCAGTTGTTGTTATGAGCGAGGAAAAGGCTAAGGAGCTTGGCGTTAAGCCTATGGCAACATGGGTAGGCGGTGCTCTTGCAGGCGTTGATCCCAAGATCATGGGTATCGGCCCCGTTGCCGCAACTCAGAAACTTATGAAGAAGCTCAACATGTCTGTTGATGATATGGATCTTATCGAAGCTAACGAAGCATTTGCCGCTCAGTCAATCGCAGTTGCAAGAGATCTTAAGTTTGACGATGCAAAACTCAACGTAAACGGCGGTGCAATCGCACTCGGTCACCCGGTTGGCGCATCAGGCTGCCGTATCCTTGTTACTCTTCTTCATGAAATGGAGAGAAGAGATGCTAAGAAGGGTCTTGCTACTCTTTGCATCGGCGGCGGTATGGGCTGCGCAACAGTTGTTGAAAGAGACTGATTTTTGCAGATAGATTAGATTTAAGAGGACAGAGATATGGAATTTATCAATTACGAAGTTGAAGGCGCGGTTGCGGTACTTACTATCAACCGCCCGAAGGCTCTTAACGCATTAAACAGCGCTGTGCTTGATGAACTCAATGAGGCTATTGACGCTGTTGATTTAAACGAAGTACGCGCTCTCATCATTACCGGCGCAGGTGAAAAATCATTTGTTGCCGGCGCCGATATCGGCGAAATGAGCAGCCTTACTAAGGAGCAGGGCGAAGCATTCGGCAAAAAGGGCAATGATGTATTCAGAAAGATTGAAACACTGCCTATTCCCGTTATTGCCGCAGTAAACGGCTTTGCGCTCGGCGGCGGCTGTGAGATATCACTTGCCTGCGACATCAGAATTTGCTCCGAAAACGCTGTTTTCGGTCAGCCTGAGGTTGGCCTTGGCATCACACCCGGCTTCGGCGGTACACAAAGACTTGCCCGCACAATCGGCGTAGGTATGGCAAAGCAGCTCATTTACACCGCAAGAAATATCAAAGCTCCTGAGGCACTCAGAATTGGTCTTGTAAACGCAGTTTACCCGATAGAGGAACTCATGGGCGCGGCAAAGAAAATGGCTTCCATCATTGCTTCAAACGCTCCTATCGCAGTAAGAAACTGCAAAAAAGCAATCAATGACGGCCTTCAGACCGATATTGAAAGCGGCGTTGAGATAGAGGAAAAGCTTTTCGGCGACTGCTTTGAAACAGAAGATCAGAGATACGGTATGGCTTTCTTCTTGGACCGAAACAAGGATAAAGTTAAAGAGCCTTTCAAAAACAAATAATCATCAGGGAGGAAATTATAATGAAAGTTGGAATTATAGGCGCCGGCACAATGGGTTCCGGCATTGCGCAGGCATTTGCGCAGGTAGACGGATATGAAGTAGTTCTTTGCGATATCAATGATGAATTTGCCGCAAACGGCAAAGCAAAGATTGCAAAGGGCTTTGAAAAGAGAATTGCAAAGGGCAAGATGGAGCAGGCAGCTGCTGACGCTATTCTTGCAAAGATCACAACAGGCACAAAAGAGATCTGCACAGACTGTGATCTTATCGTAGAGGCTGCTCTTGAGGTTATGGATGTTAAGAAGCAGACTTTCAAAGAGCTTCAGGATATTGTTAAGCCGGACTGCATGTTCGCTACAAACACATCTTCACTTTCAATCACTGAGATCGGTGCTGGCCTTGACAGACCTCTTATCGGCATGCACTTCTTCAACCCCGCTCCTGTTATGAAACTTATCGAAGTTATCGCAGGCGCAAACACTCCTGCCGATATGGTAGAAAAGATTAAGGCTATCGCAGTAGAGATCGGCAAAACTCCCGTTGAAGTTAACGAGGCTCCCGGCTTTGTTGTAAACAGAATTCTTATCCCGCTTATCAATGAGGGTATCACAGTTTACGAAATGGGTATTGCAAGCGTAGAGGATATCGATACAGCTATGAAGCTCGGCGCAAATCATCCGATGGGCCCGCTTGAGCTCGGCGACTATGTTGGTCTTGATATCGTTCTTGCAATTATGGAAACTATCTATACTGAAACAGGCGATCCGAAATACCGCCCCGCTACTCTTCTTAAAAAGATGGTTCGCGCAGGCAAACTCGGCCGCAAGACCGGAGTAGGTTTTTACGATTACCGCAAGTAATCTGCAAATAATGTAAAAGGCTTTCGCCTGCAAGGGGCGGAAGCCTTTAGGCTGTGTTGGAGCTTTGCCACGCGGCGTATATGATGCAAAATTTAACGGAGGATATTTTTAATGGATTTCACATTCAGCAAAGAGCATGAAATGGCAAGAAAACTTTTTGCCGATTTCACCGAAAATGAAGTAAAGCCCCTTGCCATAGAAACCGATGAAACCGAGCAGTTCCCCAGAGAAACTGTTACAAAAATGCAGAAGCTCGGTTTTCTCGGCATTCCGATTCCCAAGGAGTACGGCGGCCAGGGCTGTGACCCGCTCACATATGTTATGTGCGTAGAGGAGCTTGCAAAGGCATGTGCCACAACAAGCGTTATTGTTTCCGCTCACACATCACTGTGCTGCGACCCCATTCTTACATACGGTACTGAGGAGCAGAAGCAGAAGTTCTTAAAGCCGCTTGCAAGCGGAGAGCTTCTCGGCGCGTTCGCTCTTACAGAGCCCGGCGCAGGTACAGACGCTCAGGGCGCTCAGACTAAAGCTGTTCTCGACGGCGACGAGTGGGTGCTCAACGGCTCAAAGTGCTTCATCACAAACGGTAAAGAGGCTGATATCTATATCGTTATCGCCGTAACCGATGTTGTTGAGGATAAAAGAGGCAGAAAGAAGAAACTCTTCTCTGCATTCATCGTTCCAAAGACCGCTCCCGGCTTCCTTTTCGGTACAAAGGAAAAGAAAATGGGTATCCGCGGTTCATCAACTTATGAACTTATTTTCCAGGATTGCAGAATCCCCAAGGATAACCTTCTCGGCGCAAGAGGCAAGGGCTTCGGTATTGCCATGCACACACTTGACGGCGGCCGTATCGGTATTGCCGCTCAGGCTCTTGGTATTGCAGAGGGCGCTCTTGACAGAGCTGTTGAGTATGTAAAGGAAAGAAAGCAGTTCGGCAGAGCTATCGGCGCTTTCCAGAATACTCAGTTCCAGCTTGCTAACCTTGCAACAGAGGTTGAGGCTGCTCAGCTCCTTGTTTACAAGGCTGCAATGGCAAAAGCTACTCAGAAGACTTATTCAGTTGAAGCTGCAAAGGCTAAGCTTTTCGCTGCTGAAACAGCTATGGATGTTACAACAAAGGTAGTTCAGCTCTTCGGCGGCTACGGATATATCAGAGAATATGAAGTTGAGCGTATGATGCGTGACGCTAAGATAACCGAGATCTACGAGGGAACTTCAGAAGTTCAGCGTATGGTTATCAGCGGAAATCTGCTCAAGTAAGGAGGGTTAAGAATGAATATAGTAGTTTGTATTAAGCAGGTGCCGGATACAAAGGGCGGAGTTCAGTTTAACCCTGACGGTACTTTGAACAGAGCTGCAATGCTCACTATTATGAATCCTGATGATAAAGCAGGTCTTGAAGCCGCTCTTCGCATCAAGGATGAAACAGGCGCGCACGTAACAGCGCTTACAATGGGTCTTCCCAAGGCAGAGGAAGTGCTTCGTGAGGCTATGGCTATGGGTGCTGATGACGGTATCCTTGAGACAGCCTTGTTACAGACAGAGTTCTCGGCGGTGCGGACACATGGGCAACATCAACAACTATTGCCGGCGCTCTCAGAAATATTGATTATGATATCATTATTACAGGCCGTCAGGCTATCGACGGTGATACCGCTCAGGTTGGCCCTCAGATTGCAGAGCATCTCGGCATCCCTGTAATTTCTTATGCAGAGGATATTAAGCTTGAAGGCGACAGCGTTATCGTTAAGCGTCAGTTTGATGACAGATATCATATGCTTAAGGCAAAGATGCCTGTTCTTATCACAGCGCTTTCAGAGCTTAATGACCCCAGATATATGACTCCCGGCGGAATTTTTGACGCTTATAAAAAGGATATCACCGTTTGGGGCAGAGCAGACCTCAAAGATGTTGATGATTCAAATCTCGGTCTTAACGGTTCTCCCACAAAGATCGCAAAAGCTTCCGATAAGGTAAGAAAAGGCGCAGGTGAAAAGGTGCAGCTTGACACACCTCAGGAATCTGCCGATTACATTATTTCCAAGCTTGAAGAAAAGCATATTATTTAAGGAGGGCTGAATAATGATTACAGAAAATATAGAACAGTATAAGGGCGTTTTCATTTACGCTCAGCAGGTAGACGGTGAGATCAGCCCTATCGCTTACGAGCTTCTCGGAAAAGCAAAGGATCTTGCAGCAGATCTTGATACTCAGGTTACAGCCGTTCTTCTCGGCAGCAATGTAAAAGGCCTTGCAGATTCTCTTGCAGAGTACGGCGCAGACAGAGTTATCGTTGTTGATGATCCTGTTCTTGAAACTTACAGAACAGAGCCTTATGCTCAGGCTCTTACAACTGTTATCAATGAGTATAAGCCGGAAATCATGCTTGTCGGTGCTACCGCAATCGGCCGTGACCTCGGCCCCCGCGTTTCCGCAAGAGTAGGCACAGGCCTTACAGCGGACTGCACAAAGCTTGAGATCGGCGATTTCCCGCTTAATCCGCTTCCGAATAAAGAGCAGAAGCACAATCAGCTTCTTATGACACGTCCCGCATTCGGCGGCAACACTATCGCTACTATTGCCTGCCCGGACAACCGCCCGCAGATGGCAACAGTTCGTCCCGGCGTTATGCAGAAGATAGCTCCCGTAACGGGCGCAAAGGCAGAGGTTGTTGAGTTCAATCCCGAACTCAAGGAAAACAACTGCTATGTAGAGATACTTGATATCGTTAAGGAAGTTGCAGAAGTTGCTGATATTCAGCAGGCAAAAATTCTTGTTTCCGGCGGCAGAGGCGTAGGCAGCAAAGAAAACTTCAAGATTCTTCAGGATCTTGCGGACGCTCTCGGCGGAACAGTTTCCTGTTCAAGAGCTGTTGTTGACAACGGCTGGATGCCCAAAGACCTCCAGGTAGGTCAGACGGGTAAAACCGTTCGCCCGAATGTATATTTCGCAATCGGTATCAGCGGCGCTATCCAGCACACCGCAGGTATGGAGGAGTCAGATATCATCATTGCTATAAATAAAGATGAATCCGCACCTATCTTTGATGTTGCCGATTACGGTATCGTTGGCGATCTCAACAAGATCGTTCCGCTTATCACAGAGGCGGTAAAGGCGCGTAAAAACGCTTGATAGAATAATATAATTCACTCATGCGGTCTGATTTTTCAGACCGCTTTTGAGTTTTTAGGTGTTATATGGATTTCATTCAGAAAAGATTTGAGGAGCTTTCATCACGGGCGGCTAATAGGTATTACACCACTTTTTCGGATTTTCTCAATATGGAGGAGCAGAGTGAACTGCTTGCTCTGCGCCTTAATTCCCCGTTCAGGCTTTACGGCGGGTATGACGGCGCTGAAAGGTGCATAGCCGCTTTCGGCGATGAATGCAATGAATGTCAGTTCCCGATTTCGTTTATTAAAATAGAGCCGTCCTCAAAAAAGTTTGCGGATAAACTTACCCACCGTGATTTTCTCGGCTCTCTTATGGGGCTTGGCATAAAGCGAGAAACGCTCGGAGATATAATTATCAAGGATAATACGGGTTATCTTATGTGTCTCGATTCTGTGGCGGATTATATTATCGGCAGCCTTGATAAGGTAAAGCACACAAGTGTTAAGTGCTCCGCCGTGCCTGAACTTCCGCAGGGTGTTCAGAGCGAGCCGGAGGAACAGCAGGAGATAGTTGCGTCGCTTCGTATAGATGTTCTTGCGGCGGCGGTGTATAATCTTTCACGCAGTGCCGTAAAGGAACTTTTTAATCAGCGCAAGATATTTGTCAATTCCGCTTTATGCGAAAACTTTTCTCTCGTGCCCAAAGAGGGGGATATTATTTCCGTGCGCGGCAAAGGCAGATTTAAACTCGGCGAAACTCTCGGCAAAACAAAAAAAGGTCGTACCGTGGTGCAGCTTTATGTTTATAAATAATGTTGTATGAATAAAAAAGCGCGGAGCAATCGCTCCGCGCTTTTTGCGCTGTTTTATCAGTGATGGAAAAGTCTTATTCCTGTCATTGCCATTGCCATGCCGAATTCGTCACAGCACTTGATAACCTCGGGGTCTCTTACAGAGCCGCCCGGCTGAGCAATATATTTTACGCCTGATCTTGCGGCGCGCTCAATGTTGTCCTCAAACGGGAAGAATGCGTCAGAGCCGAGAGCAACATTTGTCATCTGCTCATGCCACTTTGCCTTTTCCTCTGCGGTGAAAGGCTCGGGCTTTTCGGTGAAATACTTTTTCCACAGGTCGTTTTTGTAAAGTTCTTCATACTCATCACTGATATAGAGGTCTATGGCGTTGTCCGCCTCGCACTTTCTGATGCCCTCGATAAAGGGTAGAGAAGTAACTTTTTCATTTCTGCGAAGCCAGAAATTATCCGCTTTGTTGCCTGCAAGGCGTGTGCAGTGGATTCTTGACTGCTGGCCTGCGCCTACACCGATAGTCTGGCCGCCCATTGCGTAGCAAACAGAGTTTGACTGGGTGTATTTTAAAGTTATCATGGATATGAGCAGGTCTATCTTTGCAATCTCAGGAATGTCCTTAACCTTAGTGGGCATATCGTCAAAAAGGCTCATTGAGATAACGGAATCGTTTCTCTTCTGCTCAAATTTGATGCCGAATACCTGTTTTGTTTCCATTTCTTCAGGTGCGTAATTCGGGTCGATTTTTATAATGAGATAATTGCCGCGTCTTTTCTTTTTAAGAATTTCAAGAGCCTCGTCGCTGTAAGAGGGGGCGATGATGCCGTCTGAAACTTCTCTTACAAGGAACTCGGCAACGCTTGCGTCGCACTCATCTGAAAGTGCCGCAAAATCTCCGAAGGAGGAAACTCTGTCGCATCCTCTTGCTCTTACATAAGCCTGAGCAATGGGTGAAAGCTCAAGGCCGTCAGGTACAAAGCATACTTTTCTGTCCGTTTCCGAAAGGGGCTGTGCAACCGCCGCGCCCGCGGGAGAAACGTGCTTAAAGGAAGCCGCGCTGGGAAGTCCGGTAGCCGCTTTAAGCTCTTTTACAAGCTGCCAAGAATTGAATGCGTCCAAAAGATTGATGTAACCCGCACTGCCGTTTAAGATCTCAAAGGGCAGTTCCTTGCCGTCCATATGAATACGGGCGGGGTTTTGGTTTGGATTACAGCCGTATTTAAGGGTATATTCCGTCATTTAACATTCCTCCGCTTTTATTAATTAAGTATATCTATTTTATATCAGCGCATTGAAAAAAGCAAGAAAAAATGATACAGTATATAAAAGTTAAACAATATTAACAGAATTTGATGCGAAAGGCGGATAATTTTGAAAGGAATACTTGCGGTAAATCATTTTCTGAGCACTCAAAAATTCAATACACTTCATCGTTATCTGCTTGAAAGCGCTGAAAAATGCGGCATTGAGCTTTCGCTTAAAACAAATCTTGAACTTGCGCTTGAAATTCCGTCTGCGGATTTCGTGCTATTTTGGGATAAGGATACTAACCTTGCCGCACGGCTTGAAAAGAAAGGACTTCCCGTTTTTAACAGCTCAAAAAGTATTGAGCTTTGTGATGATAAGGCAAAAACTTATACTGCGCTTGAGGGAGCAGTCAAACAGCCCAAAACAATTATAGCCCCGAAAACGTATTTTAAGGCGGATTTCAGCGAGTTTGTGAACGGTGCGGTTGATATTTTAGGACTGCCGCTCGTGTTCAAAGAGTGTTTCGGCTCTTTCGGGGAGCAGGTATGGCTCTGTAAAAGTAAGCAGGAGATTATCAGCCATATAACCGAAAAACCGTTTATTCTGCAGGAATTTATAGAGAACTCGGCAGGGCACGATATAAGAATTGAGGTTGTCGGCGGCAGGGTAGCCGCGGCGGTGCGCCGTGAGAATAAAAATGATTTCCGCGCCAATGTAACAAACGGCGGCACGATGACGCCGTATCAGCCCACCGAAGAAGAAAAAAACATTGCAGTTGCCGCGTGCTCCGCTCTGGGACTCACATTCGGCGGGGTGGATATTCTGGACGGCGGCTGTGTGTGCGAAGTAAACAGCAACGCGCATATTATCAATATTATGAACTGCACGGGCATAGAGATTGCCCCGATGATTTTTGAGGAGATAAGGAGCAGGATTTGAGCGGTATTCTGATTTACAGCAGGGAGGAAGCAAAGCGCAACGAGTTTTCTGTAAACAAGTTCAGGGAACTTCTTGGTGTTAAACTGATGTATGAAGATGAAATCGACTTTTCCGCGCCTGCCGATTTCGTTATCAACAGAACAAATAATGCGGATATTGCCAAGGCGTTTGAGAGCAGAAATATACGAGTTTTCAATCCGTCCTCACTTACACGCCTTGCTAATGACAAACAGCGCTGTTATGAATTTATGAGTGAAAACGGCATAGAGATCATGCCCGTAAGTTATAAAAAACTGCCGCTTGTTGAAAAACCGTCAAACGGAAAAGGCGGCAGAGATGTGCGCCTGATAACAAGCGGAGAAGTGGATTTTAAAGAGGGCTATGTTTATCAGAAACCCGCGTCAGATCTCGGCAGGGATCTGCGTGTGTGGCTTATAGGCGGTAAGATTATTGCGGCGGTGCTCAGAAAAAGCGACAGCGATTTCCGCTCAAACTACTGCCTCGGCGGGTCGGCGCAGGTCTACACCCTGAGCGAAAGCGAAAAAGCGCTTGTGAATAAAATCGCCTCGCTCGTCAAATATGATTATATAGGTATCGATTTCGTTTTTGACTGCGGCAGACCCGTTTTCAACGAGATAGAGGACACCGTCGGCGCACGAATGGTTTATGACAAAACGGATATTGATATTCTGAGCCTTTACTGCAACTATATTAAAAAAGAGATGAATTGAATGGAAAAGATAGCCGTTATCGGTTTTAAAAATAAAGCCGAGATAAGCGAAAGATATAATTCAAAAGCGGCGGTGGATTTTGATGTTTACTGCACAAGCAGGGCGTTAAATTTTTCGTATTCCGCTGTTTTTATAAAGAGCGGCGCTGAAGACTGTGTTATCCGCGCTTGGCTCACAAACGAGCATCTGCGCATAGTTGACGATACAGAGGCTCTTTTTGCGGAGATTGATTTTTTCCTCGGCATACCCGAGCCGCTTGAAATTGAGCGTAAGTTTCTGGTTGAAAAGCCCGATGAAAGCAAACTTCTTGAATATAAATTCTGCGGCTGTGTAAATATAGCTCAGGCATATATCAACAAAAACGGCGAAAGATACAGGGTAAGAAAGCGCGGCGCGGACGGCGATTTTATTTATATAAAAACCGAAAAAATAAAAATAACGGAAATGAAAAGGATAGAAAAAGAAAGCAGAATTTCCGAAGCCGAGTATCTTGAAAGCATAAAGGGCGAAAAGGTGCTTTATAAAAACAGATACCTTATAATTTACGGCGAAAAATGCTTTGAACTTGATATGTTTCCGTTTTGGTCTGACAAAGCACTGCTTGAAATAGAGCTTAAAAGCGAAACGGAAAGCTTTGCTATACCTCCGTTTCTGAAAGTTCTTAAAGAGGTAACTCAGGATAAAACATACAGAAATTCCGTGCTTTCACAGATATACGGTATACGGCAGTAAAAAACACCCGTGGGGATTTCCCTGCGGGTGCTTTTTTATATCACTGTTTAATATAATCGGATAAATAATTTTTGCCTGAGTATGCGGCGCGCGCTTCAAAAAGAAGTTCCCTGTAAAAAGCCTGCGCGGCGGGACGGCGGGCAGAGGCTATTTCTTTTGCACGCTGAGTATAAAAGCCTGAATAAACATTTTTCAGCTTAAAATTATACTCCCTGAAAAATGACGGCGGCTCATCGCCTTCACCGTCAAGCACGTCAAGAGTTTCGCTTACGCTGTATACAGGCGTGCCTGCTTTTCCCTCATACAGTAATGAACGGGCAACGCCCATTAAACCTGCCGCGTCAAGTTTGTCTGCGTCAAACAAAATCTTTTCTTCAATCTTTTTCGGCACGGTGCAGGAGCGAAAACGGTGTGCTCTTATACAATCTGCAACGCTCTCGGCAAACTCACGGCTGAACTCATTTTCAAGCAAAAATTTTGTTGCTTTTTCAGCACCTGCTTCTGCGTGGCAAAGCTTAGGGTTTTCCATCTGCTCTTTTCTGCCTATATCGTGCAAAAGGCAGGCGGCTATCAGAACGTCAAAATCAACATCTTTTTCATACTGTGCTATATCAAGCGCCGTGAAAAGCACTCTGTATATATGCTGAGAATCGTGAGCGCTGTCTGCCATGCAGGCAAGCATATAATCCTCAATTTTTTTATAATCTGATTTTTTCATATCATTCTCTTGCGGCGCCGCAGAAAATTAGGGCGGAGCCTGCCGTCTTTTTCCTGAGTACTGCAAAAGCCGCTATCAGCACGGCATAAATCACTATCCAGCAGATATAGGATTTGCTCAGGTGCATTCCGGCACTTGAGATTATTATAGTTGAGCAGAGTTTTCTTGCCCCGCCTACAACAAAGCCGATTATTGAAAAATCACAGATAAGAGCAGCGTTTTTGCCTTTGAAAATTATGCACACAAGCCCCAGAACACACATGGCGGCAATGTAAAATCCCGCGTCAAGAGCGTAAGGAAGCATCATTGAGCCGGTTTTGATAAGCGCATAATGCTCAAGGTTGTTTGAAGCGCCTGTAAGAAACGGCACAACAAGCAGAAGCGCGGCAATAGGAATTGCCCTGATATGGTTTTCTTCCTTGCTCTGTGAAATGTAAAGCCTGTAAATAACATAAAGGAAAAGCACAAGCGCCATTTTGCGGACTATGAAATATACGCAGGCGGCGTCAAGGTTGTATGCTTCCAGCATTTCTATATTCGGCGGCAGTATCTTAAATGCAAATATACCCGATATAAGGCCGAAATACGGGTCTTTTGCCTTAACAAGTATAAGATAGACCGCGGCAACGGCAAGCGTGAATACGAACGCCTGGATAAGCGCGGAAGTGTTGCTCCACGGAGTAAGTCTTTTGAGCGCTTTTTCACCCGCATAGCAGAATATTACTATTGCAAGTGATAAAAGGGAAAGTATCTGGTTTTTGCTGAAGTTCAGTTTCTTCATAATGCTCACTTCCACAATTAAAATAAATATTATTAATATTATTATATAAAAG
>OJQV01001003.1_pt1 | contig 15452 bp, 10 predicted proteins | sample 1598821 | NCBI WGS metagenome assembly OJQV01 (sample SAMN03922509, study PRJEB24848) | human gut metagenome | isolation source: stool sample | host: Homo sapiens | place: Germany | collected 2011-11 | reverse complement strand
CTAATTAAAAATCAATCATATAACTGACAAAAATTAATTTTTGTCATCTACTAAAGTGCATTTTAACGTGCAATCTCTCTGCACACAAGCCTCGTGTGACTATAACAGCGTATTCCTAAGTCTTGAAACGGGTGATTGCAACCGGAAGAACAACCTAAGAAATCTATGGCCAAGAATTTTTTTACCAACAAGGACGGCAACACTTTGATGAAAGAGTTTGAAGGTTTGCTGCAACATAATCAAAGCATTACACGACTCGATTCGGTTGTGGGATTTCTTCGTGCTTCGGGTTATTTTACACTTCGCCCTTTCCTCAACAGTATAAACAAGGCGCGTATCCATTGATGTAGACAAATATATTGCCAGCGCTCATAACAAGGGTCAGCTTTTCTTTGGCGCCGATGAGGAGGTGAAGCAAGATTATCTTGCCAATCTCAAGAAGGATATTGAAGGTTCAAAATATTCGAAGGAGATTGAGGAAGGCATATTCCAGATGATTGCTGACCTTATCAGCGGCAAACTGGAACTTCGTGCCCATCCAAGCAAGAAGATTCATGCCAAGATTTATCTGCTCTACCCCGAGCAATATAATCAATATACTCTGGGCGCAGCCATCACGGGCTCAAGCAATTTGAGCGGGAATGGTCTGGGCATCGGTCAAGACAAGCAATATGAATTCAACGTAAGACTGACAGACTACGAGGATGTAGAGTTTGCGAAGGAAGAATTCGAGGCGCTGTGGGCAGAGGCTGAAGGCTGTCCGATTACTGCCGAGGATATTCAAACCGGCCCCATACGTCAGACTTATCTTAATGGAGACGTAACGCCTTATGAGCTTTACATAAAAATGCTCATGGAATATTTCTCTGACCGCGTGCTTGCCACGGATGCGCACGATGCTTTTGATATGCCTGAGGGGTACGACAGGTATGAGTATCAGACGGATGCCGTTGTGGAGGGATACAGGAAACTGTTAAAATATGACGGTTTCTTCCTTGCTGACGTGGTAGGTCTTGGCAAGACTATTGTGGCGACTATGATTGCCAAGCAGTTTTGCATTGACAACGGCTATGAGAACACCAAGATTCTGGTGGTATATCCGCCGGCAGTTGAGCAAAACTGGAAGCAGACGTTCAAGGACTTCGGCATAGACAAGTATGCTCGTTTCATAAGCAACGGTTCGCTGAGCAAGGTTCTGGATGAGTCTAACTATGATTACTGGAATGCCGATGAGTATGACCTTGTGCTTGTGGATGAGGCGCATAAGTTCCGCACCCACACGAACAGGGCTTTCACCGAGCTTCAGGAAATCTGCAAGATGCCGCGCGTGGAGAAGGGCAACATTCCCGGCTTCAAGAAAAAGGTGATGCTCATATCGGCCACTCCGATGAACAACACTCCTGCCGATCTCTACAATGAGATGCTGCTTTTTCAGGATCCGCGATGCTGCACCATTGACGGGGTACCTAATCTCACATCTTTCTTCTCGCCGCTTATTGTGAAATTTAAGCTTCTCAAGCAGGATCCGAACTATAACTTGCAGGAATTCAAGCGGTTGGCCGAGAAGGTACGCGACCGTGTGGTGAAGCCTATAACAGTGCGCCGAACAAGAACGGATATTGAATCCATACCCCGATATAGCAAGGACTTAACGGGTTTCCCTAAGGTGGCACCTCCTGAGGTGAAGCTCTATGAGATGAACGACCGCATTGCCGACCTTTTTGAGAATTCCATGAAAATTCTTGTAGAGGGGCTCTCTTATGCTCGTTATCAGGCCATTGCCTACCTCAAACGTGAAATTTCAGAGGGTCTCTACGACAATGCCGAACTGATTTCGCGCAGTTTGGCAAGCATACGCAAGAATGGTCTGGTGAAACGCCTTGAAAGCTCGTTCTATGCTTTCAAGAAAAGTATAGGGCGATTCCGCGATGCCAATCAGAACATGATCAATATGTTCGACAACGACCGTGTGTTCATTGCTCCTGACCTCGACATCAACCATCTATATGACCTTGGTCTTAACGATGACCAGATAGAGGAACGTCTGCAACAGAAAGCTGAGGATAATCCGAAGAATGCAGTGTTCAGGGCCGCTGACTTTGAGCCGGAATTTATAGGTATGCTGCGCCAGGACCAGGCTGTGCTGGAAGATCTTTGTGCGCAGTGGGAGGATGTGGATGTTGAAGGTGCCGATGACTCCAAATTTGCCAAGTTCAACGACATACTTAAGCATGAATTGTTTAAGAAGGACCGGAATCCGGGTCAGAAACTTGTGATATTCTCTGAATCAGTCGATACGGTGAAATATCTTGCGAGCCGTATTAACCGGAAAGATGTGGTGGTGGTATCCTCCGACAACCGCAACAAAACCTTCAAGGATATACAGGAGAACTTCGATGCCAATTACACAAAGCAGGAGCAGAAGGACAAGTATAAAATTATAATCACCACCGATGTGCTTGCCGAAGGCATCAATCTTCACCGGAGCAATATCATAGTTAACTATGACATACCCTGGAACTCCACCAAACTCATGCAGCGCATAGGTCGTGTCAACCGTATAGGCTCTGTGGGCAAGAATATATATAATTACGTTTTCTACCCTTCGCGTCAGGGCAATCGGGTAATCAAGCTCAATCAGATTGCGCTGTCGAAGATTCAAACGTTCCACTCCATATTCGGTGAAGACAATCAGATATATTCTCAGGAGGAAATTATTGACCGTAATCTTGACAAACTGTTCTCTGAATGTTCGCAAGCCGAACGCGGCGAGCATAACGAAGAGATTCCTTTTTATGAGGAGCTCCGATCGCTATATCTTACTAATCGCCGGGAATACAACCGCATCGCCAAGATGTCTGTGCGCAGCCGCACAGGGCGCGAGCAACGTGAGGTTGAGGGGGTTACACTGTCGGATGACACGCTGGTATTTCTGAAGACCAATATGCGCAAGACGTTCTTCCGCGCAAGCGATGAATCGGCAGGTGAGCTGTCGATTGTGGATGCTCTCAAATACTTCAAGGCAAATCAGGACGAGCCCAAGGCTGAACGCATTGCACACCACCATGAGCATGTGCAGAAGGCATTGCAGGAGTTCCACAAAATCAAATGTCAGGAACAGATAGCCGAAGAAACGCAGACACAACAAGGGGGCTCTTCCATGGGTGCTCAGGTGGCACGAGCAGCGAGCTTACTGAACCTCTTCCTTCCGGAGATTCAGGACCAGGCATTGCATCAGCAGGTGGTTCAGCTTCGGACTCTGGCGGAAAGAGGTGTGATAACCGTTATTGCCAAACGTCTTGAACGCATGCATAAGGACTTGAGTAAGAATAAGCTGCACCACGACGATGCCCTCTCCGAAATCATTGATATGGCCAAGCGCTACAATGCCTACTACCTCAGTGCCGAGGAAATGAAGCACGAGACGGAGACCGAGGCTCAAATCATTCTTAGTGAATCATTTAAATAATCAGGGATATGGACTATCGTTCAATTATTGAGTCAAAATATAACCGCGAAGACTGGCAAAGTCTGTTGCATGACATCTTCGGAAGACACATTGCTTTCTGGAGCCATCCTCAGCCTGTGGAGGTAAACGCATCAATGGCCAAAGAGGCACTGTATACCGGAAAGATTACTCTGCCGGACGGTTACATCATTGCAATATATGAGGTGGAATTGAGCGATAGTGTGGTAATTGAACGAAACCGGGCGGGTATCCGCAATCTGCTGTGTGCCAACTGGCGTGGTATGGGCTGTGCCGGCGCCTTTATGTTTTGTTTTCGCAAGAACGAGGCGGCTCTGCGCTTCTCATACGTCAGCGAGTCGTTCAGTTTTGCCCCCGACGGGTCTTTAACAAAGCAAAGCACAGACACCAAGCGATTCACTTATCTGCTTGGCGAGGGACATCGCTGCCGAACCGCCATCAAGCAGTTTGAAGACCTGAAAAACAGTTCCTTGAAGCTTAAAGCCATTACAGATGCTTTCTCCGTAGAGGCTCTGTCAGACATCTTCTTCAAGGAATACAAACGTCATTACGAGGATATAATAGAATATATCACCGGCAAGCGCATGGTGAAGTCAGGCAATAAATGGGTTGAAAAGGTTACCGGCAATCCCTGTGCCGAAATCATGGAGGAGTTCAGCTGTTTCGATGACCCGGAAAAGACTGTTCGCGACTATGTAAAGAAGCTCATGGGCAGGCTGGTGTTTATTCAGTTCCTTCAGAAGAAAGGATGGATGGGGTGCCCTGCGGGTGAAGACTGGACCAATGGCGACAAAGAGTTCGTTCAGAATCTCTTTGCCAAAACTCAATATAAGGATACCTTTGTAGATGATGTGCTGGAACCGCTCTTCAGCGACTTAAACTGTAAACGCACCGGCGATATGGCTACCGGGGCAAATTACAAGGTGCCATACCTCAACGGCGGTTTGTTTGAAGAAGATGATTCTGACCGGGTTGACTTCCCTCTGCCGGCAAAATATATGAGTGATTTGCTCGACTTTTTTGCCTGCTACAACTTTACCATCGACGAAAACGACCCCGACGACGCCGAAATCGGCATCGACCCCGAAATGCTTGGCCGCATCTTTGAGAATCTGCTTGAAGACAACAAGGACAAGGGTGCCTTCTATACGCCGAAAGAGATTGTGGGCTATATGTGCCGCGAAGCACTTATTGCATATCTGCAGGATGATAAATTTACAGAGCAAGGTAACAGGCAAATTCGCACGTTTGTGGAATCATTAAGTCGTGATGGACTAAATGTTAAACAACGCGAAAATCTCCGGAAAAAGCTGACAGAGGTAAAAATCTGCGACCCGGCCATTGGTTCGGGAGCCTTCCCCATGGGGCTTGTCAACCTCCTGTCAAAACTGCACTTTGCCCTCGGTATTAATACAAACGAAGCGGCAAAAATCAAACGTCATATTATAGAGCAAAACATATATGGCGTTGACATTGAGAAGGGTGCTGTAGACATCGCCCGTTTGCGCTTCTGGCTCGCCATGATTGTTGAGGAGGACAAACCCCTGCCGCTCCCCAACCTTCACTTCAAAATTATGCAGGGCAACTCTCTGCTTGAAAGCTATCAAGGTCATGATTTATCTATCCTGGCTGAGCATAAAACACCTGATGGATGTTTAGATCTGGAATATACTGATGCTAAGCTTTTACGAGAAAACCTTGCAAAATACTATAGTATAACTGACCACACAGAAAAGGAACAAGTCTTTAAAGAAATAAAGGACAACGTTGCCACCCAAATGTTTGAATTTACCCAAGATAAGAAATTTCTGGGCAAAATCAAGGATGTCAGCGCCAACGATCAGTTCTTTCTTTGGCATACGTGGTTTGCAGACGTCTTTGACAAAGGCGGCTTCGACATCGTCATCGGCAATCCGCCGTATATCTCGACGAAGGGAGTAAACGAGGCGGATAAAAAGAAATTCGAAAGAGAGTTTGGGTTTTCTGATGACACATACAATCATTTTACCTTTAAGGGCATAAGCCTATGCAAACCTGGTGGAAGTTTGACACTTATCATACCTAAAACCTTCTGGACAACGCAAACGAAGCGCAAAATGAGAGATTTATTGTTGGATAATTCCATCAATTATATCTTTGATACTGCTAATCCTTTTGAATCAGCAATGGTCGATACATGCATTATCAGCGTTTCAAGAAAACGTTGTTTAGAACATCATAAGCTCACATTTATTGATGGCTCCAAAAGCCTTAAAACCCCAGAAATTTTCCCACCACTTCTTCAAACAGTATACAAAAATACTCAAAATTCCGTTATTTTTAAGCCCACGACTCTCAATATGCGTATATGGGAATTATATGGTGAGAAAGTCAAGGAACTGTATGATATTTGGTGGCCCAAAATCAAGACATCCAAAGACATAGAAAAAAACAAGGCTGAATTAGAGGCATACCGAGCAAGTCTTAAACCTGGTGATATTGCTCTTCTTGGCTGTCTAACCGAGGGTGGCCAAGGCTTAGCAACTGCTAATAATGGGAAATATATAGCTGTCCGACGCTCAACGAAATGGGCTGATAAAATCATAGCATCACGACCAAAGAAACTTGCCGAAGTAATAAGTAGATTTCATCCAGAAATTTCCGGCTACAATAACGCTATGTCGACGTCAGATTTTCTTAATTCATTAGATGAGAAATCCATAGCGGAACTTTTCGACAATCTAAAAGAGAAATATGGGCGTGATATTTTCGGCCAGGGCTATCTATATAAAATTATTGATGACTCTGAAATCGCAGATGTCTCAACCCTATCTGATGACGAGAAGAAAAATGGTATATCCCCAGAGAATAAGGTTTATGTGCCATATGACAAAGGTGATAAGGATGGCAACCGTTGGTTCCTTGAAACGCCGTTTGCCATAGCCTGGTCAAAAGAAAATGTCCACTATTTGAAGACAAACTCCGGGAAGAAAGGACCGGGAATGCCTGTAGTGCGGAACCCACAATTCTATTTTAGGGAGGGATTTTGTTGGAATTTAATAAATGGTACACGCAGCATGAATGATCTAAAATTTCGAATATCTCCAGCATCAGTGAATGATGTAGGGGGAATGACGCTTCACAGTTATTGTCAAGGGATGCCGGATGCGGTATTTGTTGCCATAGGAAATTGTTCACTAATCAGTCGTTATACAGAAAGTTTTGTCAATTTTACAGTAAATTTTCAAGTGAACGACTGCAGATTGATTCCTATTGTTATTCCACATAAAAATCAGATTAATGAAATTTTATCGACTGTAAATCAATTAGTTGAATTGTCTGGCAAGTTAGTAGACGGTATCGCCAATAAACAAATGTACGAGAATTTTAAATTAATCGAGAGGCAACTAGACCAAAAAATACAAGAACTCTATTTAATATGATAGAGAGTTCTAATTTTATTGTCAAGTTGTTCATGGAGCTTATAAATATCTACTTTTGAACTATTATTATGTTCTCTTTTTATCTTAATAGCGCAATGGCATATTTTTATAACGTCGAGTAATTCATCATCGGTCGGGATAATTACAGGTAATTGTCTGGCGTCATTTATTTGAAAATGTGATGTATTATTAATAAAATTATCAACGTACAAGCTGATAAATTCCGAGTTAATAATGCTGACAAAGTAGCTATCAGGAAGATACATTTGCGTAAAAAGAGACATACTGAGTACATCAAAAATCCCTATTCCTTTTAGTCGGGCTTTAAGATAAGTAGAATTGACATCTATCCAACAAAATCCCTCTATCTTTTTTGATGCATATACAATTGACTTGTGAACGTATCAACTATATTTTGTAAACAATCTAAAGAATCACTTTTCAACCCCTTTTTTATTGATATCGCTTTATCCAATAAATCTTCCGCGAATTGCAATTCATGTTTTTCGGGTATTACTATGAAAATTTGCCTTGCATCGTCAATCCCAAATGTCTGTGTATTATTGATGAAATTATTTATATAGGTCGCGATAAATTCAGAATTTAATAAAAGCACGATGTATGGGATTGGCAATCCAGACTCGAAGGAGTAAAAAGCCATGCTTTTATTTGAATTAACCGTTTTTTGCTTTATGCGGCACCGAATATAATGGGTTTTAATCTCGCTCCAGCACAGTCCCTCCCTAAAATAGAATTTATATCCCTGAAAACGAGCCTTAGGATCCGTCTTCAAATAGTGGACTCTACTAATAGATTCCTCTTTCCCATCTATCGTTTCTACATTTTAGAGGAATATGAATCCCTTTGTATGCTAAATATCTATATAATGTGCCTCTGGCAACCTTGATTTCTTCAGCAATCTTCGGTATGGAGATGCCCTTGTCTAACTTATCCTGTATCAACTTGTGCTTTGCACAACATTTTTTGTTGAGGTGATTATTACGTTTACCTTTAGCTCTGCCAATCTGCTTGCCTTCAGCCTTAAGACGTGCGAGGGCTTCTTTGGTGCGTTGGGAGATGAGGTTGCGCTCGATTTCAGCAGAGAGTCCAAACGCGAAAGCGAGAACTTTAGACTGGATATCGTCGCCGAGGCGATAGTTGTCTTTGATGGTCCACACCTTTGCCTCTTTTGTCATGCAGATGTTGAGTATTTCCATAATCATAAAGAGGTTTCTCCCAAGTCGCGATAGTTCGGCGCAGATGATGAGGTCGTCTTTCTTAATGCGTTTCAGGAGTGCTCCGAGCTGTCGTTTATTGTAGGCCTTAGTGCCGGATATGGTTTCTTCAATCCAACCATCGATGGTTAGATTCTCGCGCTTGCAGAAGTTATTTATCTCGAAACGCTGGTTCTCAACAGTCTGTTTGTCGGAACTTACTCTAATATAGCCGTATATCATTTGATGCATTCGTTTTTATTTTGTTATTTTGCATAATAAATATACAAAACTATGTCGACGCTGAAAGAACTTTATATCACGATGGAGAATCTGCGGAAGCTTAATCTGCCCATCGAAGAGAAGCTGAAAAAGGAAGCTGCCAAACTGGAAGAGGACCTTATCCGTCAGGAAATTCTTCCGGTGCTGACTGAGAAGATTGAACCGGCTTTGCATGAGGTGCAGCGAGAACTGGTGCTCGTGGTGGATTACATTCCCGGTAAACCTTTGAAGGTGAGTCTTTCGCGCAAAAGAAAAATTGCCGAGCTATTTGACGATGCTATAGAAATAAAACCTGACCCTCCGGTTGGCCACACGGTAACCGGGCCGCAGAAAGCTAAGAAGAGCGACATAGCACCGAAGACTATTCTGAAGGTAACGTTGCCCGATGGCCGAATCATCCGCTACCCTAAAGCCAAGGATACTCTTGTGGAAGTGGTAAAGCTGATTGGTGCCGACCGAATCCGGAACCTCGGGCTGAAATATTGCAAGATTCCGTTCATCTCCAACACCCGCGATGAGAAGTATGGCAAATCACAGTATCCGGTGGGCGACGGCTGGCTTGTGCTTACTCACAGCGGCACTCGTGACAAAAAGAAACAACTCGACAAGATAGCCCGCGCTCTCGGCCTCGACATCAAGGTAGAGATAATCGACCCTCAGGCCTGACTCTCAGCGACACCATAGTCCCGGTTAGTTTTCTTTTTGGGAAAATAGGCACGGGGAATGGGAGTTGGCTGTGGTTGATAAAAAATTTATGAGTAAGGTGTGGGGATACGCAAAAAGGCTGCGGAGGGAGGTGGTAACTTTGCAGCGGAAAACGGATTTGCGCCGGGGAAGGTGGCCGAGGAAGGTGGTCGGGAAGGCGGCCGAAGAAGGTGGTCGGAAGGCGGCCGGAAGAAAAAGTATGTCGGCGAGGCTGATAATACGAAGGATTTTGGTTAACTTTGCAGGCGTAAAACGCAACAAGGAATAATGATTTCGCAACTAAGTGGAAATATCGCTGCCATAACACGCTGTAACCCAACAAGTTACGGCCATAGTACGTGTTTCCGATTTATTCGGGAATATTCTGGTGAGGGATTCCATGGAGCCGGTTGCGAAGTGTGTTGCGTGAGCTGACACGTCTTCAAATCATCACTATAAAGGATGAGTTGGAATGCCCTTGAAAGCTTTCCAACTTTTTTTGTGCCGCCCTGCTTACGGCTCCTTTATCTCCGGGCACGGCACGCCAAAAATCAATCAAATGTATGAACGATTCAGAATTTTACCACAGCCATGCCTGCAAACAAAAATGCTTTGATAAGATACAAGACCTTAGACAGGTGCTTGAGAAACAAATACAGAAGGTGGACTCTTGACGACCTTGTGGAAGCCTGCTCGGAGGCTCTCTATGACATGGAGGGGATTACGAAGGGGGTGTCGGTGAGGACGGTACAGGCCGACATTCAGATGATGCGGTCGGACAAGCTGGGCTTCAACGCGCCCATTGAGGTCTACGACAACAAGTTCTACAGATACGAGAACCCGGATTACTCCATCAACAACAACGCGCTATCGGACGAGGATTGCGAACTCCTGAGGCAGGCTGTGGAGATGATTCAGCATTTTGACCCGGGACAAGAGGCGCGAGACCTGGCGGCAATTCTGGCCAAAGTTAAGAACAAACTGATGTTCTTGTTATGACAATAGTCAGCAAACAACTACACGTGGAAGCAGAGACATGAATTGCCGTGGTCAGGCAAATGGCTCATTGTTTCTCTGAAGGATACTGATTGTATGATTCTCCGGGCACCCGCTGAAGTACTTTTCAAGCACGCGGGCAAAAGTGTCTTTGGGCGATACCAAATCAAAGAGCGTCATTGATGAGCGGAGTTTCATGCTGTCGATGCCTCCAAACACTTCAGCGGCATTATCGGTAGGCAGACTGAGGATTGTTTCGGAAACTTCTCTTAAGCGTGGGCCCAAAACCGGATGCTCCAAATATGATTTTGCCTCCTTAAGTCCGGATATACCATAGTAATTCGAGTTATATGAACGTCCGAGTCCCGCAAGCTGCGGGAAAATATACCACATCCAGTGAGAACGTTTCCTTCCATCTTGCAATTCTTCAAGTGCTTGCGGGTAGACGCCTTCCTGCGCCTCGATAAATCTGTGGAGATTATATGGGTCTAATGTCATTATTTGTTTAGTTTGTTGCTCGAGCTCGTTATCCCTAAAAGGATAAGCCCGGGGTTATGGATGATGATGGCGCATCGGAGTCTGTGCCTCGATGCGCCATCGGGTATGAGTCAATATTTATGCCTTGGGGGCTGATTCAGGTGCGACGGGTTTGCCTCTGAACAGTTCGTAGATTTCTCTAATCCACATAACAAGCGACGAGGCCGCTACTATGATTACGAAGTCAAGGGCTCCGGAGGGGTTGAAGCTCCAGTCGAGGGTGTGAAGCATAGGCTCAACGTTGAAGAACTCGTAGGCTATTTCGGTGATGAAGAGCTGACCAATGACAATGATGCCGACGATGGTCCAGAAGCCTTGGCTCATCCTGACTTTGAAGACGCTTTCGCCGGTTTCAAAGCAGCGGGCGTTGAACATATACCAGAAGTGTGTCCACACGAAGATGGAGAACAACAGGGTGGCTTCATACGGTGTCATCGCGGAAACGGCGCCGACAGTTGTATGGAACATCTGCGGAATCGAGGAAACATCAGTGTGGTTGAACAGCCAGTAGAAGCCCAGGGTTATGGCGAAGAAGAGGAAGCCGACGCCAAGCAGTTCCGACATCATGGGGCGTGTGAGGATGGAAGCCTCGCGCCGCCGGGGTTTGTCGGCCATTACGTTGCGCGAGGATGGCAGAGAGGCCAGGGCCATTGCGCCGAAGGTGTCCATGATGAGGTTCACCCAAAGCATCTGCGTTACGGTAAGCGGCGATTCTGTGCCCATGAAGGAGCCAAACAACACGAGGAAGCAGGCGGCCACATTTACGGTGAGCTGGAACAGCAGGAACCGCTGTATGTTCTTGTAGAGCGAGCGTCCCCACATCACCGCGCGTCCTATCGACGAGAAGGAGTTGTCGATGATGGTGATGTCAGAAGCCTCTTTGGCCACAGAGGTGCCGTCGCCCATTGAGAGGCCTACTTGCGCGGTCTTGAGGGCGGGAGCGTCGTTTGTGCCGTCGCCGGTTACTGCCACCACCTCGTTGTTGGCCTGAAGTGCCTCCACAAGGCGCTTCTTATCGAGCGGTCGGGCGCGGGCTATGATTTTCAGTTCGCCTACACGCTCTTTAAGCTCTTTGTCTGACAATTCAGCAAACTCCGGCCCTGTGATGATGTTGCGGTCTGTGTCGGTTTGGTCATTCCACAATCCAATCTGTCGACCGATTTCTTTGGCTGTGCCGGGGGTGTCGCCCGTAACAATTTTCACCTTGATGCCGGCGTCAATTACTTCTCCCACAGCTGCGGGAACGTCAGCGCGCACAGGGTCTGAGATGGCTACGATGCCAAGGAATGTGAGATTGTCGGCCACCACTTTCCCGTCGGCAATAGTGGCATCCTTATCGCCCAGTTCCTGATAAGCGAATCCCAGAGTACGCATAGCCTGATTCTGATATTCGAGCAGCTGCGCGTCGATTTCCTTTTTCGTAACGCCACAGATATTCTTGCACATACCAAAGACAATCTCCGGGGCGCCTTTTACATAGAGTATCTTCTTGCCGGTAGCGGATGTTACCACCGTGGCCATGTATTTGCGTTCGGTGGTGAAGGGCAGTTCCTGCACACGCGTGGCTTCGCTGCGGAGCTTCATATAATCGGCGCCGCGTTCGCGCAGCCAGAGCAGCAGGGCGCCTTCGGTGGGATTTCCTAATACCTGAGGCTTGTCGCCCGACAGGTCAAGCTGAGCTGTGGAGTTCACCGCAATGCCCTCATAGAGCACTTCGTCTGAAGGCTCACCGAAGAAATTGGTCTTGTAGACCTGCATCTGGTTTTGGGTCAGGGTGCCTGTCTTATCAGTGCAGATAACGGTGGTTGCTCCCATCGTTTCGCAAGCGTGCATCTTGCGCACAAGATTGTTGGTCTTGAGCATGGCACGCATCGAATAGGCCAGCGAAAGGGTTACTGCCATGGGGAGGCCTTCGGGCACCGCAACCACAATCAGCGTAACGGCCACCATCAGCGTCTGCAGCGTATGGGCAAGGAGCATCGACCATGTATTGCTGTCGGCGCCGGGATTGAGCATGGAGAATGCTCCTATCACCATGGCAAAGAAGATGACAAAGAATGCTATGATGGTGAAAATGCACTTAACCTTTGACCAGTCGTCAAACTTCTTGATGACAAGCCAGAAGAAGAGTGCCACCGGAATGGCCAGAGTCCACGCCTGCCAGGCACCCCAGCCGAGGAAATGAATCAGCTGACCCACAATGATGAGGCCTGCGAAGATGTAGCTGGCGTTCGTTATCCAGTCGGCCAGGCCATCAAGCTGCTCGTTAAGAGGAGTCTTGACCGAATCGTCAATCTGCGCTTCCTCAAACACCTTGCCCATTTCAGTGGCGTCGCCAACTTTCAGCACGCGCATCACCCCGTGGCCCTCCATGATTTTAGTGCCGCGCAAAACGTGATTCGACGGATAGGTGGCCTCTTTGTCAAAATGAGCCGGGTCGATGGTCTTTGCGCACAGAGGCTCGCCGGTGAGCGACGATTCATCCACACTGAGCGTAACGGCGTCAAGCAGCTCGCCGTCGGCCGGAATCTCATCGCCGGTGTTGAGGACGACGATGTCGCCTACCACCACATCCTTACGCGGTATGGTGGTCATGGCGCCGTTGCGCATCACCTCAACAAGCTCATCGTCGTTTACCTGATTGAGAATTTTGAACGCCTTGTTGGCTTTCTGCTCAAAGACGAACGCCAGCGTGGTTGCAAGACCGATGGCCACGAAGATGCCGATAGGCTCAAAGAACACCTTCCAGTCTTCTTTCAGGCCGAAATACTCATAAAATGAGATGCCAACAGACAGCACACCTGCAACCAACAGGATTATGATGAGCGGGTCGGAGAACTTGTCAAGGAACTCCTTCCACCACGGATCCTGCTTGGGAGGCGTGAGCACGTTCACGCCATTTTTTCTTCGGCTCTCCAGCACTTCCGCTTCTGTTAAGCCCGTGTAGTGGTTTTTTTGTGACATATTTTTGATTGTTAAATTATTTCATCCGATTATTATTTTCTGTAATATCGATTCGCTTCAAATTCCATTTCTGCTTCTTCTGCCCATTCTCTGCAAGCATCGCAGAATGAGAAGCCATCACCCACAACATCAACACCTTTTACTTTTGTAACGGAAATGTTTTCAATGTAATTGTCATCTTCATCAATCCCGATATATTTACAATCTTCTCTTATATGATATACCCCTGTGGGTTGCTCAAGGAAGAATGTTTGACATTGAAAGGCATAGTATTTTTTGTACTCGTTTGAAAAGTACAATGTTACTATTCCGGCCACAATAAGAAAGCAGCCCCAAACCATAGAAAATTTATAGCTCAATGTTTTTTTAGGGTTCGGAAACGATTCCTCCTCCTGTGGCAGTTTTATTTCTTTATCGAAAGCAACAATTATAACTGCCATGAATGGGACGGACAAAAGTGTCCATCCCATCAATAAATTAATGAAGAATTCTACAATACCCCATTGTACAAAGAGTGAAAGAAGGATTGCTATAGCGAGTACTCCCGCATAAATGAGAGCAAAAGGTTTCAGTCCGGATAATACCTTATATTGTTCCGGTGCTTTTTCTAAAAGAAACGAAGTCCTTCTATACTCCATGATACTATTATTCTTGTTTTTGAGGCATTAACCCTCTTGTTGATTCAAGAATTGGGAGATTGGTTTCCGTGGGTACATAGATAACGGTCTTGTCGCTGAGGTCTGCCTGCTGGCGCACCCACAGATACTGAATGTAGGTGGGAGTGATGTTGCCGTTTTCAATGCGGATGGCTTCAGCGGCTCCTTTAGCTCGTTCTACCTCAGCCTGAGCGTTGAGCTTCTCGGCCTCCAGATTAGCCTTAGCTTCCTCAATCTTGATTTTGCGGTTTTGTTCGGCTTTGGCAAACTCAGCCTTACCCTCCATCTCCTGCGACCACACATTGTACCACGGGCGGATAAACGCTACAGCCACCATAAGCAGCACTATTCCTGCAATTCCCAATATAGCGCTCTGTAGGTAAATCTGGCTGCAAATGGGCTGGATTTACCTAATTTTTTTGTAACTTTGCAGCCTAATATCATCAAACTATGGCAAGTAACAAAGGATTAAATACAGCCAAAGCTGGTAAGAAGGATGAGTTTTACACCCAGCTTACCGATATTGAAAAAGAGCTGAAGCACTATACAGCCTTTTTTAAAGGTAAGACTGTGCTTTGTAATTGTGATGACCCCAGAGTAAGCAATTTCTTTAGATACTTTGCACTCAATTTTAAAAGATTGGGACTTAAAAAACTGATTACCACCTGCTATAAGAATCAGAATCCAGATTTATTTAGTGATTACACTACTGATAAGGCTGTATCTCTGGTGTATGATGGTTCTTTAGATATTACCACTCTGGAGAGCTTAGAATCTATCCCTACAGTACCTCTTAGAGGTAATGGTTCTTATGATAGCCCAGAATGTGTAGAGCTATTGGAGCAAGCGGATGTAGTAGTTACCAATCCTCCTTTTTCCTTATTTGGAGAATATGTATCTTTTCTTATAAAGCATAATAAGAAGTTCCTCATTATCGGTAATATCAACTCTATAGCTACTCAATCAATATTTCCGCTGTTTGCAGATAATAAAATCTGGCTGGGTATCTCTATACATAGTGGTGATAGGGTTTTTAATGTGCCAGACTACTACCCCCTAAAAGCTTCTGGATGTGGCATAGATGCAGATGGCAAAAAGTGGATAAAGGTTAAAGGAGTTAGATGGTTTACTAACATAGATAATCAGCAACGGCACGAACCCTGTCTCTTATACACATCTCCGAGCCCACGAGACGTAGAGGAATCTCGTA
>OJQV01001002.1_pt1 | contig 15464 bp, 9 predicted proteins | sample 1598821 | NCBI WGS metagenome assembly OJQV01 (sample SAMN03922509, study PRJEB24848) | human gut metagenome | isolation source: stool sample | host: Homo sapiens | place: Germany | collected 2011-11 | reverse complement strand
GCTGTTACCGGGACTTGAACCCGGGACCTCTTCCTTACCAAGGAAGTGCTCTACCACTGAGCTATGACAGCAACTTCTCGCGTTGAGTGGTGCAAAAGTACATAAGAAAAATGAAAAGACCAAAAAATTGTGAAAAATTCACAATTATTTTCTACAAAATTAGTATTGATTTTTTACCGAAAGTGTGTTATTAAGCCTCGCTTGAAAGTGTTCATCCGCTCACCTCAGCAGCGTCACAAGCTATTGCGGTTCACTCCGGTCGGCCGCAAAAAACCGATCACCCGCCATGCGGCAGTTATAATAGAAGCGAAATATCTGGAATTGCTGCGCCGGGGCTATGAAGTGACCGTTGGCAGAACGGGCGATAAGGAAATTGATTTTGTATGCGACAAGCGCGGCGAAAAGCTGTACGTTCAGGTGTGCTATCTGCTCGCCTCCGACGAAACGGTCAACCGCGAGTTCGGCGCGTATGACTCTATCCGCGACAACTTCCCGAAGTACGTTGTTTCTCTCGATGAGTTTGATATGAGCCGAAACGGGATCAAGCACCGGAATATCCGTGATTTCCTCTTGGCTGAGGAATGGAACTAAGTCGAAGCCCAACATCACGTCAATGTCGTGGTGCTGGGCTTCTTTTTTGTCATGCTTCGGGGCTTTTTTTGAGGATAAAACCGCCTGTGTGCTGTTTACTTTTCTTTGTCATATTGACACGCCGCCCTCTACCCATCACGGCAACTGTACGTTTTCGGGATAGAAAATGGACACTTTTCTCTGTATAGAGAGAAAGCCAGAGAGGAAAAAGAGGGTGAGCGCAGGCTGTTGGAACGGTGTGTAAACCGCTTTTTCGGTTTTCCACGGTTTCCATAGCCGCAGCGAGGGAGAAAAGGGAGAGATGGCTTTCTCGCTCAGGCGGCTTGCCGCCGCTCTTTTGCTCTACCTTTTTTAGTATTATCGTGTATTTTACTTGAATTAGTCCGGTTTATTGGACACATCGCATTGTATAATCCTCTCAGAAACCCAAAAAAGATTATGGATGGAGGAAAAGCTATGCGTTTTACGATCAGTGGTTTTGGTGGAGCGTCCAAAGAGGGACAGGAAACTCCGACAGCGCGGGAGGCAGAACCGGTCAGCGCCGCGCCCCGGAAGTCTGTGGTGCAGGTTTGTTTTCCGGAGACCGGAAGGTCGCTCGCCTATTACAACGACCGGTTCAACCTGAAGGCCGGCGACCGGGTCTATGTGAGCGGCAAGCTGGAAGGGGTTCTCGGCATCGTGACCAGCGTGAATTACAATTTCAGGATTCGGCTGTCCGAATATCAGAAGGTCATTTTCCAGGTAAATACCCGGGTGCACGGCAGATTTTACATGTCCGCTTCCCATTTTATCACCTTCGACTCCACTGCTCTCCCCGCCGCCCAAGTAACAAGCTGGTTCCGGGCACCCGTCGGCGAAGGCGAGGAATTTGCCAGCGGAAACGACGATTTCCCCTTCTCTCTGGAGCATTTGGAGGAAATGAAGATCACCAATGCCATTGCGGAGCGGGGACACGATTACTTCATGGAGAACCGCGTCCGTTATCTCTGTCTGGATGGGACAAAGGGGTATGCAGTCGTGGAAGGGACAAAAGCATACGCCGTTGAATTCCGCTATCACGACGGGGAAATCCAGAATTTACTGTGCGACTGCTTTTGCAGCTATCCCTGCAAGCATGAATTTGCCGCAATGCTTCAGCTTAAGGAGACGCTGGAACACATCGCCAAGCACTATGCGCATGAGTACGAGCAGACCGGCTATTTTGCGGCTATCGCAAAGGAGACATTTTTCGCATTTGCCATCAGTAACTGTCAGGAGGGCGGTTTTTCTCTGTGACGGGGAGAGACTGGCGGCTCCCGCCGGTCATTGCCTGCGCCGTTTCTCCCTGAAATTCCATCTCATTGCCCCTGCGGCTTGATCTCGACCGTCCTCCCACCCAGATTTTCATAGACGCGGTGGGAAACGGACAAAACTGTCCGCCCCTCAGAGGCGCGGCGCAGAGCTTCCAGAACGCGCTCCTCCGTCTCGGCGTCCAGATTTGCTGTGATCTCGTCCAGCAGAAGTACCACCGGGTCCGCCGCCGCGGCGCGGGCGATGGACAGAAGCTGCCATTCGCCCTGTGAGAACATGCCCTCGGTGCATACCGTGGCGTAGCCCTCCGGCAATGCCTGAATAGCCGCGTCGATCCCGGCAAGGTGCGCCGCGTTCTTCGCCATGGCTTCCGTTATCTGCGGGTCACCAAGGGTGATCTGATCCAGCACCGTCCCCGGCACGCGGGAAAAGTGCTGCTCCACACAGCTGATGCAGGTTCGGCGCTCCTGATCCGATATGGCCGAAACGTCCACGCCGCCAATGGTAATCGTACCGGCTTCCGGACGATAAAGCCCCAGCAGAAGCTTGAACACAGTGCTTTTTCCTGCGCCCGTCCGGCCTACCAGCGTGACCTGCTCGCCCCGCCTTACGGTCATGGAAAAGTCCCGCAGAACGGGCTTTTCCCCGTAGCCGAAGGTCACGTGGGACAGTACCACGTCCCCCCGGGCGGCGGTTTCCCGATGCTCCGGAATGTCGCGCTCCGGCTGGCTTAAAAACGCGTCGATACGCTTGACCCCGGCCATGGCCGACTGAATGGTCTGAATCTCCATGCCAAGGCTTTCAATGGGTGCAAAAATGCGGGATATGTAGCTGATAACGGCCACCGACGTACCCACCGACATGCCGAACAGACACAGAATTTCCGCATTTCCGGAGGCGGACAGCAGCATGACGATGCCCACCACCACGGCGTTCAGCAGCAGAACCACCGGGGAATAGATGGCGTCGTAAAAATTGGTGCGCTCCATGGCGGCGTAGCCGTCTGAAATGCGCCGATCGTAGCGGCGCTCCATGTAATCTTCCAGCCCCAGCGCCCGGATGGTGCGGATATTGTGCAGCGTCTCCGGCACCTGACCGGACACGGCGGCGACGGCGCGGCGGTTGTTCAGCTGGGCGGCCAGCATCCGCTTCTGCACGTGGCGGGTGAACAGGGCAAACAGGGGCAGAACCAGCAGCAAGATCAGGGCAAGACCGGTATTTTTCACCGCGATGACCGCCATGATGGACAGAATGCGGCACGCGTCCGCCACCATGCTGATGATGCCGGAGGTAAACAGCGCCTCAACCGTGTCCACATCCCCGGAAAACCGGGCGGCGACCTCGCCGGGATTCTGGTCAACAAGGGTGCCTGCGGGCAGCCGGGTCAGCTTCCGGGACATTTCCGAGCGCAGGGCGTGGGTCATTTTCTGGCCGAACAGCACGAGCAGGCTTTCCCGCGCGGAAGAAAACAGTCCCTCCAGCGCAAGACTGCAAAAGTAGCCCTGTACCGCGAGAAACGTCAGTCCGCTGCCCACGGTCAGGCGATCGACCACCCGTGCCAGCAGCAGCGGCGGGAGCAGGGATGCACCCACCGACGCCGCCACGCAGAGAACCGTCCCCACCGTGAGAAGATGGTGGGTCGCTGCCGCCGTCCGTATTGCGGCAAACACACCGTTTTTATTCATGAGCCTGCCCTCCTGTCTGGCTTTCATAGAGCTGCCGGTACACCGGAACGGACGCCATCAGCTCCCCGTGAGTGCCGACGGTGGTTTTGCCGTCCTCCATAAAGACCACACTGCGCATCTGCGGGAAGTGATACAGGCGGTGAGAGATCAGGAACACGACCTTATCCTTTGCGTATTCCTGCAAATTTGCGAACACGGCATCCTCGGTATTTCTGTCCAGCGCGGAGAAGGGGTCGTCCAGAACCAGAACGGGTCTGGGGTGGGCAAGAGTTCTTGCCAGCGCCAGCCGCTGCGCCTGACCGCCGGAAAGCCGCGTGCCGCTGCTGCCGATGACGGTATCCAGCCCCGCTTCCATGGCAAGCACTTCATGATCCAGCGCCGCCGCGGCAAGATACGGCTTCGCGTCCTGATTGCTTCCGCAGAGGACGTTATTCTGGATGGTGTCGGCGCTCAGCTCCGGGTCGTGCCCCAAATATCCCACGGTTGCCGCGATTTGACGGGGGGTGAGGGCGGAAAACTCGGTCTTCCCGAATTTCGCCGAGCCGCCGTAGGGCGCTTCGCAGAAGAACACCCGCCCGAAGGTGGACTTGCCGCAGGCCACCGGCCCGGTAACGCCGATGATATCCCCCGGATGGGCCGTCAGGCTCAGCCCGGAGAAAACCGGCTGGTCGCCGTAGGCAAAGGAAAGATTCTCTAGGGTCACGTCCACCGCTGACGGAACGGCGAGAGGCTCCAGCGTCTCCGGGGACTTCATCAGCGGCTGAATGCGCTTCCACGAGACCTCCGCCTTCTGCACCGAGTTGAACAGCTTCGCCGCCTTGGAGGATTTCACCGTCAGCTTGGTAAAGCAGGAAAGAAACGTAGTGAACGCCGCAATATCCCATGCGCGCCACCCGGAACCGAGGACGTTTTTTGCCCCGAACCACAGAATGAACAGCACCCCCGCCTCCGACGCGGCCAGATACAGCGGCGGCAGGGCCGACTGCCATACGTTGCTGCGGACGGCGGTCTTCTCGTAGGTGTCCAGCGTATGCTCGTACTGCCCCTCCCGGGTGCTTTCGCAGCCGTAAATGCGGTAGGTCACAGCGTTCTGCGCCCGATCCAGCGTGGCCGTGCTGAGTGCGCCCGCCGCTTTTTTGTAGGCGGCGCCCGCACGCTGGACGTTCCGCTTCATCCACGCCGCGCAGACGTAGGACACCGGCGTAGACAGCAAACTCAGGATTGCCAGCCGCCAGTCGTATACCAGAAGCATGACGGCGTAGCCCACCAGCGCCACGCCGGTGTCGAAGACCTCGGTGGTGAATTTCCGCATTCCCTCCACGCAGTCGTCCACGTCGGAGATGGCCTTGGTCATCAGCTCGCCCGCGCCCTCCTGCTCCAGCGACGCCCGGCTTCTGCGCACCAGATTGGCGTACAGGATGCCCTTCATCCGGCGGTTGATGTTGTTGGCGAAGCGGCGGACATAGAACCGCTTGATAAACCGCGCGGCCTGCACCCCCAGCGTGACGAGAATATAGGCAAGCACCAGAACCGCCATTTTCCCGGCAGCGGCCTTCCCGCCCAGAATGTCCGCAAGGCACTGCGCCAGCCGCCCTTCAAACCATGGCGTGGCAAGCAGGCCGATGTTGTAGATCAGGCCGGAAAGGGTCACAAGTGCCAGCGGCAGCCATTCGACGCGGAAATACGAACCGATCCTGTCCGGGCGGAAGGCTTTTTCACGTTTCATCCCCGGTTTTCCCCCTTTGCCGCCTGAATAAAGTGCGGGAAGCCCGCCCGGCTTTCCGCCTTGGATGCCGCGTAGAGCTTGTTCAGCGCGGCGGCAAAGGCGGCGGCTTCCTCTTTTGTCAGCGTATCCGTCAGGTATTCATAAAAGGCCGCTTCGATCTCCGCTTTGGAGGATTTCAGGTTCTCCGCCTTTTCCGTGGGGTACAGCAGCTGACTGCGCCGGTCGTTGGGGGCGTCCCGGCGGACGAGGTAGCCCTTCGCTTCCAGATTCTTCGTCCTGCGGGCGATGGCGGCTTTGTCCGCGTGCAGTAGCTCCGCCAGCGCCGCCTGTGTACAGCCGGGATTGTGGCGCAGGGCGTGGATCAGGTCGGTCTCCGCCGTGCCGACGCCGGTTTCCCGCATGGTGCGCAGAACCAGCTTTTCCGCCTCCCGGGCGATTTTGGTGATTTTCCGTTCCGTAATGTCCATGGCAGTCTCCTTACTCGTTGTAGATACATCGTTGTATGTACAACTATTATGCCACGCGCATTCCCGGACGTCAACAGCAAAATGCGCCCCGTTTCCCGGCTTGTGGGGAAACGGGGCGCTGTTACTCAATCCGCATCGGCTTCCAGCGTTGCGCCGGACAGCTTGCCAACGACCTCCACGGACTGTATTTTATCGATGTTGATCGCACTGTTGAACATGTCGAGAAAATCACCGTGTTCAATGACCCGCTTGAACAGGGTGTTGTCTGTCAGGCTGTCCACAACGACAAAGTCGGTGCCGTCCGTCATGTGGAAGATGAGGGTCTGGATATCGCCGCCCGGCTCCGCGTAACGGGAAGACCGGATGCGAACGCACAGGGAGTTTACATAAACATCCCCCTGACCAAAGGTCCGATGGGGCAGACTGCCGCCGTCCGGAAGGGAAACGCACACCATTTCGTCCATGTGGGCTTGCTCGTAGGCTCTTTCCGACAGTGTGATGTATGCAGCGGTGGTCACCTCATCCATCCGGTCGGCAAAAGTCTCGTCTACCAGTTCGTCTCCCCAGAGGGAACGAAACTGCTCCACCGCTTCCTCCGGTGTCAGTTCTTCCCGTAAATTTTTCTCCAGCGCCTGACGTTCTATCTCTTCCTCGCTGAGCCGGTCTGCGCTGTGGGCAGCATCATATTCATAAGCGGCCAGATAATAGTAGTCGTCATATTCTCCGGTATAGCCGGCGCTCCCGTAACCCAGCGCTTCCATTTTCTCGGCGGCTTCCTGCGGGGTAAGCTCCTGCTTCAGCCGCTCGCGAATGGCCTCTACTTCGGCGGGACGGTTTTTCTCGTATTCCTCCCATTTGGCTTCCGCCTCAAAATCCGGGAAGGATACCAGCAGATTCGTTCCATTTTGCATATCCGCCCGGAAATAGTAGGTAAACGCCAGCTGGGTGTCCGTCGTCTTTTCGGGTATCAGATAGGCATAGCCGTACTGATTGATGTTTACGGGAACACTGTCCAGCAAACCGTTCCGGCCTGGGGACAGCTCTATCGGCGCGTCGTGGGTCAGAAGCATGGTGATAAACCCGCACTGAGTGGTGCTGTCGTAGACATAGGCATCGACCGTCAGGGTATATCCGTCCGTAGAAATACTTTTTCCTACGGGGGAAACCCATTTTTGAAGCTCCTGAGCAACGGTTTCCTCCACGGGGGATTTTTCGTACCCCGGAACAGTCCAGGCGGCGTTCGGCCGATCCGGGTCGGAATCTTCGAAGGGGGCGGCGCTGTCAGGCCCTCCGTACAGACCGGCAATCATTTCTGCGGGACTGTCAAAAACAGTTAAGGCATAGGCCACCGCGCACCCTACCAAAAGCAGCGCCAGCGCAACGACCGCTGCAACAAGCCAGATTTTTCTCGCGGGCAGTTTCTTTGTGGCGGATTCCTTCCGGGAATCCACCAGCTCTGCCGCCGCCAGCAGCTCCCCGTCCACGCCGGTCAGTCCTCTGAAAAGCTGATAAGCCGTCATTGTAAACCCTCCTTTTTGAGTGTGTCGGCCAACTGTTTTCTTACTTTTTGCAGGATGTACTTCACCTGATTGGAAGACAGCCCCGTCTTCCGGGCGATATCGTCCTTTGTACCGGCATAGTAGTACCGGAGCAGAAAGACGGTGCGGTCTTTTTCCGGGAGCTTCCGCAGAAAGCGGTTCAGCGAGGCGGTCAGCTCCTTGCGAAGCAGCTCCGTCTCCGGGCTTTCGCTTCCGGCGACGCACTCCGCCAGCTCGTCCAGCAGCACCTGCGTCTCCCCCTTCCCCCGCTTTTCGGCGGTATTCTTCCGCCAGCGGTCGATGGCAAGATTCCGGGTGATCTTTCCCAGGAAGGTGGAAAACCGCTGGGGTCTGCGGGGCGGGATCAGCTTCCACGCGGAGTAATAGGTATCGTTGACGCTTTCCTCAGCGTCCAGGGGGTCGGATAAAATACGTTTGGCAATACTGTAACAATAAAATCCGTATTTCTGGTCAGTCTGAACAATGGCCTGTTCCGACCGGGCAAAATACAAATCGAGAATTTCATTGTCATCCATGTCGCCGCCTCCTTTTTTAGTAGCTTCACCCTTATACACGCAGAAAAACGCGGAATGGAAGATTTTTCTTTCTGACAGCATACTACATCCGGCTGCACATGGCAATCTTTTCTGTGCGGCACTTCCTGGATAAAGCGAAAAACCCGAACTTACTCCCCACGCGGGAATAAGTCCGGATTTTTTCTGTCTGGAACAACCGGCCAATTTTGAGGACGGTGTTCGGGAAACTGAGCAGTGGGCGAAGATTCCAATACCCAGTCATAACCGCTGGCCGGTGGTTATGATTGCAATATAGCCTGATTTACTTCCTGTTCTTCCGTTTATACCATACCACCAGCGCCACGATACCGGCGAGGGATACGCAGAGGATGCCGGCCCACATGCCGATGTGGCTGTCATCGCCGGTCTTCGGCGAAGTGCCGGTGGCAGGGATCTTCGCAGTCTCGACGTAATCGCAGACTTCACAGGTGCGGGTCTTTTCCCCGTCTTTTCTGGATGTTGCCTTTTCGGTGACGACCCATTTGCCGAAGGTATGGGCTTCTTTGGCGACGGTGGCCTCGCCGCAGCAGGACCATTTCTGTTCGTGGGTGGTCTTTGTGGTCGTCCATTTCTTCGCACCGGTGTGGTTCGCGGCATCCTTTTCGCCGTACTTCCCGCCGCAGTCCTTACAGGTCGCCTGCTCCACGCAAGTCGCGGTGCCGCCGGAGCAGCTGACCGTCTCCTTGTGGGTATCGTCTCTGGTGCAGACATGGGTGTGGGTGCCGTCGCCATTGGACTGCCACTTGCCCCAGTCATGGCCGAGCGCCCTGGTTTCAAAGACCGCTTCCTCGGCAGTGTCCTTGGCGCTCAGGCCGCAGGTGGCGCAGGACCTGTAATAGACTGCCTTTTCTGTGCAGGTCGCGGCGGATTTCAGGTACTGTTCCTCCACGGTTTCCGCCGTGAAGCTGTGTGTGCCAAGCTGGCCGTATTCGTGCTTACACACAGCGCAGACTGCCTTTGCCTGACAGGTCGCCGTACCACCGGAACAGTTGACGGTCTCCTTATGGCCGCTGTTTCTGGTGCAGATGCGGCTATGGGTATCGTTTCCGTTGGACTGCCATTCGCCCCAGTCGTGGCCGAGAATGTTGCCGACCTCAAAGGTTTCCGTTCCCTTTTCGCCGCAGACTGTGCAGGACTTGTAGTAAGTCGCCTTTTCCGTGCAGGTCGCGGCGGATTTCAGATACTTTTCCTCCGCCACTTCCGCCGTAAAGTCGTGCGCGGCAAGCTGACCATACTCCTGACCGCAAACAGAGCAGACCGCCTTTGCCTGACAGGTCGCCGTACCGCCGGAGCAGCTGACGGTTTCTTTATGACTGCTGTTTCTGGCGCAGACGCGGCTGTGGGTACCGTTGCTGTCGGGCGTCCAGTCGCTCCAGTCGTGGGGAATAAGCCTGACCTTGACTGTGGCCTTTAACTCCGGGACGGGCTGCTGAATAGTCGGAATATCGCCGAGATTGAGCGTGCCGGTAATGGCCTGCTCAGCAGTAGAATTCAGGTCATACGACATCTTATCCCACGTTACGCCAATGCCTGAGTAGAACGACCCGTCCTCTGTCCGGCAGTTCACGAATGAAGGCAGCCAGAGCGCATCAAACTCCGTGCCGACCTCTTTGTTCGTGATATCCGTCGAGGGTTCGATGCTCAGGAGGGTGCGTTTGACCACTTCAATCGGGATGGTACATTCGGCAGGCGCATAACGAACGGTATCACTCGGCGTGAAGACCACAGTCACGTTGTATGTTCCCGCTGCGCTAAACCACTTAGGCGTACCGGCCTTGAAAGAGAATGTGCCGTCGATCTCCTTGCCGCCAACCCGCGCCTCACCGCCAATAAGCGCACCGATCTCGTCAGCTTCCTCCGGGGGCGTTTCCGTTCCGATCTGGAAGGTTTCGCTGACAAAAATCTGATTGTCGCCAAGCCGGAAGTCTCCCTTTGTCCAGCGGAACGTCGGCGCGGTCACAATCACAGGTACAACCGGGTCGTACTTCAGCTTCACCTTGACGCTGACGGTGGGCGCCCCTTCGGGGGGCGCAATATAATCCTTCCATGTGGACAGCACCAATCTGCCCGTAATGCGCTGCTCATATGGCGTATTCGGGTCATACTGGTTTTTATCCCAGACCACCGTGTCGCTCATGATCGTCGTTTTTTGGGGGTCACCGCGCATCACGTCCATCGAACCCGCTTCCGCCAATCCAAGTTGTTCAAACGCCGTACCAATGGGCTTGTCGGTGATGTCCTCGAAATTGGGATTGATTCTGACGATCGTGAGCGGGAGAACGTTCACGGTTACCGTGCAGGCTGCAGTTGTGTAGTTCCTGGAGTTTGTCGGCTTGAAAACGACCGTGCGCGTAAGCTGGCCGTATTTCAGCCCGATGCCGGGGTAGGCGGTGTCTCCGTACAGCAATTCGTCCTCATCAAACTCGAACGTGCCTTCGATCTCCTGACCGTTTGCCATCGCCTTTCCGCCCTTGAGACCGCTTGTCAGCGTCTCGTAACGATCCAGCGCATAGAAGGTTCCTTCAACCGTAGGCGGTGTGACAATGGTAGTCTGGAAGACCCGAGTATCCATAAGAGATACCTCAATGGTCGCTTTTACATCGGTTTCCGTAACGATTTTATCATGAAAATAGCTGCTGGCAACATCCAGCGTTCCGTAGATAGTCTGGGGTTCCAGAGAATTGGGATCATAGGCAGATGTGTCCCAAATGACCGGAATAGGGGCGAACATTGCGCCGGAGTCGGTTTTTACCGTGACGCCCTCCGTAGGGATTCCCAGCTCCGCAAGGGGCGTGCCCAGCGGTTTGTCCGTGATGGCAAACTTCGTAAGAACCTCCGTGATCGTATACCGAATGCCGGTCACAATCACTTCACATTCCGCTGTTGTATATGCTTCCGTGTCATCGGGAGTGAAGATAACATGCAGGCGGTTTTCCCCCACAAAACTTACGCTCCCGCCATACTCTCCCTCGAATGCAAACTTACCGGGGACGACGGTATCCGTTCCCTTAACCTGCGCCACTCCGCCCTCGAGCGCTTCATCCAGAAACTGGGTGCCGACATATGTTTCGGCGGGCAGGGTTGGCAAGGTCGTGATGACGGTTTCCGAAGGCCCGCGCTTCGGGCAGCAGTCGTGTCCGTCCGCGTTGTGGGTGCAGCCGCTTACGGTGCAGTAGCCATCGGCGTCCTTTCCGTGGAGGCATTCCTCGCCGCCGTCGCAGAAGCCGTCGCCGTTACCGTCGCCGTGCGCCCTCCAGTAGGCGTAGAGGGTCATTTTCATCCCACCGTCGATGGTGACAGTATCGCCGGGCTGGTACTGCGGGCTGTCGGCTCCGGCAGTGAGCGCCCAGCCGCCGAAGTGGGCATAGTCCCGTGTCGGGATGGTATCGGGAATCACGAAGGTGTTTGTCTCGCCGGTCATGGCAGCCGGAGCGCCGGTGCCGCCGTTGGCGTCGAAGGTGAGGGTATACTCTGTCTCGCCCGCCTCCACGGCGAGTGTGACGGTTGCGCGAACGGAATAGATTTCGCCGTTGTTGTCAGAATTCACCGTGCAGACCAGAGGATATACGCCAGGTGTAATGTTCGTCAGAGTAAGCGTCGATCTCCAGCCCCCATTGGATGTCTGCACATCGACATTTTCCGCGGGTATGGTTCCGCAGTCCCAGGATGTGATGACAGCACCAGCGGCGGTAGCACCGCTGATCTGGTACACATCCGATCGGAACGTCACCGTTTCTCCCGCTTTTACCGTATGGGCATACCTGACATCATACTCTTCACCGGTGCCTTTGCCCGCGCCGGTGATCTCGATGTACGAAATCGGAGCGCCAATGACACGGACATTCTGAATGCTGTCGGCCTTGCAAGCTTCATCTTTGGAACGCAGGAACACGCCGTCCTCTGTTTTATACACAATGCAACTGCCGAGAAGCGCCCCGACGTCGCCCATGTTATTCCGGATCGCGTCATATCTGCCGCCGCCTTTGCCGAGGATCGTGACGGCATTGTTCGTAAGAGAGCCAACCGTTCCGTAATTCGATATGGTAACGCTTCCGCCGTTTATGTTGATGCCACTCACGCGGACATTTGTTCTGGCGTCGCCGATCAGGACGGTACGTTTCCCGTCTACATTGATATCGATCGTACCGTCATAGTCTCTCAGCACCATTAGAAACGTCGCGCCTTCCCGCGCTAGCGCGGCCATTGCATCGTTGTACGAGCCAAAGTACGCAGTCTCCCTGCCGCTCTGTACCAGGAAAGTGGCTACGTAGCCGCATACGTCACACACGCCATAGTCAAAGCTGTGTGCTTCCATGGGGAGCGTCGTGTTGCAGCAATTGTATTTTGCCGTATGATGTACGTCGTCAGCGATATATTGCGGCGCCTGGGCATGGTTATCCTTATCCTTGGGGAGCATTATGTTCGAGATCCCCGTTGTGCCGGTGTTATCGGTAAAATACTTGTAGCACTGGCCGCAATGCCAGTATTCCACATGACCGATATCGGTACAGGTGCCAGGCAGTTCCGCGTGATAGGCACTTGCAGGGAAATAGTGTCCCTTCGCGGGAATCGCGATGGGCGCGGCAAGCTCCTTTGTGCAGTCCTCATCCGAGAATATCTTCCGGCACTTGTTGCTGTCCGCATCGCTGCCGCACATCCAGTAGGATTCATAGCCCGCCTCGGTGCAGGTGGCTTCCTTTTTCGGAAAGTATTCCTTGTAGGCGATGCTCTTGTTGGAGGTCAGGGTCAGCACGATTAGATCATTGTTATTGCTGCTGCATGCCTTCCTGTAATTGGCAGTGGCGGAGACCGGCGTGTGGCAGGAATCCGAGTCGGTAAAGGTTCTTGTCTTGTTATACCGGTTCATCTCCTTCCCGCGCGGGCAGCCCGGCGTATCACATTGGAAGGAAATATCAAAATTCACCTTGATTTTCCGGTTTGCATCCCAGTCCGACAGGTCAACGCTGTTCAGGCATATATCCGTTATGGAGCCGGTATGCCCCGCCTCGCCGCACTGGTACTCGCTTGCGGACAGCGTGAATGTGGCATAGGACAGCGAATCATACAATTCGTCCGACATGGTTTCGCCGCTTTGCACGCTGATGAGATTTTCCGCGTCCAACGCGAGCGTATCCGGCGCATCTTCGGGAAGAGTCTCGTCCTTTTCAGTCTCGGGAACGACGGGCGCAGTGGTGGCTTCGCTTTCCCCGACATTCACCGGTTCGGCGGTGGGAGTGGTGGTCTCCGCCGGATTCTCCGCGCCCTCGACGTACTTGGCGCAGTCGTGCAGGTGCGCACCTTCCGCGCCGCACACTGGGCAGTCTTCGTTCATGTCTTCCGACCTGCAGGCCGTTTCGCAGATGCATGTGGGGGCTGCTTCCCCGCCGTCCTCGGCAAAGGCCGGGATGGGCAGCGTGGAGAGCACTATGACAAACACGAGCAGGATGCTGAGCAGTCGTTTCTTCATAGCTGTTCCGTTCCTTTCAGTTCTGTGCGTTCCCCGTACTCCGCGGGAACGCGTGGTCAGCGCCATTCTGGGATGGTATATGCACCACCAGTATAACATACAGCTGGGATAAGCGCAACTGTTTTTCTCGTCGAATCGGAAAAATTTTTCCAGAAACGAGGTCCAAAAAACGCCGACATCGACTTTTTCCGGCGCATATGCTGTGATGAAACAAAAAAGCAGTCTCCAGAAAACAAACAGCCCCCTCCATTCCGCTTCCCACGGAATGGAGGGGGTTCTGCTTATTGTGGTTCTGCCTTAAGCCCCGGTGAATGCGGTTTGGGGAATTGCTATTGTACCTGCACACTTTCCGCAATCGGCAGAAGCGCCTCTGCGGTGAAACTGCTGCTGGACAACCGGAACGAGATTCCTTTCTCAGGGGTGCCGATCAGCCATACTACTGCGGCGCTTTCGCCATTCTGTAATGCCGCTCCCGTGCAGCCGTGGACGGTTACCGGGTTTCCTCCGGTGCCGATAAGCATTTGAAGCACATCTTCCATATCGGTGCAGTCCGTAACATAGCTTTCATATTCAAAATAAATGTCCTGATTGGTCTTCGGGTCGAAGTACCAGCGGCGGACGTAGGAATATGATACCATTTTTTCGAGAAAAGGAAAGGCCATGTGTTTTTATCGGCACCTGCTCTCAATATACCGCATTTTCCATTTTCCGGAATACGCGAGGAAACCTCTTGCATCCTTTTCAAAATCGTAGTATCATGGATTACGATTTCGGAACTTTTCAGGGAAGGGGGATTATGGAACAAAATCTGCTGCCGCGCTGAAGGAAGAGGTTGAAAAAGCACACCGCCCGAAAGCCGGGAACTGACCCGCAAAACCGGCATAGGGCTTTCCATTACTTAAGGAAGTAATGATTGCATACGTTATCCGAAGATTTCTGCGTATGAGGGTGCGCAGGGTATCTTCAGGGGCTTCGGCCCGAAAAAAGAAAGAAAAGAGGACACACTATGAGCAACACGACAAAGAAACGCTGGGGCGACCGGAAAGACGCCCGCTGGATCCGCGATATGGATTCGCTCCATGTCATTTTGCCGCATCTGATGAACCACCGCACGGATGCCGAGGTCTACGTCAACATGGAATTCGACGTGACAGAGGCGCTTCGCTACATCGCACGGAAGAACGAGGGCGAGGAAGAATACCGCGCCACGCTTTTTCACTGCATTCTTATGGCTGTCGCAAAAACGATATATCTTCGCCCGCAGCTCAACAGCTTCATCTCCGGCCGGCGTTTTTACCAGCGCGACGAAATTACCCTTGGCTTCGTAGCCAAGAAACGCTTCGAGGATCACAGCGAGGAGTCCCTCGTGGTCATCTCCGCGCCGGAAGACTGGACGCTCACCGAGGTGACGCACCGGGTCGTCGGCAAGGTTCACAAGGCCCGCACGGAAAAGAACGACGGTGTGAATGGCGCGATGGACGTGCTCAAAAAGCTGCCGCGTCCGGTTCTGGCATTTGTCATCTGGATCATCAAGACACTGGACTTCTTTGGCAAGGTTCCCGACTTCCTGCGGCAGGATGACCCGAACTTTGCCACCGTCTTCCTCACCAATCTTGGCAGCATCAAATGCCCGAGCGTCTACCATCATCTCAACAATTACGGCTCAAGCTCCATTATGGCGGCCATCGGCACCATCCGCAAGAGTGAGAAGATCGCCGGGGACGGCAGCCGCGAGGTGCGGGATGTGGTGGATATCGGTTTCACACTGGACGAACGCATTGCGGACGGCTTCTACTTTGCCCGTTCGCTCAAGATCATACAGCATCTGCTCACACACCCTGAACTGCTGGAACTGCCATTGAATCAGGAAGTAGCCTGCGGCTGATATCGCTGTCAAGCGCCTGTGGGCAGGTCATACCGTAGATGTGCTGCTTCCGGACTGTTACCCGCAGAGCGGATGGCAAGGATAACAGAAAGCGCTGTTTCCGGAAACCTGATACTATTTCCTGATTAAAATCTTAAGGCAACACCGCACAATTTGGCAAGAAGCCCCAGCCTGGATTTTTGGCTCAATTCAAAGTTTGGAAAACGAAGGAATACTGTATGTATTTCTCGTTTTTCAAAC
>OJQV01000968.1_pt1 | contig 15843 bp, 14 predicted proteins | sample 1598821 | NCBI WGS metagenome assembly OJQV01 (sample SAMN03922509, study PRJEB24848) | human gut metagenome | isolation source: stool sample | host: Homo sapiens | place: Germany | collected 2011-11 | reverse complement strand
AATCGGAGTGGATATGTCCGTGTTCCCCACCTCAAAGCATCTCTGTTCCTGGGCTGGGCTTACGCCGCAAAACAACGAGAGTGCCGGCAAGAAGAAAACCACCAGAATCAGTCGAGCCGGAGCCTACATCAAGCCCTTGCTGGTGCAATGTGCGCTCTGTGCCATTCGAGCCAAGCAGTTCCCGGAAGTCCGCAACCGCTATCTCGCTCTCAAAAAGCGCCGGGGACACAAGAAAGCCATTATCGCAATTGCCAGGATGCTCCTTACAGCTATCTACAATATGCTCAAGAAAAATGAGCCTTACAATCCTGAACTATACCGGCAGGCAGACCGGCCTCCCACACATCGTGAGGTTTCTGTTGAAGAAGCAATTTTTATTCTTCAACGGCAGGGTTATTTGGTGACTGCGCCCAGCGTTACTTAGAGCCTAAATATAACCTGAAATTTGCCCGCTTCCTGGGGGCTTGGTTTTATGCGTCCTTTTTCGGAATGGTACTTAGACTACAATGTTTCAACCTTCTGCCCCCATTCATAGTATTGCTGCTGCAGGAACAGAAAGCAGGCCGCCCGCCGCAGGAAGTCCAGGACGCTGGAGCCCTCCACCTGGATGGCGAGGAAGGCGTACAGCACGGTACCCACCAGGGGCAGCATGGTCCCCGTCTGGGCCAGCGCCAATACAGAGAGCAGAAAGGCCACCCCGATAATGGCCACGTCCCGCAGCTGCCACAGCCACAGGGTGGCCTTGGCCTTCAGGTTGTCTGGGTAGATGAACACGAAAACACCTCCAAAACAGGAAGGGACCCAGCCTGTCCGGCCGGATCCCTTCCTGCAGTTTATCCTTCTGTACTGCTTTCTTCCGTATCCTCGTCACATCCATCTGTTTCCCCCTCGGTCTCTGCAACGGCTTCCTCCGGGAGGCGGCCCTCCTGCTCCACGTGCCCCTCGTTGGCGGTATCCCCTGCAGCCTTACATTCCTCCTGGGCCTCCGCCAGGGCCCTGTGGATGCAGTCCAGGAAGAAGGCGTTCTGCTTGATGCCCTTCTCCTGCAGGTAGTCCTTAAATCGCTCGAACAGCTCGCCGGGCACCTGGAATGCTACCGTTCTCTTGTCTCCGCTCATCGTAGTTTCCTCCTTCTGATTGTCGTAAAATGTTTGGATCAACCAGGCCATATACTGGCCCAGTGTTTTTCCGGATACCTCCTGCTCCTCCCGCACCCGGGCGTGAAGCCCGGCGGGGATGGGTGCACAGAGGTTCTTCACATTTTCTTCCATGGATTGGCCCCCCTTCTGTTTGGTAACGCAAGTATATCGATCCCGGCGGTAAATAGCCATCACCAACAGCAACAAAGATTGTGCCGGAAAGCAAGCATAAGCAACAATGTCAGCCCCCCTCCGCCGCCCGGGCGATGCCCGCCATGATATACTCCACGCATGGCACTGGGACACTATTACCCAAGGCCTTGTACCGGGCGGAGTCCGAGGCGCCGGGCAGGTCTGTCCACCCATCCGGGAACCCCTGAAGCCGCTCACACTCCAGTGGAGTGAGACGCCGGATCAGGAAAACCGCCAGTGTATCACGGCTTGGCTGGCAGATCAGATCGGTGGCATCCTTCCCCTGACGGGCACTCTGGGTGGAGGCGGTATCGTCCTCTCTGAATTTGTCCACCCGCTGGCGGCGAAAAATGGCGTGCCGGTCCGCACTGGTCAGGGTATAGGCCACATCATTTTGGATGCCAATGCCGTTGCCGCCATTGCGGGGCTGCCGGTCAATGGCATTGCCGCAGATACACATAGTCGGCTCCGGCTGGAGGGCCAGAGGCAGGTTGTTGCCTCCGGTACCAGCCCTGGCGGATAGTGTGGGCACGATCGGATGCGGCCCAGTGTATCGGCTGTCAATGCCGTGGTTCTCAAAAACCAGGGGCTGATGCCCGTGCTGTTGTGCCCGCAGGGTTCCGGTCTTATCTTCAGTGCAGTCCATGACGCTGCCGCCCTGGTCGTTGAGGCAGAGCACGGAGGGCATGCGGTTGCCGCTCTGGCCGGCCTTCAGGGTGGGCGCCGCACGCTCCGAGTATCCAATACTGCCCGCGCTGGCCCCCGCCCCGGCGGAAAACCCGGCTGTAATATCCCGGGTATCCGCCAGGCCGCACTCATCCCAGGCGGCCAGCCCCGCCTGCACCAGGAGGGCCGCATGGAGCTGGGGCGGGAGAGGCTTGCCCCGCTCCTTCGCCCTGCGCAGAATGCCCAGGCAGGCTCTCCTGGTCAAATAGTATTTTCGGGGCGGATTGTCCTGCAAAATCAGCGACAAGGAACACCCTGCGTCTCCGCTGGGGGGTGCCGGGCCAGTATTGAGCGTCGAAGACCTTCCACGCCAGGGAGAATGCAGCTCCCACTCGTAATTTCCCAGCAGGTTGCCAGCCCCAGGGGTGAGGTCGAGTGAAAGGTATGGAATTGTCTGCAATTCCGGCGATCTGTTCCAGGACGAACCGGAAGTCCTCCCCTTTAGGGAAGCCGCTGCTGAACACGCCGGGGACATTCTCCCAGCAGAACCATCTGGGGCGAACAGACTTGCCTGTCCGCCCTCGTCGTATATCCGCATCCCGCATCTCCTTTGTCACCCGGATCTGCTCCAGGAACAGCCCGGACCGTGCGCCGGCCAGTCCGGCGCGGGTACAGGATGCCACGGATAAGTCCTGACAGGGTGAGCCGCCGCAGATAATGTCCACCGGCGGCAGCTTCGCCCCGTCCAGCCTGGTGATATCCCCCATATGGAGCGTCTCCGGGAAATGATGTTTCGTGACTTGAATGGGGAAGGGCTCAATCTCGCTGGCCCACAGTGGGGTGATCCCCTGCCGTATGGCGGCCAGCGGAAAGCCGCCGATGCCGTCAAACAAGCTTCCGAGGGTAAGGGTCATTTTACCGCCTGGACAATGGTGCGGGTGGTATTGACGGCAGCCTGGGCGGTGTAGACGGCGCTCATGATATTGGCTCTGGTGGTGGTGTCCAGGCCGAAGGCCCCGGCGATGCGGGGCACCTCTCCGGCGGCCAGCATGAGGCCCAGCCCTAAGAGGGCCCTGTCGCTGAACACCATGAGCCCCGCCACCAGGATGGTGGCCTGGAGGAAGGCGGTGAGGCACAGGCCGATGACCTGCTTGCACCACTGGGTGAAGCCGTCCGTATAGCCCCGGGGGATGGAGAACATGTACAGGGAGCCCACGGCAATCTGGATGAGCAGGATGCCGCCCCGTTTGAGATTGCTGAAAAACACCTTGATCACCGCATAGGCCATGAGGATCATGGCAAAGAGGAGCATGATGGGGTTGGTACCCAGGCCCCATTTGGCCTGGGCGGCGATGTCCATCAGGCCGGCGCCCTCCAGATCTGTGAGGATTTCATTGCCCAGCTCCCCGATGCTCTTTCCCGCCCCTGTGATTTCCATGGCGAAGGTACCCTGGAGGGAGACGGAGAGGGCGTACAGCCGGACGGGCACAGTAGTGAACAGGCCGACGGCAAAGAAGCCCTTGATGGCGTTGAGGGCGGGCTGCTGGAGATTGCCCCGGCCAGATGCGTACTCAATGCCGCACTCAAAGGCAGATACCACCACGCTGACGGCAAAGAGGGCCCAGCCCAGTTGGGAGAAGAAGCGCACCACTGACCGCACCCAGGAGAGGTCAAACAGCTCCACCCCCATGTTTCCCATCTGGGCGAAGAAGGCGCCCAGGAAGCCCACCATCTGGCTGTAAAACCAGTCCAGGATGGACTCCATCACCGGATTGGCCACAAAGTCCCAAATAAACACTCGCCTTCACCGCCTCAGATGCCTACGATATTCCAGATGTAATTGGGGGCCAGCAGCACGAAGATCAGGCAGACGAACAGGATGGCCGCCCCCGTCCACTCAAACTGGCCGTGCTTGCGATAGTCGAAGAAGCACAGTGCCACCTTGACAAAGAATGCAATCCCCAGCACCATGGTGAGGGCGGGGAACACCACAGTATCCACCACGGTCTTAATCTGGCCGGCGGCATCCGTCCAGGTCTGCTCCACGGCGTCCGCCACATTGCCGGCGGAGGAGGCGAAGGCCGGGACCATGCACAGGGCGGCCACCGTCAGGGCCAGGAGCAGGATTCTGATGCTCTTTTTTCTCAAAGTCACTTTCGTAGCACCTCCATGAAATTGAAGGGCCGCCCGGGTTGGGCGGCCCTCCTGAAGATGGGTTGCTGGAATCAATAGCCGGTGCGGGGCAGGGGCTCCGAGGGCTTGTAGACCTTGGTCACCCACCGGGAGGTGGCCATAATCCACTGGCCGTTGTACACGCCGCCCACGTCCGCCTGGTTGACGAATTGGCTGCCACCGGTAAGCCAGGCGTAGACGGTGGCATAGACCTGGGGTGCCTCCACCTGCCGGAAGTTGGCGGGCACCACGCCGAAGGACATCATAAATTCGGTGACGTACTCGTTGGAGGCCAGGCACAGGGCGGCCTTGGAGGCGTCCAGTACATAGTTCTGCTGGGTGCTCAGGTTGTCCGCCAAGGTGCGCCAAGTGCCGCCACTCAGGTTGGTCTTGTAGACCACCTTATAATTGCCCGGCACGTTGTAGGTGCCAGTGACAATCTTGTCCAGCCGCACCGCCTGGCCGGGCAGGGTATCCCTCCAGAAAAATGAGGTAAGGCTGGTGGTGGAGTTGTTGCCGATGCCGCTGAAATCGTAGCGGATCTGTTGGCCGGGCATAACCTCCACATAGCCGGTCTTTTGGATGCTTACATTGGTGTAGAGGCTCTTGTTGGTCATAGCCACCTTGACAATCTGGCCGGCAAACTCGATCTCCACCTCGATGGGGGTCTTGTCCAGGCCGTAAAAGTCTGCGGCCTTGGACTCCACGATTTTGTAGCGGCCCAGTGGGAGAGGCCGGGAGGATGCAACGCCGTTCTTGTCCGTCTCAACCGTATCGACTAAGTTGCCGGTCCGGGCGTTGTAGATCTCAAACTCTGTGCCGGGGATGGGGGTGCCGGCGGGCCAGCCGTTGACACTGTTGTAGTCCGCGGAGGTCTTTGTTATCTGGATCTGTCCAGTGATGGGGGTGTTCTCCCACTCCACCTCGGTGGTCTCCCCAGACTCCACATAGACGGTCTTTTTCTCCGTGTCAGGAACATAGCCCTCATTCTCTAACTCTCTGAGATAATACCGCCCGGCCTCCAGACCCTCGATCAGTACATACCCCTCGTTATCCGAAGTGTACTGGCCAACGGGGGTGTTGGTGCTGTCATAGAGGATAAACGGCACCCCATAGATGCCCTCGCCGGTGGCGCTGTCCGTCTTGTGGATGAGGATGGCGCTGACCGGCGTATTCTCCACCTGGAGGGTGGTTGTCTCCCCGTTCTCCACCTCGAAATAGTGGGGCGTATCGTCCATGTGGAAGCCTTCCGCGCTCTCGGTTTCCACGGCATAGTACGATCCATTCTCCAGGGACAGGAACACCCGGCCGTTTCGGTCTGTTGTCACGGTACCCACCAGGGCGTCGTCCATACGGCGGATTTCAAATGTAGTGTTGGGAATCCGCTCCTTGGTGTCATCCGCGTTGACCTTGATCAGCTCCAAGCCGCCCACAGGGTCGTTATACACCGTGATGGTCTGGGTGTCGTTGGGGTTGATGACCACCGTTTGGGTACGGGTCTCCTCATGGATGGTGTAGCCCTCGATGGTCTTGGTTTCCGTGATGATGAATGTCCCCACCAAACCGTCAATGATGATCTGGCCGTTTTCGTCAGTGCGGTAGAGGCCCATGCTGGAGGTCATGCCGCCGTTGTCGTCCACCACCGTGCCGTCCGCCTCGGTGATGGTAAACTCTACCCCCTCCAGGGGCTCATGGGTGACGGAATCCAGCTTGTTGATGACAAGGCCGCCCTTGGGGGTGTTGGTGATGACCACCGTTTGGGTGTCTCCACCCTCCCCGATGACTACATTGGTGGAGGGGGCGTCCATGACGTACCCATGGGGCGCCTTGATCTCCGTGAGCACGTATGCGCCGGGGGCCAGGTTGGTGATGCGGATCTCACCGCTGCTGTCGGTGGTGAAAATACCGTTCTGGGTGAGGGTGGAATCGCCAATTACCCCGTCCAGTCCCACCTCGCAGCCGGCGGCCGTCGTCACTCGGAACTGGGCCCCGGCGAGAGGCTGGCCCGTGGCGCTGTCCCGTTTCTGGATGATCAGCTCACCCTTGGGCTGGTTCTTAAAGGTGAGGGATACGGTACGTCCCTCTTTGATCTGGATGGTCTGGCTCTGGGTATCAATCATATACCCCGGAGGCGCGGTGACCTCGGTCACGACCACGCTCTTGCCGGGTTTCAGGCCCTCGATGCGGATTTCGCCGTTTTCATCGGTGCGGAAGATGCCGTTGGAATCACCAATGAGGGCGCCGTCCGCATAGGTGACCTTGAACTCTGCGTCGGGCAGGGTCTCGCTGGGATTGGTGGCGCAGACCTTGCGGATGAGCAGATTCCCGTCCGGCATGTTTTCAAAGCGGACAGTGATGACACTCTGCTCCCCGTTGTCTGCCAGGTAGACGGTCTCGGAGGACTGGATGATGCTGTACCCGTCCGCCGGATCCACCTCCTCCACGATGTACGATCCTGGCTTCAGGCCCGTCCAGATGGCCATGCCGTTGGAGCCGGTCACCTTCTGTCCGATCACGGTGCCGCCGGTACCGGAGGCGCCTCCCAGGTAGCGGAGCTGGAAGGTGGCCCCGCCCAGGGCCTCGCCGGTGACACTGTCATATTTCTCCACCACAATGGCGTTGAGGGGGACATTTTGGAAGGTCACCGTCCTGTCCCTGCCGCTGGTGATGTAGAACTCCTGGGTGGTGGGTTCTTTGATGGTGAAGCCGGGGGCGGGTTCCAGCTCCGTCACCCGGTACCAGCCGTCCCGCAGGCCCTCCAACACGATCTGGCCGCTGGCGTCAGTGAAGTAGATCCCCAGGTTGTTGAGCTCGCCGGTGTCGGTGCCATTGCTGCCGTACCAGACCTGAAATTTGGCCCCCTGGATGGGGCTGCCGGTGATGCTGTCTACCTTCTGGATAGTCAGGGTGGGCTTTTTGTGGTTCTCGAAGTAGACGGTGTGGTTCCGGTTGGGATAGAGGGTGACCAACTGGGGCTCCGCATCCATGAGATAAGGGGAGGGAACCGATTTTTCTGAAATTTGATACACCCCGGGCAGCAGATTTTCCAGGGTGGCCGTTCCGTCTGCCCCGGTCTTGATTTCATCCACGCTGTGGCCGTCCGCCGCTTCCACCAGGAATACGGTATCCGGCACGGGCTCCCCGGTGTCGGCATCCCGCTTCACCACCGTCAGGTTGGGCCGGATGTCGTTCTCCAGGATGATGGTGGAGGTCTTGCCGGGGAAGAGCTCCACATGGCGCTCCACCGGGTCGATGATGTGGTCTGAGGTGGTGTCCAGCTCCTTGACCGAATACACCCCCGGCTCCAAGCCGGAAATCAGGATTTCGCCGTTTTCATCAGTGGTGCGGTCCAGGTAGTGGGTGCCGTCCTCAATTTTGGCGATGCGGAAGGTGACCCCAGCCAGCCGGGAACCGTCCGAACTCAGCTTGATGAGGTTCAGGGAGGGTTTCACAGAGTTGGTGAACACAAACCGGGCTGTCTGGTTGGCCTCCATCTGGATGATGCGCTGGGTCTCATCGATGATGTAGCCGGGGCACTCCAGCTCGGTGACCACATAAGCCCCGGTGGGCAGCTCGGACAGGTCGATTTCGCCGTTCTGGTCGGTAGTGAACTCCGCCGGGCCCCAGGAACCGTCTACCGCCTCAATGCGGAACCTGGCGTTGGGGATCACCTTGGACGGGTCGGCGCTGTCCACCTTGACCAGCCAGATCCCGGGCTTCTGGTCGTTAAAAAAGTAGAGCTCCTTAATACTGTCTCCGGCCTTCAGTTCAATTTCCTGCGGGGTGAAATCCACCAGATGTCCACTGTCCCCAGTGTCCACCTCCTGGACGCGGTAGGTGCCCGGCCGGCAGTCCGTCAGCAGGATTTCTCCCAAAGCGTCTGTCTCATAGTCCCCCAGCAGCTCCCCATCCCGCCAGATGCGGAAGGTGACGCCGGACATGGTCTCATGGCTCTCTCGGTCGTACTTGATAATCTTCAGGCCGGGCAGGGCCTCGTTCTTCAGGGTGTAGGTGACGCAGTCCCCTGCCACCACAGTGGTGGTATAGGTCTGGGGATCCCGCTCCCACCCCTCCGGGGCGGCCAGCTCCAAAATCTCATATGCCCCAGGCTTCAGCTCTGTGAAGGTATAGGAACCGCCGGTGTCGGTGGTACCGGTATAGGTCGCGCCGCTCTCGATGTGCTTGATCTGTATTTTGGCTCCCGCCAGGCTGGCCCCGGTGGAAGCGTCGATCTTTTCAATTCTGAGATCGCCGTAGGGTTCATTTTCAAAGTCCACCTCGGCGGTTTCCCCGTACTTCACGGTGACCTGTTTGACCGGCTCCTCATCCAGCAGGTGGTACTCCGGTGATACCCGTTCATAGATGGTATAGTTGCCCACCTCGGTGAGAGGGATAGTGATGGAACCGGATTCCGGCGTGGTGTAGACGCCGATGGTGTCCCCATCCGGGCCCACCACCTCGAAGGTGGCACCGGAGAGGGTGACAGTGGTGCCCGCCTCATACTTGGTGATCTTGAGGGCGGTTTCGCTGGGAGGGGGTGTAGGCTCGTCCGGGTCATCCGGCTCGTCGGTATCCGAATAGTTGGAGATCGCGTTGCGCAACAGACTAACCTTGGGATCCGTGTCGCAGAGGTAACTCTGGAGGTTGCCGTACTGGTCAACCTCCTGGCAAAGCGCGTAAAATACGACATACTGGTACACATCGGCTGAGAGGGAGAGCTGGACACTGCCGCTCTGGCCCGCTACGCAGTCCTCTGGGTAGAGCACCTTGAAGGTCCCCTTGTAGCCGTCTCCGGTATTGGAGACCTTGACCTGGGTAATATCCTGGTTGTTCTCATCCACAATACGGGTGCCCTCCGGCACGTCCGTCCCATCCTGGAACGATACATTGACAGCCTGTCCGTCCACCCAGGTAGGGGAAGTGACGGTAAATACCTGCTGGTGATAGGCGGCCCCATCAATGGTGACGGGGTAGGCTGCCTCCTGATCTGGGGAGGTGGTGAGCTGGGGCTCTGCCACACTGGTCCATGTGGTACCCTGAGTATAGATTTTGACCGCGGCATCGAGAATGCTTTCCCCAATCTCCCTCTCCGGGCCGGTAAGGCCGGGGGCTACGGTGACGTCGCTGATATCCCACTCGGGGATCAGGTAGCACCACAGGGCAATCTTGCCGGCGTAAAACGCCTGGTACTTGTTACTCAGGCCCAACTCCGCCAGGGAGCGGTGGGGGTACATGTTGGCCACCAGGCCCACCACTTTAGGGTCTGACGCTTTTTCCTCCGCCAGATAGCGGATGCTCTCCCCCTCGGGGACCGTTTGGGGTACGCCGTACTGATCTGGATTTACACAGTACGCTGGGATCTCCTGGGTCTCCCCGGCGGCGTTTTCGTAAAGGAAGTAAGTATACGACTGGGTCTGCACCCTGCCGTTGACGGCCAGATAATTCATGGAGTAGCCGCCGCTGTAAATGTTGACCTCACCCAGGGCCTCCTCCGGGGTGGAGGCGGCACCCGTCGGCAGGATCAGCAGGGACAGGGCCACCGCCAGGGTGAGCATCAGGCTGATGATTCGTTTCATTTGCAAACTTCCCTCCTAAGCAAAAAGCGGGAGGCTTGCCGCCTCCCGCCGGTTTGTCTGGGACGCTGTTAGGTCACATCCCTCTGATATTATATTCGGTATAGAGATATTTCCCGTCGTGGTACACATCCCAGGCTTCCACCTCGAACCGGGCCCCCGGCGCGGAGCAGAATACTTGGGTAAGCTGGTCTTCCTGCCAGGGCCAGAACATCTGCACCGCGTTCTGTGCAGAGATGCCCAGGTGCAGGTTGAGAGCGGGGGCACCATCCGCCCACAGCTCTGGACAGTTCACTGCGGCGTTGTAGATGGTGTACTCCATCCGCCGGGTCTCATAGAGGTTTCGAATGTGCAGGTTGTCCCCATATTCACTTTGAAACCGACGCACCTCCGCCTTCGGCAACTCCAGCTCCGGGAAGCGCGTCTGGTCATAGGCGGGCAGGGGTTCCGGCTCCTCCCACAGACGCAGATCCGTGATCTCATAGGTGGTGCCGTCATCGCAGAGCACCTTGTCCCCCTCCTTCAGCCGGAGGGGCTCGTCCGACTGGGGGACGGTGACCACCCCGGAGGGGGCGGACACCGCACTTTCCTCTGTGTAAGGGGAGCTGGTGTCTACCAGGACACGGTTGGCGCCCTGGTCATACGCCACGCCGAAGTCTACCGCCCGGCCGACGTCCCGGAGCTGCACATAGTTGTGGCCATGGATGACATACGCTTCCAGATCCACCTGCTTGCCGTCTATATAGAAGGTCTGGGTGCTTGGGGCTGCAGTGAGGGCAGCCACCCCCGCCGACGCGGGCCCCACCAGTGCTGCGCCTATCAAGGTACCTGCCAATACCGCCGGAATAAGCTGTTTCCTTTTCATACGGTTGACCTCCTTCTTTCCTCTGCTGTCCTTGTGTTCCTTACAGCAACAACATACCGGAAATATGGGGAAAAGTCTATAGCAAAGGGGGGGGCCCGGTGGAGAAAATGAGCCCGCAAAACAAAGCAGGTTACACAACCTCCGCCGCCTGCACCTGCCAGCGGTAGGTCCTCTGGTTACGCACGCAGGTGTAGAGAGTGAGCTTGTTCTCGTTGGAAGGGGCGGTGCCGCTGGTATCCGTCTCCTTGACCTTCTGCACACTGGTGACCTCATAGGTGCGGACACCCAGCTTGGTGGTCCAGGTGATGGTATCTCCCCGCTCCAGGGTGTGGAGATCTCCAAAGTCGTCCCGCACCCCCCGGTTGTGTCCGGCGATGGCGCAGTTTCCATCCCAGATGCTGGTGCCTTTGAAATGTCCCGCGCCCTTCATGAGCGTGGAGCTGTCTGTACCCTCATAGACCCGCACACTCAGGCCGATGGCGGGGATTTTTAAGGTACCCAGGTATCCGCCGGAGTAGTAGAGGTCCGAGGCCACCGGGGTATAGCCCAAGGTGCCGCCAGATTCCGTCTCCTGCTCCGGTTCCGCGGGGACGGCGGTGAAGGTGTCCACAGAAGGCGGGAACACAACGGGCATCCCGCTGCCGTTGACGGCGCCCACTGCCATACCCTCCGGGGCCAGATTGGGGGTAAGCCAGGTTCCGGTGTTCAGAGTATCCGCACTGGCGCTTCCGAAGCCCGGCGGGATGAGGGCGGCATTTTTGCTGATGTCCTCATTTTTCAGGGCCCCACCATCTGCCGTATGTACCACCTCCACCGAGGTGAACTTGCCGAAGTCCGGCCCCTCCGGCGCATCAATGGCGTAATCTAAAGCACCCGCCGGGGTGGCCATAGCTGCCGCCAGGCAGGCGGCCAGGCAAAGGGTGGTCAGCTTCTTCATTCCGTATCCTCCTCTTTGAATTCCCGGCGCCGTTTGACGAACAGGCAGGCGCCGATCACGCCGCCCACAGCAAAGACCACGCCCAGCGGGAGCAGGATGGCCACCCAGTTGAACTGGGCCAGGCCGTCCCCAGGCTCCTCCATGGGTACGGTGGGTTCCAGGGGTTCCCCCTCAAAGATGGCCACGTAGCGCACCCGGTTCAGGGCGATGCGGCTGACGGTACCGGTGTAGTCTGCCGTGACGGTATAGCCGGTGACATAACTGCTGGTGGCGGTGCCGGTATAGGTGGCCACGGCGGTGTAGCGGTCTCCAATGGCGTAGCCGGACATGCCGGTGGTGTTGTCCGTCCGCCAGTCAATGTTCTGGAGGGTGAGGATACGCCCGTCCTCCTCGATGCTCTTGGGGATGCTGGCGGTATCCTGGCTGGCCAGGTTGGGGTAGGAGCGGGTGGCGGACACCTCCCGGGTGGAGCTGCCGTAGCCCGCCGCCTCCACCTGGACAGTGTCCAGCTGAAGGGCCAGGGTACCGGACAGGCCGTCCTCTGTGACGAACTCCTTCTCCTGGGGCAGAAGGGTCAGGATGGACTCCATATCCTTGCTTTTACTCTCCAACGATACCGTCTCCGTGTGCGGACGGCTCTCATGCTCCGGCAGCTCCTGCTGGAGCAGGTCTGTCAGGGTGTAGTGGAAGCCGTCCTGCTCAAAGTCCGACCGGGGGATACCGGCAGGGTCCTGTTCCGGGGAGAGGTCATAGACCTTGCGGATCTCCGTGCCGTCCTCACTGCGTGTGACGGAGGTTGGGTAACAGACCTGCACCTTGGGCACTTCGGGGAAGGGCTCCGCCGCCAGGGCGGTGGGGAGCAGCGCCGCGGCTATCAACAGGCCGGCGGCGCATCTCAGAATGGTGTGTTTCACGATTGGGTTCCTCCTTCACATTTTGTCATATTTTGCTCCAGCCGCTCCAGGGTGCGCCGGGCCAGGAGTCGGAACTCCCAGGGCTCCAGCTCCAGGGGGCGGTAGTCGCCTTTGTCCGTGATGCCGTCCGCCCGCACCTTGAGCACCAGGGGCAGCACGGCAGGGTGCTCCTCGAGCACCGTGGGGGCCAGCCAGCCCTTCCCGGCCAGGTACACCCACCGGAGAGCAGAGGCCGGATTGCCGGGGACGTCGGGCCAGAGGTATTTCCCCACCAGCTTCTTGCGGCGCTGCTTCTTGTTGACGGGGATGGGGGCCAGGATCTTGCCCTCAATTTGGTAGCGAAGGCCAAGATCCTCTACACAGGCGCGGAATGCCTGGCAGGCCTCTGGAGTGTCCGCCCATTGAGGCAGCGGCTCCCCCAACTCTGAGGCCAGCACATCTTCCCCCTCTGGATCATCTGGGAAGAGGGGCACGTTCTTCACCAGCTCCAGCACATGGAAGCCGTCCGTCAGGCCCAGCACCTTCCGCTTGGTGATGGGCATGCCCCGGTAGTGCGCCAGGGCCTCCCCCAGCTCCGGGCGCTGCCGGATCGTCCAGCCTTTCTGTAGGAAGCCGCCCCGGCCCAGCCGCAGATCATCCATGGTGTAATAGGCCAGGCTCATTCGGCATCCTCCTCCCGGGTCAGCAGGGCGCCCAACCCGAACAAATCCACGCCGCAATGCTCCAGCATATCCAGGAACTCCGCGTCATAGGTTCGGAATACCTCGGACGCTCTTTTGCACGGCATACCGCTGGCTGACCGGCTGTCCAGAGCCAAGCGGACAACCATGCCGATGTTCAGATCGTAGAGCAGCCGGATGGCATCCAGCCGCTCCCTTGCAGTGCCCCCCTGCCGGGTAAGCACGATGCAGCCGTGCTCTGTATGCAGGGCCAGCCGCTCCGCGTCCTCCAGTCCGGAGAGCTGGAGGGCGGCCCGGGGGATGGCCAGGGTCTTCTTGCTTGTGTCATGGCAGATGGTAAATTTCATCTTCTGTTTTCACCTCGTATTCTTAGTCCTGCGGCCAGTCCCACACCCGGGGCAGCCGCCCGGTGGGGGCGGACAAGATCCGCAGCTCCGGCCGGTCACTGGACACCAGTCCGGGGTTATCCAGCAGGGAGAGCTGGCGGTTGAGCATGGGGCTTGGGTCAAAGTTGGTCATGAGCAGCTCGTGGTACCTGGAGTCCTCCTGCCGGGCCATGGGGTTGGGGCGGTCAAAGCCCACAATATAAAAGTCCGGGGCGAAGAGGTCCAGAATGTCCGGATGGCTGTTATAGGACAGGACGATGTGGCTGTCCCGCGCCGCCGGGGCGCACAGGCAATCGTGGAGTCGGACGTGGTCCCGGAGGTCGAAGGAGGGGGCGTACATCCTCTCCGCCTCCAGATAGGGCGGGTCCGCATAGATCACCGCACCCGTCCGGACGTACTGCCGAACCACATCGCAGCAGTCCTTGTTCTCCACCACCACGCCCTGGAGTGCGTCCGAGGCGCGTCGGAGCAGGCCAAGGAAGCGGCGCAGCTCCACGCTGCGCCCGCCGAAGCTGTTCCCGGTGGCGCTGTAGCTGTACCGGATGCTCAGATAATAGGCCGCAGCCCGCTGTACGTCCGGCAGGTTGGCCCGGCCCATCAGGAGCTTCTTCACCTCCTGCCTGTCCATGGGCGGGAAGTACTCCTCCGCGATCTGGAGCTCCTCCTCCAGGAAGTCGTTGGGGTCATACCCGTGGTTGAGGAAGCGGAGCACCACCTCGAAGTCCGCCCGGGCATGGAGGGGCAGGAAGTCCAGCTCCCTGAGCAAAGCCAGGGGCCGGTCCCGGGCACAGCGGAACAGGTTGGCCAGATCCGCGTCGATGTCGTTGTACACCCGCAGGGGTGCGTACCCGGCGCCCAGGCCCAGGGTCACAGCGCCGCTGCCGCCGCAGACCTCCAGCAGGCGGGGCGCCTTCCTGGGGAGCAGTTGAAAGATATAGGGGAGCAGGAACAGCTTCCCGCCTACCCAGGGGAAGAAGGGCTTAGCGATCCGCCTCACCTCCCCCATGCAGGCGGAAGGCGCCCATAGCCCGGGTCATGCCCGAGGAGGCCATCCGCAGTCCGAGCTCCATCCGTTGGAGCTGAAGGATTGTGGTATACACCTCCCCGCTGTTTGCGGGGTAGAAGTAGCCGGTGCGGTCGCTGCAGATAGGCTCCCCGTTTACCCGCAGGTTGTGGACCAGCTTCCGCAGCTCTGCCTCATGGACGCGGAACCTCTTTTTCAGTTGTTTGCCGCTGATGGCGTTTTCCCGGCCGGGGCAGTAGCGCTGCAGATACTCCAGGAGCTCCTTTTCTTTTGCTTTCATGACGTCCTCCTCTGGGCCGTCCTCCCGAAAAAGGGCACAAAAAACAGGGGCCGCTGTCCCCTCCGGGAAAACGGCCCCTGTTTCGTGTTGATATAGATTTGATCTGGGGTTACATCTGCTGCATCTGTTGGGGCGCCTGGGATTGCGTCTGCTGCCTAGCAATGTATGCACATCCGTCCTCTGTCAAGGTATAGCCCTTCTTCCGCAGCAAATCCAGTCCGTACCGTTCCAGATCAATGCAGCCTGACAGGGCCCGATCCACACATCCCAACCGCACGCGCAGATCCATCCACGCCATGTCTTGGAGCTGATCCGCCCGCACCACCTGGTAGCGGTTCAGATTCTGCGCCAAATCCAGGGCGGCGGGCAGGGTGGCACAGTGCTCATACTCCAGTATCCAGAGATAGGCCTGGAGGAACCCCTTCTGCCCCTGGTTCTGTTCCTGGAGGATAAATCCCAGGTTCTGACCGTCATAGATGAGATTCTCCAGCCGTCCCCTATATGCATCCTCCAGGCCGGTGATCCCCGGCAGGCTGCACCGGGCCTCCAGCAGGGTGCACTTCCGGATGGTCTGCACACCCAGAGCGTCCAGGGCCAGCCGGATCTCTCCGGGGCGGGCATCCGTGACGTCGTTGTAGTCCGGCAGGGCCAGCCACACTCCCTCCGGCACTGATATACCACATAGCAACCTCCCACGAACAGGCCGTGGTGGAGATTTGCGTAGGTACGGCCCAGCTCCTCCAGGTTGACGTACTCCCGCAGCTCCAAAAGCCTTGTATCATTCTCCTCCAGGTAGTACAGGCCCAAATCCTTATCACTCTGGATACCGCCCACTACTTCGTATTCGTCCAGGCCTGCCAGCAGGTTGACCATCTCCCTGGCGTCGGCGGGGGTGCCCCGCTGGAGGGCCGCCTCCATGGCAAACTCTTCCCGCACGGTCAGCGCCTCCAGCCGTTCCCGCAGCCATGCCTGCTCCTCCGGCCTGCCGGGGAGCTGTAAAAGTCCTGCTTTATCC
>OJQV01000963.1_pt1 | contig 15942 bp, 15 predicted proteins | sample 1598821 | NCBI WGS metagenome assembly OJQV01 (sample SAMN03922509, study PRJEB24848) | human gut metagenome | isolation source: stool sample | host: Homo sapiens | place: Germany | collected 2011-11 | reverse complement strand
CCGCCACGCCGTAAAGGGCCATCTCCTGCTCTGGGATCTCCGCCAGCAGAGCCAGCGGTTCGCCGGAGGTCTGCCAGTCGTACAGAGAGACGACTTCCGTGGGCAACGCGTCATATTCCTCCGGCACCCGCCCCTCTGTCACCACGACGGGAGCGGAGATCGGCTCCTCCGGCGCGGTCTCCGGCACTTTTGCGGTGGTGCCCGTCGGAGCGCCGCAGCCCGCCAGCAACAGGCAGGCCAGGACCATCAGAAACGCTTTTTTCATACCTTCCCCTCCAGCCCGAACAGCCGCAGGCCATTGTTCCAGGTGTGCGCCGCCATCTCCTCCGGGGAGATGCCCTTCCACTCCGCCAGTTTTTCCACAATGTAGGGGAGATTCCGGCTGTCGTTCCGCCTGCCCCGGTTGGGCACCGGGCTCATGTAGGGCGCGTCCGTCTCCACCACGATCCGGTCCAGGGGCGTGACGGCCACGACCTCCGGCGCCCGGCGAGCGTTTTTGTAGGTCACCGGACCGTCAAAGCCCAGATACCAGCCCCGCTTCAGCAGCTCCTCCGCCATTTCGGGACTGCCGGAGAAGCAGTGGAATACGCCCCGCACCCCGGGGAACTCCTTTACGATCTCCAGGATGTCTCCGTGGGCCTCCCGGTCGTGGACGATCACCGGCAGCTCCAGCTCCAGCGCCAGCTCCAGCTGGCGGCGAAACACCATCTGCTGGAATTCCTTTGGCGGATTCTCCGCCCAGTAGTAGTCCAAGCCGATCTCTCCGATGGCGACCACTTTTTTCTCCCGGCACAGGTCCCGGATGGCGGAAAAATCCGCGGCCGTGCAGCCGGCGCAGTCCTCCGGATGGATGCCTGCGGCGGCGAACAGCCAGGGGCGGGTCTCCGCCAGGGCCAGGGCGGAGCGGGAGCTGGCCGCATCCACCCCGGGGATCACCACAGCGCCCACCCCGGCAGCGGGAAGGGCGTCCAGCAGCTCCTCCCGGTCCTGGTCAAAGGCGTCGTCGTTGTAGTGGGCGTGGGTGTCGAACAGCGGCATGGCAGTCACCTCTTCAGCGGAATTCTGATCCTACGGACGATTATAACACGCCCTGCGGAAAAGAAAAGGGCCAGAATCGGGAAAAGCCCCCTGGCCAGAAAACAAAAAAGGACATCCGAACGGATGTCCTTTTGGCCCGATATGATCAGCCGATCTTGTTGAGCTTCAGGGTCATGGCGCTCTTGCGATGAGCGGCCGTATTCTTGTGCAGAATGCCCTTGGCAACAGCCTGATCGACTTTCTTCACTGCAACCTTGTACGCGCCATCGGCCTCGGTGCGATTGCCTTCTGCGGCAGCAGCCTCGAACTTTTTGATGGCGGTCTTCAGTTCGGACTTCGCGGCCTTGTTGCGGGCGTTGCGCACTTCGGCGATCAGAACGCGCTTCTTGGCAGACTTGATATTCGGCAAACCAAACACCTCCTTAGGCAGAAAATTTGACTGTGGGAACCAGTTCCCACCATGCAGAATGATATTTTAACAGGGAACGGCGCAAAAAGCAAGCCTTTTTTTATATTTTTCGGGCTAAAATTGTATATCGTGCCGCCTACCGCAAAACCTAGTGAGCAGACCACTAGATTTTGTGTTTGGGAGGCGGTTCGCATTGTTCATAAAACGTACCGACCTGGCCCTGGAGGCCCGGGAGCTCTGGCAGGAGTCCGCGGAGCGGACCACCCGCCTCATGGGGGTGAAGGCGACCAAGAGCAAGCTGGAGGGATACCCAGTCACCCGGGTGGACATCCTGGACCACCGGGGCGAGGAGGCCCTGGGCAAGCCCCAGGGCAGCTATTTCACCATTGACCTCACCACCTTCTGGCAGCGGAAGGCGGACTTTTTCGAGCGGGCGGTCCGGGCGGTGGGCACGGAGCTGAAGGCCCTGCTGCCGGCGGAGGGCTCCGCCCTGGTGGTGGGCCTGGGCAACGCAGCCATGACGCCGGACGCCGTTGGCCCCCTGGCATTGGACAGCGTGCTGATCACCCGGCACCTGCTCTCCGCCATGCCGAAGCAGTTTGCCGGGTTCCGGCCGGTGTCGGCCTTCCGCACCGGCGTGCTGGGCACCACCGGCGTGGAGTCCGCGGAGGCGGTGCGGGGCCTGGTGGCGGAAGTCCAGCCCGCCATGGTCCTGGCCATCGACGCCCTGGCCTCCCGCCGGTGCGGGCGGGTGTGCGCCACGGTGCAGCTCAGCGACACGGGGATCATCCCCGGCTCCGGCGTGGGCAACCACCGGGCGGCGCTGAACCGGGAGACGCTGGGGGTGCCGGTGTTCGCCATCGGCGTGCCCACGGTGGTGGACTCCGCCACCCTGGCGGCGGACATTCTGGAGGAGTCCGGCGTGGAAAAGGTGGATGAGGAACGGCTGCGCGGGGAGCATGATGCCTTCATGGTCACTACGCGGGACATCGACCAGCAGGTGCGGGATCTGAGCAAGGTGGTGGGCTACGGCATCAACTGGGCCCTCCAGGATCTGGAGATCGAGGAGATGAACGCCCTGTTGAGCTGAAACAGGACCGGACCCAGCAGGTCCGGTCCTGTTTTCCGATGCAAAGCATCACAAACCTTTGAAATGTGCCGTTTCCCCGCACTCTTCAGGGCAGCCGGAAATGATGCAAAAAAACTTCATGTGCAGGATTTGCCGATGTTCGTGGCGCATCGAACGCGCGTGAAGTTTATACATCCAGATCCAGTACCACCGGGCAGTGGTCGCTGCCCAGCACCTCGCTCCAAATGTCGGCGTTCCGGATTTTGTCCTTCAGCCGCTCCGACACGATGAAGTAGTCGATCCGCCACCCGGCGTTGTTCTTCCGGGCATTGAAGCGGTAGCTCCACCAGGAGTAGGCCCCGGTCTTGTCCGGGTACAGATACCGGAACGTGTCCACAAAGCCGCTGGAGAGGAGCTTCGTCATCTTCTCCCGCTCCTCGTCGGTAAAGCCGGGGTTGCGGCGGTTGGGACCGGGATTTTTGATATCGATCTCCTGGTGGGCCACGTTCAGGTCCCCGCAGTACACCACAGGCTTTTTGGCGTCCAGATCCAGCAGGTAGTCCCGGATGTCGTCCTCCCAGGCCATGCGGTAGTCCAGCCGGGCCAACTGATCCTTGGAGTTTGGAGTGTAGCAGCACACCAGGTAGAAGTCCGGGTACTCCGCCGTGATGACCCGCCCCTCGTGGCGGTGCTCATCGATACCGAAGTCATAGGTCACGGAGAGCGGCTGGCGCCGGGTGAACACTGCGGTGCCGGAATAGCCCGCCTTGTCGGCGCTGTTCCAGTAGCGGTGATAGCCGGGCAGATCAAATTCTGCCTGCTCCGGGCGCATCTTCGTCTCCTGCAGGCAGATGACGTCCGCGTTGGCCACGGCGCAGAAATCCAGAAAGCCCTTGCCCAGGCAGGCCCGCAGGCCGTTGACGTTCCAGGATACCAGTTTCATGGGCGCATCCTCCCTTGTGAAAATCATACAGCGTTCCTATTGTATCGGAATTTTGCGAAAAATACAATCCCCACGAGGAGAGGCGGCTTGTGTGACGGCCCGTTTTTCGCATCTTCCCTTGTATTTTTTGGATTTTCAAACTATAATAATAATTCAGGCAAATACCGGCGCTCTTCCATTCGGAGCTGCCGTTTTAAAGGAGAGAATCCCATGGAAAAGAAAAAATTCTATATCACAACGCCCATCTACTATCCCTCGGACAAGCTCCACATCGGCCACACCTACTGTACGGTGGCCACGGACACGCTGGCCCGGTATCACCGCCTGCGGGGCGAGGACGTCATGTTCCTCACCGGCACGGACGAGCACGGCCAGAAGATCGAGACCAAGGCCAGGGAGGCCGGCGTCACTCCCAAGGAGTTCGTGGACAACATCGTAGAGGGAGACCGGGGCGTGAAGGACCTGTGGAAGCTGATGAACATCTCCAACGACCGGTTCATCCGCACCACCGACGACTACCATGTGGAGAGCGTCCAGAAGATTTTCAAGAAGATGTACGACAAGGGCGACATCTACAAGGGCACCTACAAGGGCAAATACTGCACCCCCTGCGAGTCCTTCTGGACCGAGAGCCAGCTGGTGGACGGCAAGTGCCCCGACTGCGGCCGTGAGGTTCAGGACGCCAAGGAGGAGGCCTACTTCTTCCGTCTGAGCAAGTACGCTGACCGCATCCAGCACCTGCTGGAGGACACCGACTTCCTGGAGCCCCGCAGCCGGGTCAATGAGATGGTGAACAACTTCATCAAGCCCGGCCTGGAGGATCTGTGCGTCTCCCGCACCAGCTTCTCCTGGGGCATTCCGGTGGACTTCGATCCCAAGCACGTAGTCTATGTGTGGGTGGACGCCCTCAGCAACTATATCACCGCCCTGGGCTATGACAACGACCGCTACCACGACTACGACAAGGGCTGGTGGCCCGGCGTCAACATCGTGGGCAAGGAGATCGTCCGGTTCCACTCCATCATCTGGCCCGCCATGCTGATGAGCATGGAGCTGCCTCTGCCCAAGCACGTGTTCGGCCACGGCTGGCTGCTGCTGGACGGCGGCAAGATGTCCAAGTCCAAGGGCAACGTTGTCGATCCCTATGTTCTGGCGGAGCGCTTCGGCGTGGACGCTCTGCGCTTCTTCCTGCTGCGTTCCTTCCCCTTCGGCTCCGACGGCAATTTCTCCAACGAAGCGCTCATCAACACCATCAACGTAGACCTTGCCAACGATCTGGGCAATCTGGTTTCCCGGACGGTGGCCATGGCGCAGAAGTATTTCGGCGAGCGTCTGCCCGCGGTACAGGCGGCGGACGAGGAAAAGGACGCCGAGCTGATCGCTATGGTGTCCTCCCTCCGGGACAAGTACGAGGAGCAGATGGAGAAGTACGCCTTCCAGAATGCTCTGGCGGAGGTGTTCAAGGTCATTTCCCGCGCCAACAAGTATATCGACGAGAACGCCCCATGGGTGCTGGCCAAGAGCGAGGACACCAAGCCCCGTCTGGCGAAGGTGCTGTACAACCTGCTGGAGACCATCCGCGTCTGCGGCGGTCTGCTGAAGCCCTTTATGCCCGACACCGCGGCGGAGATCGCCCACCGCTTGGGCGATGCCCGGACGGACTGGGACAGCCTGACGGGCTTCGGCATTCTGCCCGCCGACGTTGCCACCGTGGCCGGCCCCGCCCTGTTCCCCAGAATCGACGTGGAGAAGGAGCTGGCCGCACTGGAGGAGCTGAACAAGCCCCCCGTCCCGGCGCTTCAGATCGAGCCTTACAGCGAGGAAAAGGTGGACTTCGACACCTTCTGCAAGTCCGACCTGCGGGCGGTGAAGGTCAAGGACTGCCAGCCGGTGAAGAAGAGCGACAAACTGCTGTGCTTCACGCTGGACGACGGCACCGGCACCGACCGTCAGATCCTCTCCGGCATTGCGAAATACTATAAGCCCGAGGAACTGGTGGGCAAGACGCTGGTGGCCATCACCAACCTGCCCCCCCGGAAGATGATGGGCAAGGAGAGTAGCGGTATGCTATTGTCCGCCATCCACACGGAGAAGGGCGAGGAGAAGCTGAATCTGGTAATGGTCAGCGACGCCATCCCCGCCGGCGCGAAGCTGTGCTGATTTCTTGAACTGAACATGGAAACGGCGTGACCGCAAGGTCACGCCGTTGACGTTTATGGGGATGGCAGAAATGTGGTGTCGTTCCTGTCTGTTCTGCAAACTGGAATTTATAAAATAAAATGTTTCTTCATTTGTGCATACAATATTTGCCTGTCATCATCAGGTAATAAACTCTCTTTTTTCAAAGCATAGTGATGCGCGAATTCTGCATCTGTGTATGAGTGATTGTTGATTACAACGGCATTTTTATATCGCGGCCTCACATGGAGATGTAAATGAGGGTTTGGTATTGCTTCCTTGTAAAAGTTATTCAACAAACAACTCCAGTTGCTTAATTCGGCTCCTAATACTTCTCTAAAGATACATTCCAATCTATCTATAATGGTTTTCAATTCAATCCACTCAGAAATATCCAATTCTGAAAGACTGCCGCAATGTCTATTCAACACCAAAATACATCTGCCGACATAATCCTGTATATCGGCCAGATAGACAGACCAATGTAATGATTGATATAGCAACCATTCATTTTCTTTATAATCGCACCATTTGCAGCCATTCATCACATATCTCCACCAATTCCAATTTCTAATTCTGATCTTATCATATCACGAACCAAAAAACAAGACTGCTCAGCCGCGTCCGTTCACAGGTATTCCTCACTCCGCCATCTCCCGAAAGGGCAGGTATTCCATAAACTTCTGGACCGCCGGGGTCAGATGTTCCCGGTTTTTCATGGCAAGCCCAAGCTTACCCATGCTGTACCATACGTTCCCCCGCTCCTGGGTCGTGACCATTCTGCTGGTCAACAGCGGATTTTTGCGGAAAGGGACATAAAGCTGCCGCATAGTCCCACATACCATCAGGCTGTGCTGCCGGGCAGAACCTGGAAAACGTTCCTTTTCCAAAGAAAATGCGGGGAAAGGCATTCGCCTTTCCCCGCTCGGTTAAAAACTCAGTTCGCGGCGGAAACGGAGGTGATATGGGGGTTGACGCCCTCGTACCAGTACAGGAAGCCCTCGGCGTTGATCACGTCGCCGATCTGCAGTGCTTCCACAGCCTGATACACCTCGGTGTCCTGACCGCACAGGTAGGACTCCACGCAGAAATTGTAGGTCTGGCCGTTCACGGTGACGTTGAAGTACAGGTCGTTGCCCTTCTCGCCGGAGCCGTCCCAGTTGTACAGGAAGGCAGCCTCGTTGCCGTTGGCGTCGGTGCTGGGAGCCACAGTCAGGCCGGTGAAGGAAACGAACTCGTTCTGATGGTCGATCAGCTCGTCGGTGCCCAGAAGGTCGGTGACGTCCAGAGGCTCGGCAATGTAGGAATCGCCCTTGACGAACTCAAAGGTGCCGTCCATGATCTCCACCTCGCCGGACCACTCGCCCTTGAAGCCGGTGACACGAATCTTGGTGCCGGGAACCAGCTTGGCGGCGTCCTCCTCGGAGCAGGCCAGATTGTACAGGAAATAAGCGCCGTCGGGGCTCTGGCAGTAAACGGTGACCTTACCCTCCCACCAGGACTGATGGGCCTGGACGTAGGTCTCCACAACGACCTCCGTGTCGTTGGCGGCGGCCATATAGTCGGCGTGGCTCATTCCGGCGTCCTTCTTGGCGCAGGCGGCGAAGGACAGAACCATTGTCAGAACCAGAAGCATGGCAATCAGCTTTTTCATGTTTCAAAACTCCTTTTTCATATATCGTACCACGGGGTACAGCCCCATTATACTACAGGATTTGCGGAAATCAATCTTTTTTACGGCGTTTATTCAGCTTTTCCCGGAGAACGTAGACGCCCATCCCCACCCAGCAGACCGCAAGACCGATCAGCAGCGCCCTGGAGACGCCGGGCAGCGGCCCCAGGCCGTCGGCGGAGGCCTGAATCTGGTCTAAGCGGTACAGGGAGGAAACGTCGCTGTAAAGAGACGACAGGTACTTGTTGTTGATCGTCTGGTGACGGCGCACGGACTTGTTCACGTCCTCGATCAGCTGCCCTGCGGCGTTGCGCAGAGACGCGGAGCCGTTGAACACGGGGGTGACGAAGGTGCAGTCCGTGTAGCGCATCAGCAGCTGGGCGGCCTCGATTTTGGCGCGGTAGTGGGTGTCGTTATCCTCGCCGCAGCGGCTTAAATAGTCCTGATAGGCGGGGCTTTCCTGCGCCTTGGACGTGACGGGGATGTACCCCTCCGTCTGGGAATAGGCGATCTGCACGTTATTGGTCAGCAGATACTGGGCGAACAGCCAGCTCGCCAGTACTTCCTGCGGATCGGACTTGTTGAACACGCACATCGACGGCCCCTGAGAGATCATCTGGGGCTGCTCCGGGTCAAACTGGGGAACCGGCAGCACTGCCAGCTCAAAGGGAATCAGCTTTTCCTCGGCAATGTCGATGAGTGGAGCGTCGGCGCCCATCCATGTCGCGCCGGCAGTGGAGTCGATAGCGAAAATGCACTGCCCGGCGTTGAGGAAGTTTGCGGGGTAGCCTGCCAGCTTGAAGGTGTTGAACGCCCCGGAGGCGGCGTGCTCGGCAATGGTGGTGAGGATTTCTCCCGTGGTGTCGTTGAACAGCTGCACCTCGCCGCTGCTCGTAGAGTAGCCCGCACCCTGCTGCTTCAGCATCTGGATCATCATGTTGTCTGTGGATTTGTCGATGAAGGGGATCAGCACTTTCTGACCGTTGAGCAGAAAATTCCCGGCGCTGTCCTTCGCCATGGCGGCTTCGGAGACCTCCCACACAAAGTCCCATGTCAGGACGTCGGGGAGGGTGTAGCCCAGCTTTTCCACGTAGGTCTTGTTGACGTAGCAGGCTTCCGTGGAGCGCATGTAGGGGATGGCGTAATAGTGGCCGTTGATGGCGCATTCCGACAGAAACTGATGGGTAATTTCCGCCTGCGTGGGGGAATCGAAGCGCACCTCGCTGCCCCCAAGGCCGTATTTTTCATCGGCAAACAGCTCGTCCAGCGGAACCACCGTGTCTTCGCCGGTGAGATAAGTGGCAATGTGGTCGGGGTAGGTGATGCAGACGTTGGGGGTGGTGTCCGTGGCGATGTTGGTAATGACGTCGTTGTAGATTTTGCCGTAGTCCGTATACAGCCGGAGATTCACGGTGATGTTGGGATACAGCGCTTCAAAGTCCGCAATGGCCTGCTTGTAGATGTTCACCTGAGCCATGTTGGTGTCGTTTTTCGCCCAGAAGGTGATCTCATACCGCCGGGAGGTGTCAAAGTTGTCCGGAACCGGATAGGAACTGGAAGCGGCGGGATTCTCCCCGGAGGCCAGCGTACCGTGGCAGCCGGTGAAGGAAAGGGTCAGCGCAAGGGCAAGCAACAAGGCAAGCAGCTTTTTCATCCCTTCACGCCTCCTCTCGAAACGCCCTCCATGATCTTCTTCCGGAAAATCAGGAACAGCACGATCAGCGGCAGGGAAATGGCCACCACCGCCGCCATCATGGCGGGGATGTTCTCCCGGCCAAAGCCGTTTTCCCGAATCTCCTGAATACCGTTGGACACCAGAAAATAGGACTGATCGTCGGTAATGAGCCGCGGCCAGACATAGGCGTTCCAGCACTCGATGACCTTCAGAATGGTGATGGTGACAACGGTGGGGCGGCAGATGGGGATCATCACCTTGAACAGGTATTTGAGATCGGAGGTGCCGTCCACCTTGGCAGCGTAGTAAAGCTCATCGGGAACCTGAGAGAAGGTTTCTTTCAGCAGGTAGATGTAAAACACCGACGTTACGGAGGGCAGGATCAGACCGGTGAAGGTGTTGCGCAGATTCAGGTCGGTGATGGTGACGAAGTTGGTGATGACCACCAGCTCCGTGGGAATCATCATCAGGGACAGAAACAGGGCGAACACCAGATCCTTGCCCTTGAAGCTCAGCCGGGCAAAGCCATAGGCCGCCAGCACCGTGACAATGAGCATCAGGCCGGTGGTGACGACGGTGAAGACGATGGTGTTGAGAAAGTATCCCCCCAGCGGCACCTGGGTGAAGGCGTCCACGTAGTTTTGCAGAGTGGGGGACAGAGTGTACAGCTTGGGAACCCACTCGGAATTGTAAGCGCCGTAGCTTTTGACGGAGGTAAGCACCATCCAGTAAAAGGGAAACAGTACCAGAATGCCCCAGACGGTCAGAAAGAAATAGGTGATGGTTTTCCTGACACGGTCGCGGAGACGGGCGCTTTTTTCAATCTTTTCGTAATCCACGTTCGCCGCCTCCTTTTAGTAGTGGACGTGCTTCTTGCTCACCAGCAGGTTGATGCAGGTGATGGTCAGCACGATGGCGAAGAGCGCAATGGCCGCAGCAGAGGCGTAGGAGGGGTAGCCGCCGGAGTCGCCGTAGAGCATGTCGTAGATGTAGCCGACAATGGTGTTCATCCCGGCGGCGTTCAGATTGGTGCCGAACAGGGCGACGGCGTCGGAGTAGGCTTTGAACGCGCCGATGAAGCCTGTGATGACCAGATAGAACACGGTAGGGGAGATCATGGGCAGGGTGATCTTGGTGAAGATGCGCCACCGGGGAGTGCCGTCCACTTTGGCGGCGTTATAATAGGTCTGGTCAACGGAGGCCAGCGCCCCGGTGAGGATCAGGATTTTGAAGGGCAGAACGACCCAGATGGTGTAGAAGCAAAGAACGAACATCTTCGCCCAGTAAGGCCCGTCGATGAAGTCCACCGGCTCCGCGCCGAACCAGCTTAAGACCAGATTGACAAGGCCGTCGGAGTAGGGCGTCCGCTTGAAAAAGATCATGAACACCAGACCCACCGCCAGCGTGTTGGTCACGTAGGGAAGAAAGTAAACGGTCTGGTAAAGCTCCCGCAGCTTCTGAATGGAGCTGAGTCCCACGGAGATCAGCATGGCCAGTCCCGTGGAAAGGGGAACGGTGATCAGCACCAGCAGGAGCGTATTTTTCAGCGCCTGTAAAAAATAAGGGTCGCGCAGGACGTAGTGGTAGTTGTAAAGTCCGGTGCCGAAGTAGGTCTGGGACGCAAAATTATATCCTTCCTCAAAGGAATAGGTCAGCACGTCAATAAGGGGATACACCAGAAACAGCCCCAGAAATACGGCGGCGGGAAGCAGATACAGCCAGCCCTTCCAATTGTTCTTTTCCATAGGCTTTCCCTCGCTTCAGCCAAAATCGATCCGCGCGCCGGACTCTTTATGGAACAGGAACACCTTATTGGGCTTTAAGTCAAAGCGCACCTTCTGAGACGCCGTATTGACGGCGTTTTCCGCACTGATGATGGAGCGGATGGTCACGTTCTGGGACTTGGGATGGGTGGAGACGACACTGATATCCCGCCCCATGACCTCCACCCGGGACAGATCGCAGCTCAACGCGCCGGTCTCCGACAGGGTAAAGCCCTCGGGACGGATGGCGGCGGTGACGCTCTGGTTGGCCACACCGGGGACGGCCAGCACGGCTTCCTCGCCGATGTACAGATGCCCGTCCTTCACCTCACCGTCAAAGACGTTGATGGGCGGCGTGCCCAGAAATTTTGCCACAAAAAGATTCACGGGAGAATCGTAAACCGCCTGAGGCTTGCCAATTTGCTGTACCACGCCGTCCTTCATGACCACGATCAGGTCGGAGATGGACATGGCTTCCTCCTGATCGTGGGTGACGAATACGGTGGTGATGCCGGTGGCCTTCTGGATGCGGCGGATCTCCTCCCGGGTCTGGAGCCGCAGACGGGCGTCCAGATTGGAAAGGGGTTCGTCCAGCAGCAGAATTCTCGGCATTTTCACCAGCGCCCGGGCAATGGCCACGCGCTGCTGCTGGCCACCGGACAGCTCTTTTGGCTTGCGGTCCATCAGTTCTTCAATCTGCACCAGCTTCGCCGCTTCCAGCGCCATGTCGGCCATCTGCTGGTGGGTGAGCTTGTCCTTGCCCGTCCGGTTTTCCAGAGGGAAAGTAATATTCTGCCGTACCGTCAGATGGGGATACAGGGCGTAATTCTGGAACACCAGCCCCACGCCCCGGTTCTCCGCAGGCAGGTCGGTGACGTCGTCGTCGCCGAAGAAGATACGGCCGGAGGTAGGCTTCTGCAATCCGGAGAGCAGGTTCAGCGTGGTGGACTTGCCGCAGCCCGAAGGGCCGAGCAGACCCAGCAGCACGCCGTCGGGGATCTCAAAGGTGAAGTCGTTCACGGCGATCACGTCGGCGGGCTGCTTTTTGTTGCGGCTGGGGAACTTTTTCGTCAGATTTTGCAGCGTTACTTTCATGGAACCACAGTCCTTTCAAAGCGTTGTCTCCATTATATGCCACAAAGCTACGCATTTCAAGAAAAAAGAATCATCTGAACTGTAAAACAGCAATTTCTTCATTGGGGCCAGAACTCAGGCGTGTAATATGCCGCCGCTGATGCCGAAGGAGGAGGTTGTACCATAAAAAAGTTCTTGAAGATATGCGGTGTATGACATATTATCAGGAATGTCAGGAGAATGTGAGAGCAGCACCCCACGTAGCAAGGAACAAAAAGTCGAACTGCAAAAAGGAAGGATAGAAATGGGAGATAAATGAAAGGCTGCCCGTCAGGCTGCAGGCATGACCCAGGGACAGCTTGCCGAGGCCATCGGATGCCGGGGCAAGGATATCAGCCGCTGGGAAAACGGTCACGTAGAACCCGGTGTGCTGACCGTCAAGAAAATAGCGCAGGTATTGGGGTGCAGCATGGACGAGCTTGTTTGATGACGCACGAAAAGGAGTTGGGATTGCAAAAGAACCCCGCGGCTGCTCTCTTCGGGCTGCCGCGGGGCGAATCTTTTCCTGCTTTGCAGTCAACGGCAAATCTGCCAGTAGAGTCCATATTGGTGCGCTCGTGAGACTTTGCAGAAGACTGACCGTTGACATATTCCAATTTCATCCACATCCCTACGGGATGCGCCTGAAATTGGAGGGACTCTCCCACTTATCTTAAAACAGTCCGCCGGACTGTTTGTTGCGGCAGCGTTGCTGCCGCCGCCCTTTCGAGTCCTAAAACAGAAATAATCCGAACCTGTCTCTCACCAAGAACAGGTTCGGATCATTCTTCTCTGGTACGGGTGTTCTTATAGGACTTTTTGAAAAACCCTGTCATACCAACGTTTTTTTGGATTTCAGAGCATCAAATTTCCTATTTTTTCACTTCACATAGGCATCTTTTTCAAATCGACCGGGATACAACATGAACCTTGGTAATGATGTCCCGCAATCTATCATCGCCAACCATGTATTCCAGCGCCTCATCCGCCGTCTCACATACTTTCTCAGTTTCTGGTTTATTTGCTGCGTAGATTGTTATTTTCCCATCGGTACCATATCTGATGATATTAAACACAGCCCCATTCCACTCAAATTCAATCTCAGCACCCCAGTTGATGCTGCGCTTAAATTCACTGATGGTTTCAAAATTCATACTGCCATATGGAACAATTATTTCCTTCATGCAAAACACCTCGCTGAAGTTCTTAAATTCTGGTGCACCATTCGGATAATTGATCGGCGGACCTGGAACCGGATGTTCATCTGGATTATCCCAGCTAATTCTGTGGTCATGTGGGTTTGTATGCTTATCTCCACGGTTGTGATTTGTCTCATGCCGTTCCATTTCCGCCCGCCCATCAGGCCCCATTTTTGTCTTGTAAACATCACCGTTATTCATTATCGTTCTTTTGATTTCTCCGGGATTTCCCAGATAGCGCTGGTCTTGCGGCTTATTGGGATTTGGTCTCCATTTTCCACCATAAGCGCTTCCGCCGCCTTTACCGATCATGTATGCGTCCATTGTATCACAAAACGTGTGATTTGCGCCACCAATTTTATAGCAGTCCAAATCTTCATGGGGCATTGCCTTCTGGTCATAGTCCATGTACCGCCAGGAGCTGCGTTCATAATCCACATACACGATGTCTCCCTGCATCTCCGGAAACGGGGTGTTGTAGCAAATGATTCTCTCTGGCTCTATACGCCGCAGCATCTCATTGTAACCAGCCATGAACCATTCCTTCTGATCCTTTCGATGATCATGCTCGGAAGCCATGTAGGTTGAAACTGCCACAATGCTGTCCTTTTCAATGCCGTCAAAGCAGAAATCAAAGGTGGATTCATCACCTCAATTGACGGTTGGGAGCTGATGTCCCAGGACGAATTGGCGGTCATGGACGGCGGCAAGAATTGAAAAAGGAACGGGCGCAGCTTTCCGGGGAACTGTCTGAAAAGAATAAGGGATTGCAGGCGGTTCAGGAGGATATGAAGCTGCTGCGGGATGTGCGGAACTGGATAAACCATGTGTTGCCGCCGGAGCAGCGCCGAGCCGTGGCGGAGCCGGGAAAGAAACCGTCCCTCAACGAACAATTAAGCTGGAACATCGAGGGCGTGAAGCAGCGGGAAGAACAGAAACGCCAGCAGCCCCGCCGCCAGCAAAAACAGGATATGGAACTTTAACCAATCAGGCGCTTGCCATTTTCCCCGTGAGAATGACAAGCGCTTTTCTTATTTTCAGGAGGATTTGCCTATTGAACGTATTTGAAGCCGTGAAGCAGTCTGTTACCACCCGGCAGGCCGCCGAGCATTACGGTATCCGGGTAGGAAGAAACGGGATGTGTGTCTGCCCCTTCCATGACGATAAAAACCCCAGCATGAAGGTTGACCGGCGCTTCCACTGTTTCGGCTGTCAGGCAGACGGGGATGTGATTGACTTTGTTTCCCGTCTGGAAAACGTCAGCCCCAAGGAAGCCGCTCTCATGCTGGCGCAGGACTTCTCCATCCCCTATGAGGACAGGGAGCCACCCGGCAGGAGCCGCCGCCCCCAGCCCCGGCAGGAAAGCCCGGAGCAGCAATTTAAACGCATGGAGCGCCACTGTTTTCAGGTACTGTCCGACTATCGCAATCTGCTGCGCCGCTGGAAGCGGGACTATGCCCCCAAGACGCCGGACGAGGAATGGCACCCGCTTTTCGTGGAAGCCTTGCAGAAACAATCCCATGTGGAATATCTGCTGGATGTGCTGCTGTTCTCCGATATTGAGGAACGGGCTGCCCTGATTGCCAGCTACGGAAAGGAAGTGAGGAACCTTGAGCGGAGAATGGCAGACTTTGCCGCCCGAACTGCGGCAGGCCGTAGAACAGACCATACAAGAAGTCCCGCCACCCCGGAGCGTTGAGGAAGTCAAGGCCATGCTGGAAAGCACCGAGAAAGGCGGCGTTCGCAACAGTATTCAAAACTGCCTGACCGTGTTCCAGCACGACCCCGAACTTTCCGGGGCGGTGGCGAAAAATCTCCTGACCGAGCGCATTGACCTTCTAAAGCCCATCGGCAGGAAACGCAGAACCGGCAGCAAGGCCATGACCGATACGGACATGAAATATATCCGGCTGTATCTGGAAAAGACCTACGGCCTGACAAGCGAGAAAAAGATAGCGGACGCCGCCGATCTTGCGGCAGACGCCAACAACTACCACCCCATCCGGGACTACCTAAGCGGCCTTGTCTGGGACGGGAAAGAGCGTATCCGCTGCTGCCTGCGGCACTTTCTGGGAGCCGACACGGACAATTACACCTTCCAATCGCTGCGGCTGTTCCTGCTGGGAGCCATCCACCGGGCGTTCTGCCCCGGCTGTAAATTTGAGGTCATGCTCTGTCTGGTTGGCGGCCAGGGAGCCGGGAAATCCACCTTCTTCCGGCTGCTGGCTGTAAAAGACGAGTGGTTTTCCGATGATTTGCGGAAGCTGGACGATGATAACGTGTACCGTAAGCTACAAGGCCACTGGATTATTGAAATGTCGGAGATGATTGCCACCGCCAACGCCAAGAGCATAGAGGAAATCAAGTCATTTTTAAGCCGCCAGAAGGAGGTCTATAAAATCCCCTACGAAACCCACCCGGAGGACAGGCTGCGCCAGTGCGTGTTCGGCGGGACTTCCAACGCCCTGGACTTTCTGCCCCTTGACCGTTCCGGGAACCGGCGCTTCCTGCCGGTCATGGTCTACCCCGAACGGGCCGAGGTACACATTTTGGACGATGAAGCCGCTTCCAGAGCCTATATTGAACAGGTATGGGCGGAAGCCATGACAACCTACAAAAGCGGCGATTTTAAGCTGTCTTTTACCCCCGAAATGATACAGTACCTCAAAGAACACCAGCGGGATTTCATGCCGGAGGATACCAAGGCCGGGATGATACAGGCGTACCTTGACCGCTACACCGGCAGCGCCGTATGCTCCAAGCAGCTTTTCAAGGAAGCCTTAAACCACCCCTTTGACGAACCGAAACAATGGGAAATCCGGGAAGTCAACGACCTGTCTCTTATACACATCTCCGAGCCCACGAGACGTAGAGGAATCTCGT